>ENA-OPAK01000120-OPAK01000120.1-human-gut-metagenome-genome-assembly--contig:-NODE-120-length-33331-cov-4.869095_pt1 | contig 33331 bp, 32 predicted proteins | sample MGYA00241055_ERZ501426 | MGnify/ENA primary metagenome ERZ501426 (study PRJEB25962, sample SAMEA2042626) | human gut metagenome | biome: human gut; feature: human-associated habitat; material: faeces... | reverse complement strand
TTGTTTACAAAGAGTATATTATGAAATATAAAAAAACGGTGTAATGATCCGGTGTGCTGTATTAAGATTGCATTAAGGCGCTCATTCTTTGAAAAAACAGTGCAGAGTATCAGCAAATGATATCACTTAGACATCACCCACTTCTGGTCCAATGGACCAGAAGCTAATAAACCATCTCCAATAATCTCTCATATGTTGACTGCAGGGACCCCCGGCTGTGTAAGAAGGCATAAAGAAAGGCCCCAACTCTCAAAGCAATTTGTTCTAAGAAATCGGAGCCTTCCGGCAGGAACAGCCTAGCACAGCCGTAACCTACAGTAAACATATGTAATTTTAATCTTCATCATCAAAAGAGCTTCCAAATGAGCTATTGCTTTCAACAATATGCATCTCGCCAGATTCCATATCCATTGCTACTCCACCTCCTATATCCTGCATAAGATTCCCATCTGAATCCATCATCATATTGCCACCCATATCAAAGCAGTAATCTCCATCTGAGTAATCAAATCTTAATTCCATAAGTTCACCTCCTATTTAATCTGAAAAATATCGTGACCATCCTCTGTTTTTTTCACTTGGTATAAACAATCGTCAATCCAAAAAGTAATCTTATCTGCGGCCTCATCGTTTGTGGCAATATTAGTACAGATCAAATTACTAATTGCATTAGTTCCTCCGCATGTCTTTGGAAGTATATGATGAATATTCCATCCGCAATATATTCTCTCCTTCCGATCACAAACATAATAATCCGGATCTCCATACCCTTCTCGGCACATTAAATATCCATGGAAATCCTCTGTGAAATTGTTGTCACCAAAACACATCTCCCATAATCTCAGAGCATTTTTCTTATTGATTCGCATTCTTTTCACCTCCAAGCCTGACCCAAAATAAAAAAGCCTGTACACTATGCATGTGCAGACTAACAGGTCAGACTTCAGACTTTACACACATAATTAATAAAGTGCTTTGTAACCAAAACACTTCAATAAAAATATGTGTAAAGCTTCGAAACAATAATTTACGCACCTAAGGTTTATCATTACTTTCTCCAGAAATCAACTAGAATAAACGTCCCCGGATAGTTTCGTAAGATTTACTTTATACACAATACCATTACTCCTTTTCTTCCGATAGCATATCAGACTCAGTCTATGCATGACCTCTAGTAAGAACACCATAAACAGCTTCATAACATGTACCATCGGAGGTAATAATGATCTTTACACACTAAATTATACTCTGTTATTAAATATGCTGCAATAAAAATAACTTCTAATTTATTTTCAATATCTTCTAAAAAATCATCCTCCGGTTCTACTCTATCTATCCATGGTATCTTTCTAGAATTAGTCCTTTTCCCTAAATATCTCCTACAAGCTACTACATACCCATATATTGCTTGCCTGTCTTTTTATCCCTATTCGCCGGCATGTTGTACCTCCTTTACTTCTGTTTCGTTTTCTCCTCCATAGAAACGCTCTTCGAAATATTTCCTGCTGACTCTTCCCGGGATAACCATGTATCCTTTATCAGCAAGCTCCTTATTCAAATCGCGAACTATTCCATAAGACTTAGATTCAGAAACACCGAGTACTTCGCCGATTTCTTTTACTGTGATAAATGTTCTGCATTCAAACATATCTTCCACCTCCGATTACGAATTTTTTCTTTCGTAATACATTTGGGGTGGTTTTTTGCTCATTACTAAATCTCAGCAAAAATTTTTTTTTTTGAAATCTGTGGAAAATAAAAGATAAGAAACAGAATTGGACTCTTTAATTGGAGTTATTTCGCTTCTGCTTCTTTCAGAAAAAAAAATAGAAGCATATTAGAAGCGATGACCAAAAAAAAACCTGAAACCGTGTTATTTCACACGGCCTCAGGCCTTGAAAATACTGGATTTTTGAAGCTAACCTCTAAGCCACTTACAGGTTACTCAAACTCTTCCCGAGTTTTTTATCGGCAACTCATAAATACTGATATTTCCTACATTTTGGACACATCTATTTCGCCAAATATCGCTCTTTTCGCATCGTTTTCAAAACTTTTAGTAGCAAATTAGTTGCAGTATCTGCACCTAAACTTTTTTCCATAGGAATGATATAATCTACTTTTTTATTACTCACAATGAATAAATTCCTGTGGCTGTCAGGTTATCTATTACGCCTGCTGCCACAGCCAAAACGAAAGGAGCATTACCATGAGCAATCAACATAAAAACCCAACCATCAGCTTCAGAATCACTGACGCTGAAAGGAAACAAATTGAAGCCCGTATCCTTGCCAGTGGACTGATGAAGAAAGATTACTTCGTCCGTTCATGCATCTACAATCGTATCTGCGTTGTTGGCAAGAAAGAAAACATCTATCCTCTGGTGCAAACTGTGAATGCATTTTATCTGCAATTACTTGAAATGCAAAAGGCATTTACCTCACCAGACCGCACTCCCGATACTCTTCCTTCTTCGGAAGCCATCAAGGAATTACAAATCGAATACACTAATATGCTAACAGCTATTATCGACCTGCCGGATGGTGCAAAATATCTGCGGGAGGGAGACTGCCATGAACAACAATCTTAATTTTCAGTTCGGTATGTATGAACTCACCACAGACTCCATTATCGTCAATACCGGAGAGAACGCAATTCTTGTTATCCGTTGCAAGGAATGCAATTCCTCCGTTATCTTTGACGATCCGACTGATATTGTATATCTATACCGGCTGGCAAAGGAAACCCCGCTGCTATATGCCAAACTGGCATTGAAAGAAAACGGATTACAGGATTATGTAGATGCTATGAATGAATTTAATTAATTTTTCCCCCAGTTGAGGAAATACTCTATTGAGTTAGTCTCTTCTTAGTCTCATCAGTCTCATAGTAATTTGAGACTGGTGAGACTAAGATTTACCATTTCTCTAATATATATTTCACTGCCTTTTTTAATCATCACTAATTTCTTCCAAATCATCCAACGATATAACTCCGTCCAATTCCTTTTAACATCCCAATTCTATCTTCCAATCTTTACATTCAAATCAATGAATTCGAAATTCATCTAATAGTACAGCAGCCTTCTCATTTCTTATTTCTGTCAATGCTAATAGTATGTCCTCATATGCATTGATCAGCTTCTCATCCTTTTTTATTTCATCGCTATAGAATATAAAGGATTTTAAGATAATCATATCAACTATCACTTGTGAATCTATTATTTCTTTTGCAAACTGTTCTTTGCTATTTCTAATAGCTTTTGTAAAGCATGAACTAATAGATGTCAAAATTTCTGGTAAGAGTTCACTTATATTGAGCAAATATACTGTGTATAGAACATCGTTCAAATGATTGGATCCATACTTCTCAATCTGTACATTCAGAAAGCACTTATCTTTATAACTATATTCTGCCTTTACTTTGTTTACATCCCATCTGCTATATCTTCCTTTACAAAGGAACAATCTCTTTTCAAGAATATTTCTTACATAGTCCTCTGGAATACTATTTACATAAGTTTCAAGAATTCGAATCTTCTTCTCAATGTCATCTCTCTTACCCTTCTCCCTAAATCCATCAACATATGACACCAAAAAGCCACTAAGAACATCTTCATAAAAGTCCAATGTATCTCTGGTAAATATCGAAAAGTCAGTTCTTTTAAACAGAATATCATAAACAGCTTCTGGATTTCGTCCTATAATATTCAATTCTCTTTGAAAATAAGAGGATACTTTATGTTCTTGAAATGTGTCAATTATTTCATGAGCCCGCATTTCTTTACAGTTTTTATGCCATATTTCAATCATACATTGCACAATCGAACTAATAACTATGGCAAATTCCTCATCTTCTGTATCCAATCCACAACATGCAATATTACAGAGAAGATCTATATCATAATTACTGATATCAAACTCAGAAAGATCTCCCCCCTTACCATCATACAAATATTCTTGAATTATTTCAGACCTCTTATTTTGATATTCATTCCCCTTATTTTCTCTAATCCAATAATCCACGCCACGTAATTTAGGAACCATATTAGGAATGAATTCATACTCAGCATCATTATGATTTTTTATATATACAGCATTAAACTTCTGGTGATTCATTTCATCTTCTGCAAGCATAATAATTGTATTAAAAACCCTACTTGCATAATTCCTATTTTTTCCCAAAAAATAATATGTTAATTCTGCCAATTGACTAATCAATCCTGATTTTTCATCATTAACAATACTCTCTAATATCATTATCAAAATCTGCTTTTTAAGATCATTATTTATATTCTTATTTAATTGTTCCCACAATACAATTACCATATTAACTTCTGCAACATAAGATTGGTTTGAAAATATTTTCTTTACACGCTTAATCCATTCTTCGACTAGTTTATTTCGCTGTTCATCCGTAATATCGCACATTATCAATGCAGACGCGATAAATGTTACAAGTACTTTCTCGAACTGCATTTCAATACGATAATCATCTTTCATCTTTTCACAAAGAATATCAATCACTGTAATAACTTGACCAGCATTAGCCTTTTTATCATTAATATCCTCTAACAAATGATTTATAATTTTGTTCAACTGCAATATTGGTTCGTTTGCATCTTCATTATTCTTAACAATCTTTTGTGCTTCTCCCTTGATCTGCGGTTCAATCATTATTGTCTTTTCATCTATTTTTGTCACAGCAACATCACGAAAATCCATTTTTTGGATCTGCAAATTCTCATTAGAATACGTTTTTTCATCATATATAGAATATAAGTAATCTAAAATAACATGACATCTGTTTTTTATTCCATCATCTCCATAAAGATACGAATTAGCAAAGTATTGTTGCAAATTACATGCACACTTTTCATCTTTCTCATATCGCCTGATTATTTCTGGAACTCCCATTGATAGCATTATGTGTTTTTCCAACAATTCTTTTGTCGGATTAGAAATAAATTCGCCACTACGATAAATATCAAAATATATTAATTCCATACTGGATGCTAATTCTAATGCATATCCCGGCATTTCTTTTTGATAATTCATCCCTATAGCCTCAATAATAGACAAAAGCAATACGTTGTTTGCCTTTTCATATATAGTATTCTTAACGTATTCTGCTAAGCCTTTAATATATGCACTTTCAGAAGAATTTCTCATAGAATTAATAACAGTCTTCTTTATTACAAAAACAATGTCCGTCAATACCACCGGAAGGTTATGTTCCATGATATCTGCCATCCACAACCATCCATTACCCAAATACACTCTTTTCTTGTTTTCCTTTGGAAAAAAAATTTCTATATTTGTTATCTCATCTGGCTTATTCTCTGCAAATGTCTGTACTGCATTATTAACAAATGATATTGCCCACTCAAGGCCTTTTACGAAGTCACATCTCATAACATACCAGAAAAAAGTGTTATTATACACACCGTTTTCATTATTGTCGAAGTGATTTGCATTGTCAGATAGACCATACGCTCTCACATTATTATGGTCATATCCATCATACCTAAAATGCTTTCTTGACACTCTTTGTCCCCATAATGTTTCCGCTGATTTACATGCCAATTCGGGTAATTCCATAGCAAATAAAAGTGGACATTTTTTCACAACCGCCTTTAGAATCTCTTCAGCAACACTGTCCCTTCTACTAGTTCCAGAGCAATATTCTACTATCATATTTTCAACAAATTCTTTCAGCCATGACTTAGATGACTTGGCCATTTTGGCAACAATAAGGAAAAGCTGCACAATCTCTTCATCATGTTGATAATATGATTTTTCCTCTTTACTCTTTTCTATTAGCTCGTCAATATATCTAATTATTATTTTGTATGCTTTTTCTTCAGTATCCGCAGTTTTATAAAAACAATTTGCATAATCATCACACAGCTTAATAATAGAAGTTCTATTTTTATCTAAACTTATGCGTTCTTCAAAAACCATACCAATTAAATTTTCACGTGCCGCTCCTATCGGTGTTACATTCATTATTAATGCTGGTGAATGATTAATTTTCGCCTCAAATGCATATAAGTTTGTTATATCTAACAATTCTTCAACCACTGTTTCATCGAGCAACTCCTGAAATTCCTTGAAAAACAATCCACAGTATTTTGATTTTACTATCCCAATTTCTGTTTGCTTTTTCCATTTTGCCTCAATACTATTATCCGTTAACAGTGTATATACAAATTTCTCGCGGGCCTCCTGTACAAACAGTTTGTTAGATATCCAAATCTGGTATCGCCTATATATGCAACGTCCGATTTTCTCTATTTCATCAAAAAAAACATTATACGACCCATGACATGCATCAAACGCCTTATCTATATATCGTTCAAAACAAATATCTTCGAAAATATCATATTTCAAACGAATCTTATTCCTGCTTTCGACAATAATTCCTTCTGATTTCAATGCTTCTAGAATATCGCTATCTACAATATCACTATCAACACCAACAACAAAACGACTAGCACGTTCAAAAACAATGCGCTCAACAGTTTTTCTAACATCACTTTGTAAGACACCATATTTTTTGCACTTGTCTTTTAAACAGATGATTCTTTCCCATATGAGATTTCTAAAATTATTCTCGTCGTTAATATTTTCTTCTACAAATCCTCCCGATACAATTAAATTGAGATAAAATGGCACACATAATAAATCCGAATATTTTTTATTCTGCTGTAAGGATAAAATAATGGGATAACTTTTAGCAACCTTATCAATCTCATTTTTCGCCAAATCCGGAATCTCGTATGTTTTGATTCTATATTTTGTATTAATCTTCATAAACGCAGAACTATCAGTAGTTCTACATGAAGTAATAATATATACATTGCTGTATTTATCTGCAAGCCTATATATCTCCTGCAACAACGTAAATGCATTGTCACCACAATCTGCAATAAATTCGATAGCATCAATAAATATATACAGCGGTTTATTTTCTAACCACAAGATTGCATCCTCTACATCACAATCCCACAATTCGTTTACTTTCTTTCCTGTGGACAAATTCTCTGCTCGCGTGACTAATACGTATTCTTTTCCCTTTAACAGTTTTTTGCATACAACTGATTTACCAGAACCAGCATTTCCCTGTATCGATACTAATTTTTCTCGTCCTGCCTGTATCGTTTCAATAATTTCTGACCTGTCAATTTCATATTCACCGTTAATAAGTTCTTCAATATTTTCAAGTTCAATTTCTTTACTTATTTCAATCGCACGCAAAAACTTTTTAATGTTTTCCTTATGAGGTTGTTCTTCTATCACCCCCAGCTTATCCATTATCTTGGAAAAATCCGATGATAGCGTGTTATGTAGTGTTCTTTCACCGCTTGACATAAGGGACTTCGTATGCTCATTATATGCGTATAAAATATCCTCAATAATCTGAGTCATTTGCTTCTTTTCCTCATTCCCTATACGCAGCTCTCTATTCTGCTCAAAAAAGCCCCGAATGATTTCTTGTATTTCTTCCTCTGAAAAAATATGATCCTTATATTTATCCCCCATATCAGTTTTAAATCTATCAAGGCAAGCCTGAACTAAAGGATCATCTGAATCCCAATTATTGATATCAATCTCTTTTCTTTTTAACTTGTCTTTTACAATTAATACCCAGCTTCTTCCTGCCTCTTCTAAAGTAACAATAGAGCTAAGCAATCCAATTGCCGCCATTAGATCCATTCGTCAATTACCTTCTCTCTTAATTCTTGTATTCTTATCCTAACCACATTGGTTAAGATGTGGTTAGCTTATTTTCTTACGAAAAATATTTCTGATTTTTACTTGATGGCTTTTCCGGTATTGTCATCTTTAACACACCATTTTTCAGCATAGGAGTTAAATACTTTCTTCTAAAACTTGTCCTGCTATCAAAATAAAATTCATCCATTATTTCTTGGACCGATTTCGGTTCTTTGTAAACGTCAAATCCTGCGCCTACCCTTAAATTTAACGCCGCTTTTATGAGCGGCGTGGTTTCCGGCATTCCTCGGGAAGCTCCTCTGCCCAGGGCATCAGCTGATCTAGTTTTGCCGGATCTATATTTCCTTTTTTGTCACAATACTTAGGCAGCTCCGTGAGGATATACCTGAAGTAGTAGTACGGGCGCAGATTGTTCAGCTTTGCTGTTTCTGAAATACTGTAAACAAGAGCGCTGGCTCCGGCACCTTTTGCTGTGTTATGGAACATCCAGTTCTTCTTGCCGATACAGAAAGTCCGGATAGCCCGCTCGGAAGCGGAGTTATCGATTGGGATATCCCCATCGGTCAGAAATACCTTTAAATAGTTTTCCTGATGGATGACAAAATTTAGTCCCTGTCCGGTCCTGGATTTCGGAGGCACCGCACATTCTGCAGCTTGTTGTTTTGCCCACGCAAAGAAATCCTCAACCAGCGGCTTTATCCTTGTCTGCCGCTGTGTAAGGCGATCCGTTGCCGGAAGTTCTTTCAGTTCGGTATCGATCCGGTAGAATTCTGCGATCTTTTGTAATGCCTGGTATGCTACGGAATTTTTTGCTGACAGGGGATCCTTTTTATCCGCTGCCTTTACGGCATCTGCAAAGGCTCTTCTTGCATGTGCCCAGCAGTTTGCGTTTGTCACTCCCGGCAGTTTTTTGTCCAGCAGATGATACTGCTCCAGACTGTCCGTGATCAGAACTCCTTTGTAGTTCCGGTAAAACTCCAGCGGCTTTTCGTGATCCCTGCCTTTCTGGTATTCGTAGATCACCACAGGACGTTCCTTATAGAACTCCCCGGAACGGTGTACCCACATGTAGCATTTACTGTTCGGACGGTCACTGTCACCGATCACCTGTGTCGGTGTTTCGTCTGACTGCGTCACCGGCAGGGACAGCAGTTCCTGCTTCATACGATCCACAAACGGTGCGAAATATTTCTCAGCACACCGGATGATCCAGTTCGACATGGTCTGTCTGGAGATATTTACACCATTGCGTTGAAACTCCTGCTCGACTCTGTGCAGTGCAGAGGAGTTCACATATTTTACATTCAGAATGGATGCAAGCAGGGAAGGAGTAACGATGCTTCCACGAAGAAGGTCCTTGGGGCGCTTTCCACGTAAGAATTCGTCCTGATGATCTCCGCCAGTGCCTACATAGACTTCCACGGTATGGATTTCCACCGTCCAGGATTCCGGCTCATGGCGCAGTCTTTTGTAGGTTTCATCCTTCATTCTGCGCCAGTTGCCTGCACCATAAAACGCATCCAGTTCTTCTGCGGATACCTGATAAGGAGGAAGTATCTCTTCCGGGAAATCTTTCAGATCCGTTTCCCGCTGCCCTTTTTTCTTATGGTTACGTCGGGATGGAAGTACTTCCTCCGCAGCAGGTTCCGGGACAGACAGATCGCAGCAGCTTTCTGCCTCATCAAAGAAGGACAGCTGACCATCTATGGAATCCAGCGTTTCTGTGTGTTTTCCGAAACGATAGCTGTTCGCTATGCGTACCTGTTCGATCAGCCGCTCGATGTTCTCATTCAGGGTATCCAGCTGTCCCTGCATCATAAGAACGATGGTGATCAGTTCTTCCCTGCTGCAGTTATTCAGTTCTTCCAGTGTATGTCTGTCTGCCATTGTTCCGCTCCTTAAACTGTTTTCATTATACCAGAAAACACAAAGGATTGCGAACCGGCACCCCCGCAGGTTTCGTCATTCTGCCTATGCCTGTATGGCGGTGTGATGGTCATAGAGCCAGGGAAATATAAAGTTTTCAAGGTGCTGAAATTTTATCCGGATCCTCCTGTGGATACGTCACAGACCAGGAAACAGCGTTCAGAGAGGCTGTAACACCGGGAATGGATCTGACCGGATAACAGGCATAAAAAATCTATGTTTTGCACAAAGATCAGGTGGGCTTTTGCGGTGTTACTTCCCTGACTTTGGGGTTCAGGGGATTCAGCCCCATCATAAGATAACGGAACTGTTCCTCTGTAAGGTCTGCGGCCTCTTCGCTGGTTCTCGGCCAGGACAGGGAACCTGCCTCCAGCCGTTTGTAGAGCTGAAGAAAACCGTCTCCCATCCATAGAAGTCCCTTGATGCGGTCGGACCGTCTGCCACAGAATAGGAATAAAGTTCCCTTTTCAAAAGGATTCTGATGGTATCTGTCTCCGATGATCATGGACAGCCCATCGATCCCTTTGCGCAGATCCACATATCCGCAGGCAATCACGACTCTGCGGATACCGGCAGCATCTTCAAGCATGAAGCACCTCCTGCAACAGCCTGCAAAGCAGGGACTCTGAAATATCGTTTGATAATTCCAGAGTCAGGCGGCCTGATCTGATCACTGCAACCGGAGTCATTGCTGTTGGGACGGTTGGCACCGGTGCTGTGTCCAGAGCAGTTTTTACCGGGATTTCTACAAAAGAGAGGGCAGACGGGTTGGTGGCTTCCTGAAGTCCCTCCTGTTCACGGACTTCCCGGCGGATCTTTCGGAGCCAGTAATAGTAAGATTTTTCAGAAATATCGTTTTCAGCAAGCCACTGCTTTGCCGTAGTGCCTGCCGGTCTGTCCTGGCACTGTCGAATGATGTTTATCCAGTTCGACCTGCGGACAGTGTGAGTTAATTGATCCATGCGCTTTAGCCTCCTCTAAAAAACTAATAGTTTTTTCGTGTTATTTAGAGTGTGGCATAAAAAAACTAATTAGCCAAGGCGCAGGATTTGACGTTTACTTTTCTCCTAATCAACCTAGCAAAGCAATATATTGATTTACGAAAGTCATTACTCCGCCCACAAATAGAGCCAAACTAGAGCCATTTGATAAAACAAATGCCGGAAGCCCGCATAAATACAGGCTTTCGGCATTTCTGTCCGTTATTCAAACTCGACAAGTTGTTTCTTTTGCTTAAACTATTTTGTTTAAGTTTTATTTAAAATCTGCCTTTATTTTACTTCATTTACACATTTTATTTTGGCTTACTGATTTTCTGTTGCCAAAGTGTTGCCACGCATAGATTATAACTATAAACTTCAAATAGGTCAATAGACATAACCCCAATATCTTACTATCAAATTTGTACCTTATACCTTACATCCTTTAAAGCTAAGCAATGAGAAAATTAATTAAAGCCAATAAACCTTTACGTGGTAAATCAATCAAATCTTTTGCTGGCAATTGATATTCATCGGGTCTATGTACCACCCAATTTAGAGGATTTACATTTGTGTTATAATCGCCAAACAAATCAGTAAAATACTCTCTCATCTTAATATCCAAAATATAATTTGCCAAATTACTTTTATATTTATTAATTATTGAACTTAACTTTATTGCATTTCCATTATTCGAAATATCCTCCCATATAAATTTATTTTGACCTTGAATTTTATGCTTTTTGGAATAGTAAATCAATGCATGTTCAATAATTGTTCTCGTCAAAAAGGCGGCTGCCATTGGGAAATTATCCACTAATTTTCTATTCGAAAATAGCTGAATTTCTTTACAAGCTCTACTTACACCATGCGAATCCGAATCATTTGGATCTAAGTTCTGATAATTTAACCCTTGGAAAAAGTATGGCAAGTTGCTATTTCCACCGGCTCCTCTTTCTTGTTTATTATCCTCTTCCCCTTTATCCTCATTCGAAGATGTATTCCCATTTTTCTCGCCATTAGCTGTTTGTGCACTATCTTTTGACATATCCCCTTCACTTGAAGCATTATCTGCCCCTGCATTCTTTGAAGCACCATTTTCTGTTCCTTCACTAGTGTCATTCTTTACTGCACTATCTGTTTTTTTATCTCCCTCTGCACCTGACGTTTCTGTTTTTCCATCACTTTTATATTGCTGTATCAAACTGTATAACCCAGGAATACGTATATCCTCCAAAATTAATCTCTTTTGGTCATTCTTCCCGTATATTTCACTACCTACCACCTTAGAAAGTTCACCGTCTCCACACAATCTCCTTTCTTTCCTTACCAAAAACGCTTCCCCTATCTTCAGTAAAATTTTATCATATACATCTCTTTTCTCCGAAATACAAAGATATTGTAATTTTTCATAATCTATCTCTAAATTCAAACCAACTTCTTCATCGTCACCCACCAAAGTATCCATGAATCTATCTACCATAGGTAAATAATCTATTTTTTCGATTTCTAAGCTTGTATACTTAGATTTCAAAATATTAAATACATCCATAAAAAACTGATACTTCTTAATACTCTTTGTAACAACTGAAACGCTATCACTAGTATGCTTTTTTACAGATTCCACATTTCCATATTGTAAAAACAAATTCATATAGTAATTATTCTTTTCTAGCGCAGACCAACGCCTTACCCCCGCGATATGTCTATCACTTAGATATGCTTGTACAGACTCTCTATCAGGATAAATTGTAACCATAACTTTTTCGATATTCGCCTTTGCATGCTCGGTAATAAACGGAAAATTGCTCCTATATTGTTCTGGTATCAATTTTCTATCCAAAAGTAATTTACACGCACATGTTCTTCGGTTACCTTCCAAGACAACAAACTTATCACCCTTCTTAGTACAAGTAATGATTTCCGAACCATGTAATTCGCCTACTTCATTGATTCTTTGTGCCAACTTGATTACATCCGAATACCTTAACAAATGCTCTATAATCATTTCCTGTGTAATCTTATTAGTACTCTCCTTTACCAAAATACTAGATGCAAATCTGGGATTTTCCTCATCCAGTAACAATTCTTGTACCGCTACTTCCTTGTACTCATAATTCCTAGGCATCGTATCACTCCGTTTCTTTTCTTATACTGTAGTATCCTAATAATTCAATCAATCGTGAATTCTGTGTGGTTCTTTCCTCGCTTAAAACTTGTAACAACTCGTTTTTTTCTTCTATAGAAAGCTGTAAAAATTTATCTCTCCATTCAGCTGCCAACCCATTCTCTTCAAAATAATTTCTATATGTTACAAATTCTTTCGGCATTGATAATATTACATAGAATTCTTCTACATTCCTCCCAAATGCCTTAAAAAAGAAACTCTCTCCATCGGCAACAATTCCCTTCGTGACATTCAAGATTGCATAAATATTTTTTAAATATTTCTTGTTCCAGAACTTTCCAACAAATTTCCTATCTGTCCGATTTATCGGCGCATACTTCATGGGAAAAGAAAATATTTTTACTTTCAATTCTTTTGCTAAATCAACATTTACTTTTAGACGTTCCCACAACTCTTCTGGTTTATCATCACAATTATATAAAATGTAATTAGAGAAACTGCTCACGCCATACTTAGCTGCTATTTTTAGTGCATCAGAATATATTGTTTTATACTTTATACTATCAAAAGCTAATCTAAATGGCTCTATTGGAATTCTAGACAAAATCCTCATTTTTTCATCTGTTAATTGTCTTGCATCCATACCTTGATTAAAATCAACTGCTCTTCTGCTTCCAACTGGACGATGGTAAAAATCCAGTATTTCTATTAATTCATTTTCATTTTCAAACAATACTTGCAATTTGTCTTCTGAACATTCTATCTTTCCCATGATTTCCAAATATTTTTCTTGATATATTTTCGATTTCTTAATTTTTTTCTTTTCTTTCAAATATAAAAGAGTTTCTTCTAGTACGTTTTTGGACGCAATTGTATCACTTTCATACCTATGTAACTTCCTCATAAATTGTTTTAAGGGAAGTTCTTTATAGAATTTTGTCTTTTTGTCAAATCCTAAACTTTCTATATCACTAACAATTTGCTCTAATTCATTTTCAGAAAAACTTAATATATTATTATCTAGTAACAATAAATTCTTTTTTTCTCCGAACTCCTCACCTATTGTTTTAACTTGTTGTACTATATTATTAGTCATACAAAATTCAGGTTCCAGTATCGGAACTGCACAAAAGCTACACTTGTTTGTACAACCTCGACTAATATAAGCAAAATAATTATCCCCTGCCGGATACTTATATACTATATCATCCAAAATGGAATAGTCTAACGGAAGTATATCAATATTTACAGAATCACCTAACCCCAAAATGCTTGAATCAGTTAATAAGCCTGTAAGAATACTAATTCTATCGTCTATATCTTCTTTAATCTTTTCTTTCATTAAAGATACCATAATCCCACCAATAAAAATCTTCTCTGGCGAAATAAGTTTTTCATAACTCTTTATTGTTTTGACAGTCTGATTATAATAAAACGTAAACAATGATGTTATATATACCCTATCATAATGCTTTCCATAAAATTCCGCTGAATCCATAACCCCCTTGTAAAAAGTCACTTCATCCCCACGCCCTTTATGGTATGTACTTATCTTCATCAATCCCATTGGCGGATATTTGTTTTTATAATTAGGTTCTACTAGTAAAATCCTCATTATCATGTCTCCAATTTTTATCATTTTTGTATATCACAATATTCTAAGGATGTAACATTTTTCTCATTTCATTCTTTCTCAAATATCCTCAACCTCTTAACAATCTCCTCCGGTTCCGGCAACATTGCTTTCATCTCTTCTGGTAGTGTATTTCGTAACTGATATGTAGCCACCCCAATCGGTGCATTTATTTGCTTCAAGGCATATTCTACATACATTTTATCCTTGCTCTTACAAATAATAATACCAATAGATGGATTCTCGTCAGGCAATTTAACTTGTTCATCCAATGCCGTCAAATACATCTGCATCTTTCCAGCATATTCTGCTTCAAATTCACCTATTTTTAACTCTATGGCTATCAGACTTCTCAACCTTCTATGAAAAAGCAATAGATCAATATACAAATCCCTGCTTCCTATCATCAAATGGTATTGATTTCCAATAAATGTAAAATCACCACCCATTTCTATCAAAAATGACCTAATATTGTTTACTAACTGCATTTCCAGCTCGTGTTCTGAATATTCCGGTGAGAGTTCCGCAAAATCAAAGGTATATTCGTCCTTTACTGCTAATTTTGCCTGTACTCTTCTCTCTTCGGTTAATGTTAAATCAAAATTGGTCTGATTCAACAAATATTTTTCATATGTTTGTGCTTCAATAAAATTAGTCAATACACGCTTTGTCCAACCATATCGCTTTGTCATCTGAATATAAAATTCTCTTTGTAAATCATCTTTGCATTTCTCCATGATAATTATATTATTGCTCCAGCTAATTTCTCGCACCAATGGTGCGAGTTTTTCAGAATCACGATAAGTCAAGTAAAAATTACGCATTCTCCACAGATTAGCGGCTGAATAACCTTTTGCTCCCGGAAATTCTTTCTGTAATTCTTTTGACAATACTTGTACAATAGATTTTCCCCATCCATTTTGTTCTTGTTGTTTATAAATCTCTTCTCCAATTTCCCAATATAAATTAATAGTCTCCGCATTTATCATTTTCAAAACATGATATTGCTTTTTATTTATCAATAGCTTTAAGTCATTGACCAACGGCTCATATCCCACAATTTCACTTTTTTCCATATCCATCTCCATTTCTCGCACCAATGGTACGAGATTTATTAACCACATTATTTCTAAAAAACATCCTTTTTTGTCATATTTCCACAAATACATTATACTATGCTTGTATTGCTTTCTCAATAATTTTTACATTTTCTTCTCAACGTGAAAAGGTCTAGTGCTTCTTCACCAGACCTTTGCCAGAACGTTGTATTATTTTACCCATTCCCGATTTCGTTTTGATTTTCCATGACCAAAATAAATTGTTTTCTCACCCAATTCACTAATATATTTAGCACTTAATAAAATTTCCTGTTCATCTACATAAAGCATAGATACTGTTGGATAAAACATATTCATCAACGCATCTCCGACAAACAAGTTATCCTCTATCTCTACTCCAATAGATCCTTTCGTATGTCCCGGTAATTCTACAACCTTTGCAGCTATACCATATTCACTCAAATCATCGCCATTTTTCAAATAAATTATTGGATCAAACACTTCTAAGCTATCCATTTCAAAACTACTTAGAGATACAGATTAAACAATTTTACCCAAAAATGTTTTTGCTAATAAAGATTGTTTTCTATTATCCGGTATCAGATCCATATCATTTTTATTTATAGCTATTGAAATATGCAAAGCCTCAGCAAGATAAGTAGCATTCTGACAATGATCCATATGTCCGTGTGTGAGTACAATTAAGCTTACATGAAACTTCTTGCACCTTTCTAAAATCTTCTCACAATACTTCTTCCTACCAGTATCAATCAATATAGCCTTGTCATTATCCGCTACTATATAACAATTCACATTACCACTTGCGATTCTATGTATTTTAACCATAATAAATATATTCAACCTCGCTTACTCTACACTCAGCAATCTCGATTTCACGTTCTTTTCCACTTATTTGAAACCCATTTTTCTCATAGAATTTTCTAGCTCTTATGTTGCCCTTCATTACCCACAAACAAATATTTCTAAAACCATTCTTTTTCAATTTTCCTAACGCATATCGAAGCAATTCACTTCCTTGCCCACTTCCCCATATCTCCGGTAACAAATAAATTGCTACAACTTCTCCCCAGACTTTATTATCTCTATCCCTTGCTTCAGAAATGTGGCATATTCCTAATACGCCCCCGTATCCTACAACTGATAGTATGATGGATATTGCTCTTTCAATGTTCCATCTGCATTGCAATAAAAATGCTGCAACATAAGAATGTAGCAATTCTTCAATGTTCTTTTCTTGGTTGTGTAATACCATTTGTTCAGGGACTTTCTCATATTCTTTTCATCCGCACTAAGCTTCTTCTCTGCTTTTTTATACCCTGGTGCAAGACTTCTGACATCCATTGTTGCTAGATACTCACATAAATAATTTCTGACCGTCTGTTTGGAAATGCCATATCTTTCTTATACTCTTTTGATTGCTTCTATTCTCATGCTCTCCTCTGAAAGAAAAGGAAGAATACCTGAAATCATGTTATATCTCTGATATGCTGTTTTTCTGCTCTCCCCCTCCATGACATCTATTATGTCTATTGCTTCTGCCCTGGTTTCTTCCTCTTTTTCCACACAATCAGATAATTCCTCATATGTTTTCCATACCGGCATAGTCTTTTTTACATAATCAAGCACAAGCACTTTTTCTTTCAAGTCCAACACCCGATATATTTTTTCTTCTGCTCCAACTTTTCCTTTTAGAAGCATTCCTTTTCTCATATCTGCTTTGTTCATATGCCTCCCCCCTTCTTCTATCACAATACCCCAATCACTTACACCATGGGACTTCCAATAGTTTCTGCTTACATCCAAAAGCTTTGTTGTCATTGGTTTTGTAAGATGCTTTCTGCTCACACATTCCCTCACCATAAGGTTTCCATCGGCTTTGGTAATAACAAAATCAGATGTATATGCCCCTTCTTCCAACCCCTGCAACAATACATTAACTTGGAACGACTTTACTTCTTCTGTTTCCGACAATAGATTTGCATAGACATATTGAATTGCATCATAAGTTTTGCAAACATCATCACACTTATTCACATACCTCTTTGTACATTTTGCTCCTTTGTAATTCTTTTTCCTCATAAAATGCCACCTTTCTTTCCAAGGAATACAAGAGTAGGAAAATGCCAAAAATGGGCTTCTATTTTTGACAAAATGCCAAATTTGCGATTTTTGGCAAAACGCCAAAAACGTGAATCCTTGGAAGACTTGATTTTAGGGCATCCCCAAAAACGGATTTTGCCAAAAACGAAATCTCCATATATTCAGGCAACCCTCTTTATCCTCAAAAGGCAAAATCCTTTATCCTCACCTATTTTCTCTTTCAAGGCATTTTAGGACTTCCTTCAAGGTCTTGGCTTACTCTCTCTTTCTTCTCTCTTATCTCTCAATATTCCTCTATTTTCAAGGCTTTCTCCATGGTTTTAAGTAAAAGAAAAAGACCCCATAGAACGGTTTTTCCGCTCTACAAGGTCTTTATTTTCTCGTTATTTTATTCATTCCCTAGGCTAAAGATTTTTGCCCCTTGAGGATAAAAGAGATTGCCTTGTGATATGGAGAATTTGACCTTGTATGGGTATTATAACGCTGCTTTTTCATGTTGTCAGCAAATATTCCAAGACATTATCAGCTCGTTCAAAATATTTCTTTCATATACTAAAATATCTACTATACTGTAATATGATATAGCTTCATTTTTCAAGCTTTGTTTCGAAAAAACATTACTCATGATCATAAATACAATACATATTAAAGTCATAAAAATAAGTTCTATTGTCGAAAAAAACTGTCCATTTGCTAAAGTTGTATCGATTTTTCCTAATATATAACCACCAAATACAGATATAATAAGTTGCATCCACTCTTTTCCAATTATTCTAGCACTATTAATTGCTGGATTATTTATGGCATCAATTCTTTTTTCTATATATGCTTTTCTTTTTATAAAATCAGCTTTTTTCAAATTATGATACAAAAATCCATCATTTTTATTAAAACTGTTCTTAAAATAAAAATTATCTATTACCTTCATTGCATTTTCAAATTGTGCTTCATGTTTTTCCAAATTTTCTTTCAATTCATTTTCAGTAATCTTTTTCCCTGTTTCAATAAGAGCTCTATAATATACCCATAACAGTGGACACGCGAATTAGTGTAGTACCTACTTTTAGGACACCCTCACCATTTGTATCCCTGTTTATAAACACACCCCTAAGTAACACCTTTTTCTTGGACACCCTCTTCCAAATGTGATATTCTAATCACAGAAATGGAGGATTTCATGAGCAGAAAAATTTTTACTGAGGAACAACAACAGTTACTTCGTCAAAACCCTTATATCTACAGTGTTACGGATACAAGGATCAATCTTACTAAGGAATTCAAGGAGATATTTCTGGCAGAATATAAATCTGGTACTTCTCCAAGAAAAATCCTTGAAGATCACGGTTTTGACATTAGTATCATCGGAGAACGCCGCATATGGAGCATCTCCAATCACATCCGTACCGAATATAAAAAGTACGGCGAATTTCACGAAGGCTACAGGCCTCGTAGTGTACCAGCTGCTGATGCTTCCGATGACACCGGTTCAAAAAACAACTCAGATGCTGACAAAATCAAGCAACTGCAACAGGAAGTAGATTACCTGAAACAGGAAATGGAGTTCTTAAAAAAAATTTCCTCAATCAGAACTACAAGGAAGTAGGTGCATTGCTCATGAACGATTCTTCCTGTATTTTTGAAATAATCTACAATACCATGCAACAAAGTCATAACACCATGTCCATAAAAACACTTTGTGCTATGGCCGGAGTCTCCAGAAGCGGTTATTATGCATGGCTGAATGCCGCCCCGGCAAGAGCGCAGCGGGAACAGCAGGACCGAGATGACTTTGAACAAATCCTTACTGCATATAAAATGCACGGTTATTCCAAAGGCGCAAAAGGCATCTATATGGCTCTTCTTCACATGGATCCACCCGTGGTTATGAATCTCAAAAAGATCCGGCGTCTGATGGATAAATTCAATCTGTCATGCCCTTATAGAGGTCCTAATCCCTACAGGCGGATGGCAAAAGCCCTTAAAACCAGCAGTGTCGCAGATAACCTGCTTCAACGTGAATTTGAAGCATATGGTCCACGGATCGTCCTGCTGACAGACATCACCTATCTGCCCTATAATGGCACATTTGCCTATTTATCTACTGTCCTGGATGCCTTTACTAAGCAGATACTGTCCTATGTGCTCAGTCCATCACTAGAGGTTGATTTCGTTCTGGAAACCATCAATAAACTGGTAGAATATCATGGAGTGTCCCTGCAGGCTGAAACCATCATCCATTCGGATCAGGGTTGTCATTATACAAGCCACAAATTTATCAATATCCTGTATGACAAAAAACTGCGCCAATCCATGTCACGCAAGGGAAACTGCTGGGACAACGCCCCACAGGAAAGTTTCTTCGGCCACATGAAAGACCATATCAAGCCTGAGCTTGCTGAATGTACATCATTTGCTGATGTTCAGGTCATCATTGATAACTACATTGATTATTACAACAACCGGCGGTATCAATGGCATCTTGCCAGGCTGTCGCCTAATGAATTCTACAAATTTGTTACTACGGGTAAATATCCTCTGGATATTCCTAATGTTCCTGCCATGCCAGCCATAAAAAAGGATCCTAAAGAGCTTGGTGCATCGGCAGTTGATATAGATGATAATAAATAAACCAACTGAATATCACACTGGATGGGATGGTATGTCCATTTCCGTGGATACCGAAAATGTCATGTGTCCACTTCTGTGGGGAACCAAACCAGGGAATGTCCAAAATCAAGGATATCACTTTAGTGTAGGTGTCTAAAAAACAGGCACTACACTAATTCAAAATGTCCTTGACAAAGGGGACAGTTTATTAATCCAGTCATATTGATTAAAATACCACCTTACCCTTTTGGCATCTAAAATTCTACTTATTTCTTTTATATAAACCATATCAACCTCTGAAAATGAAAAACCATATGAGTATATTTTTTTAACATTTGACAACTTACGAAAAAATTTCATATTTTCTACTATGGCTTGATTAGTATCTTTTCTTAATTCTCTCTTCAATCCATTATACGCATCTCCAACTCCAATATAATTTTCAAATGCATCGAACTCGGTATCATCTCCATGTCCGAAATAAATATGACAATTTCTATCATCTGATTTTCCATGAATGTGGCATATGTTATTGGGGGATATGTTATATAATTTTTCTAATGTTAATGTATAATTAAATGTCAAAAACAAACTTTTCCTAAAAGTGGGTTTTTTTCTTAATCTTTGTACTCTTGTAAAATCAATATTTGCCAGTTCATTAAATACCCATTCCCTAAAAAGATCAATTAATATATGGTAAGCTCCTGCAATGGAGTTTGTCAAATCTTCATTCTCATACACAGAATGAAATATATTATCATCTTCATCATCTGTCACCTTATATAACCACTCATTATCATATGCAATGTTGCATATAAATTCATTGCCCAAACATTCTTCTAAATTATTCCAATCCTTTAATGAACACTCATCTATTGTACGAATTAGAGAACCAACAACCTCATTCATGTCGTACACCTCATCACCATCTGGCATAAGTGTTTCTTGAAGAATTCCACCAAAATCTTTATTGTATTCAGGGTATCTATTAACTAAAAAATTTCTAAAATCTATGTACTGCGTATTCATATTATGGCCATAACAATCAAAGCCATTTCCAATAATAAATAATGTTTTCATCATTTTATTTTCTCTGTTCACTCATCTATAATACTATACAAGGCGCCTAATTAAGAATGTATTTTTACAACGCTTAGACAATTTACTTACAATTTTTATATATACTTCCTAAATGCCTTCTTCATCTTCATGCAGACATCCATAATATACTCAAACTGCTTTGGCCAGGCATTCTGATCATCAAACTTCACATCTTTTTCCACGATAATACGACTTGCCTTCCTCTCCGGCAATTCTCTCCAATCAAGTGCAAATCCCATAGCAGACTCTACCTCGTCTTTATGTGAATGAAGACCTTTAAAGAGTTCTTTATCATCATTTATGTATAATTCAACTCCAACTTTGTTTCTCTTCTGAATTTGTGTAACGCTGATGTGGCAAGCTGATGAACCAATACTGAAATCCATCCAATGGTCTGTATTAGGTTTTCTCTTATTAAATGATTTTGCAAATTCAGTATTCTGAAAAGCATAATCATTGAATGCATTCCAATATTCAAGTCTCTGTTGCTGCGTTGGGTTTGTAAGCGTAGTTTTCTTAATCTCTTTAGTCCAATCATTCGGTCTTTCAACTACTGTAAATGATGGAGCAATATCAGAATCACCTATCTGGAAAAGCTTTATTTCACATAAGAAAAAGCCAATCTTATCATCTGTATGATTGTTAAGCCACTCAACTGCTGCCTTATGTTCCTCACGTGCGTGTTTCACAACCCATATAACCACATCTGCATCTTTACCAGATGCATAAGTAATTAATTTACCAAGGTGGTCATGATCTGTATCTTCTAATTGATTTTCAATGATAATCTTTCTATCTGTTCCTGTTTCAGATGCATAGATATCAACATTAAAGTCTCCAACAGAGGACTCTGTCTCATCAACCGTAATATCAAGACCAACAGCATCTGCAAGTAATTCAACATTCTCTGCCACCCAAGGAGTAAAATTCAAAGCTTCATGTGGCCATATACTTCTCAAATCAGTAATTTCTTTTAATGTACCAAGGTTAATCATAGCCTTTTATCCCTCCAATCAAAAAACATCCAGAACTCGCCCGGATGCCTATAAAACTTCGGTATGAATACGGGATGAATTCTTTGTTTTACAATACTTTACCTCTCAAAAATGGTTACAAAATCACTGAATTATATTATATCATCCAAGCCTTATTTTTACCAGTAAAAAAGCACCCAAGCGAATTGATGCTTATTAGTTAAAATATAATATCTGTTCTGTCTATAAGTGAAATAATATTTTGCGGTTTCATGTAATAATCTATGTGTTCCGGCTTGGATATTTCTACATCACTTAATAGTCTGTGAATATAATTTTCTTTCCTTTTATCTGATGAAGTAAGTTTACTCTCATCTAACGGAGGAATTTCCATTTTGTTAGCTTCGGAAAATGCTTTCATTATCTCAATCCAAACACTACTTGATAACAATATTGCAAATGAATCTTCTATCCAATACTCGATTTTTGTTTTTCGAAGATTTCGTCCTATCTCTTTTACAGCAAAATATGGTGCAATGTCTTCTATGCCAATCCATATATCAGCGAAACAATAATCATAAACTCCATCTTCAATATTGCGAAGATACTCAACTGCATCAGCTTTTACAATCGTAATCTTATCTTTGTTTTCGAACTGAGGCAAAATACATTTTTCAAATAAATCAATTACACTCTGCTCCAATTCAATTATGGTAATTGACTCAACATCTTCTTTTATGGATGCCATATAAGCAAAATATCCCATTCCACATCCAAGAGTAAGTACTTTTCCTTTTGCATTTTTTATTGGTTTCTCCATTGTAAACACTTCATTAGGCGACACCGACATCCAAGTGCTATTGATACTTTTTTGGAAGATAACTGGATATTTAAACGCCTCTGTAAAGCAACTTACTCGCGGTATGTCAACACAAAGTTCATCAATTCGCTTTGGAATATTATAAATATCCAATTCATAAGGACTCAAATCATGATATCTCAATTCATAATCGCCATTTGATTGATTAGCAAAATCAATGTTTTTTATATACGAATTTTTATTAAATTCTGCTACATCAAACACTTTACTCTCTGCTGCAATCCAGTTCATAAAGAATTCCATTACTTCTGGTTGATGCTCTAGGTGTGGTCCAGCCATTGCTTCTATCATAAGCAGCATCATCACTCTATCAACAGAATACTCCGGCATTTCCTTTTGTATCACTATAGCTTCTTTCCTTAGTGCATCTGAATCCTCTGGTATAATTGAATTTGCTGCAATGTTATTTGTAATAATCACATTAACCATAGATGATACTTCTTTTATCTGCATTATCTGCATAAGTTTCTCAGCTATTCGTCTTGTATTTGAAACTTTCAAACAATCAACTCCTAACAGTTTTTTTCTATTTTACCATTAGGAGTCTTAGTTTTCCATAAAAATCTATCGAAGTCTTCCTTTGTTGCCAGTTCCTTATACACGCCCAACTAAGTAATCCATGAAAAATCGCCCAGCCGACAGACTTCCACGTTGTTTTATTAGAAAAAAGGATATTAAAGAACTTTCTTTTGAAGTAATTTGCACTTTCTTCTACTAAACGGTGCTGTTCTTCTATATTTTCTGCTGTAATAGGCAAATATATTTTTTTGACGAGGATTTTTTTTTTTTACAATTTTTTTATCAAAAACTTTCAAATTATCCATTTTTAATATTTTATTTATACACCCGTATGTAGTTGCTCCTTGAATTGGTTCTATTCCTTTTCCCTCTAAATATAACAAAAGTAATCCTCTCTGTCTTCCCTCTGGAACTATTCCTGTTTCTGCAACTTCAATATGTGGTTTTAAGTTATCTTTTTTCATTATTTCCATATACCACATACTCCGCATTATCAATTGTTATTTTTTTCATGTCTGATCGCTTCCTTTCATAATCACACAACATCTTGACACTTCTGTATACAACCATAAACACGCACAAACCATTTCTGACTTAGGCTGCATTTGATATTTTTCTAAACCACTTTAAACATTTTCTGGCTCACTGGCTTCTTCTGCCCTTTCTCCAATTTTCTGCGGGCATTTTCCATTTCTTCTATATCTGATATACTATTTATTATATCGTCATTTTCTTCTCATTTCCATAACAAAAAACGCTCCAGCTATCGCCAGAGCGCCTCCAAACTAACTATTCTCCTATATTGCTTTAAACATCTTCTGTGACACAGGCTTCTCTCCTTGCGTCCGTTTCAGTTCTTTTCTGGCGTTTTGCAAGTCCTCCAGCCGCTTCAATTCATCCTCTGCATCCTCAAGGCCTAAATGCGTATAGGTGTTAAGCGTAACTCCTATATCGCTATGCCCCATAAGGTACTGCAGTGTCTTTGGATTCATGCCGGATTTCGCCATATTGCTGCAATACGTGTGCCGGCAAACATGCGGCGTAATATTCGGCATCTGTACCCGATAGATATCGTTGTACCGCTTCACCATGTGGTTAAAGCGATGTTCCCAATGCATTGCCACTAATGGCAGACCTTTGTCATCCAAAAACAGGAACCCGGTATATCCATCCACCACTTTTTCTACCTTTGGTTTCTCCCGGTCTTCGATGATGGCTTGAAAACATTTTGCAACATCCTCTGTTACCGGAATTTTTCTTGTTCCAGCGGAAGTTTTTGTTGGCTCAATAACCAACGTCATATCGGATAATCTCTGAAGCTGGTGCTCGATATTTACAATTCGATTTTCTAAATCAACATCTTTAATTGTAAGGCCGCAAAATTCTGAAATATGCATACCTGTATGAAAAAGTATATACACAACTTCATAATACTTATGGTCTTGGACCTATATAATAACGATACGGATCAATTTCTGCATGTTCCCACGGCCACACAGACATCAAATTATCAATATTGTGAGGATTATCAATATTTCTACCGTTTATATGATGCAATTCTTTGGGAACATCTATTGTATTATGACGTGGTGCTTTTCCCTTTTTCATCAATTCCAAATTTTTTCTAGAATACATGTCTGGGTTATAATGTGCTTCATTCTTCCAATATCTTGACTTTACCGTGCTCCAAGAAGGTTCATTACCTGCTTTTGTTAAGTTGTCAATCGGATCGCCAACTTTCCAACCTTTCTGTTTATTTACAATGTTATTACTTGACTTCCCATAGCTGGTCTTGTCTGCAAGCGTGTCCCACGGATCGACCGCATCCTCATTGTTCGGGACAGCCTTGTAGCTCGCTGTTTTGATATCAAATAGATGATCTCGAAGTTCATCTTGATACCGATTGTTCAAATCCATGTTGTGATCAGTTTCATCAAGAAAAATTGTCCATTCTTGCGACAAATCTTTGCCGACCTCAAGTTTTTGCGTAACCATCTGTACTGTTTCGATGTCTTCGAACTCGTAACAGTAATACTTGCCGTCTGCTGTCAGATAGCAGGCACGGTTAGGATTGAACCCACTCTTGCGAATTTTCGATGATTCTTTTTTCTTCATTGCATTGTCCTTTCCGTCCGAGCGGGACGGAGGGACACAAAAAGAGCCTGCGGTGAAGATAAACCACAGGCTCCAATGGCCGAAAATAGGCGCACAAAAGCAACGGTGGGAGCATCTTCATTCCAAACACAGCCTTTATTGCTGTGTTCAAAACTCTTATGTCTCCCTCCGTCCTTATAGCGCTATTCGGACTAAGAGATTGATATTTATAAAGCAGGTTTTAACGATTTGTGAATTTGTATATGTGTTCGCATGATTTATTTATAAAAATGTAGAATTACAGTTTAAACTGTGGTATTCTAAGAAGTAGATTTACACTTTGAATTAATTCACGTGTTCCACCTTCGTCGTCCATATCTGCTTTACACTTACCATTATACTAATTCGCCTTTTTCCAAAAGCGGACTGGACGGACAGGGTCGGACAAGTTCGGACAAACACTATTTAGACAGGAGGTACCTACAGAACATGATCTTTTCTGAATATGCTTTAGGTCTTTTACCGTATATTTCCGGTAAGAGTTCAAAAGGTGAATATTTAACAGAACTCATCGGAAATTTCATTCAAGACGGGGCAATGGATGCGTGCCCAATCCTGCAAGCTAAGGCCGATACCAAATGCAGATATATCAGCGGCACTCGTAGAATTTCGCCGCAAAATGCTCAATATCTTTATAATCACAGAGACATAGACAAATTTACTAGGTGGCTCGGTGATCGAATGGATGACTCTGATTCATTCGAAAATGTTGCCGATTGGCTTCATACAAATGGAATTGATACAAAGGAACCTGATTCTGCATGCGCCGAAGTTTTAGAGAATATTTTTCTTAACGCATCCAAAGGTTCTAAATCCGATCAAGCCGATCAGGAATCTGCAATCGATATGCAGCTAATCGAAGATATACAGAAAAAAATTGAGTTGCTTCCTCGCCCGGCAGATGTGCCCGTACCAAAGGAGGCAACTCAAGATGAACGTGTTTATATTAAGGAGTTATATAACGCATATGGTGATGCAGAGGGCCTAGACTCTTTTTCCGAAAAAGATCTAAGCTCCTATCCAGAATATGCAGAAGATTTAGATGATCGCCGAATTGATTACTATGCCGCTGAAAGCATCCGCCGCGGTGTATTGGAGTTAAAAGGTAATAAGCTGATTGGACAATTTGAGGTTCTAAAAAATGAAACTCTTGATGGTGTCAAGGACACAACGAAACGAACTCATATAAATGGATATGAGCATATGCTTGCCGTTATGGAACAGGCAGTTAATGCCCCTATCTCAAATTACATACTCTGTGTTTCGCCATATTGGATTAATGGGAAAATCAAAAAAGGTGTATGTCATCACCTTGTTAATGACGGAAAATTAGTATGGATAAAAAGGAGGAAACGGCAATGAATGCATCGACCATTGGTTCCACATTTGAAATATCGCTTCGTATCCTTCTGATGTTAAACTGCTTATCTCCTCTGCAATTGGATGAGCAGCAAATAGGCATGATTGATTTTATTGCAGTTTATGCCGCTGATTTTAGACTATTGGATGAAAATCTGCATGGGTATAGCAATTATCGTTTTAGTGAATTCCCGGCAAGGAAACAACCAATACAAGTAGCCTTAAGAGATCTGATATTAGACGAATATGTTCATTTAACTTCCAATTCTAAGGGATATGAATACGCTATTACTGCTGCCGGAAAGAATGTATGCAACCAACTTCACAGCAGTTATTCCGAAGAATACTGTCTGGCAGTGAAAACGACAGTATCCGCCTTCAACCACGCAGATACTACTGCCATGTTAAATGCAATTAATAACCTCACCGTAAAATCGCTAAAGGAGGTCACGCATGAATAGATTCTATATTGAAAAACTGATGGTGTCCGGTGGTGGGCATCATGCCTCTATTATTGATTTCAAGCCAGGTTTAAATTTTATTCTCGGTCCTTCCAATACTGGAAAAAGTCTCGTGATGGATTGCCTGGACTATATGTTTGGCTTTACACCGAAGAAAAACAAACCTTCTAAAATCGTTGATAACAACAATGGATATGAATGGATTACTCTTCAACTTGCCACCGCAAACGGAACAGTAATTCTTGAAAGAAAAATAGGTGAATCCAAAATTACTGTTAGTGGCTCTGATCCAACTGTTGAACACGGCAAGTACAGCGTAGGCCATACCGCTAAGAAAAATATCAACACTGTTTACTTACATTTACTTGGCATTGATGAACCGCATTCTGTACGTTCCGCAGAAACTGGCTCCAAAACACAAACTTTGACATGGAGAAGCATGCTCCACTTGTTCTTCCTTAAGCAGGGGGATGTTGCAAGAGAAAGCTCTGCTCTGCTGGCTCCTGGAAGCATGGGTCCTACTGCTTCTGCAGCCGTACTTTTATTCCTTTTGACTGGGCAAGATACAAATAATCTTGTTCAGGATGAAGATCCAAAAATCAGCGAAGCAAAGAAAAAAGCGCTGATCGGCTATATCCAAGATAAGCTTCAGGAGGTTTCCAATCGACAATCAGAAATAAATCAAGTGCTTATGGCATCTAATATCATTGATCCACAGGCCAGTGTTGAACAAGTGCGTAAAGAGATTGCTGAGTTGCAAAAAGAAATAAACTCCGCAACTAAGGAAAGCCAGCAATTGATGTCCGAGATTTATGAATGGAATGGAAAACTATCCGAAGCAAAAACGGTTGCTTATAATTTTTCTGTTCTTCATAAACAGTATCAATCCGACATCCGACGCATTGGATTTATCGTTGACGGTGCATCGACAATCCAGCCTGCGAAGAAAAAAGTCAGATGTCCTATATGCGGTGAAGAAACCGTGCGTGTACACGACACCTCTTTTATCAGTGCATCTGCTGCGGAGCTTGAGAAGATCAAAAAACATCTGGCTGAGTTAAGGCTAGCGCAACATGATATAAATGTTCAGCAAGAAAAGATCCGTGGAAAAATCCAAGGACTGGAACAAAAGAAGACTGTTGTTGATTTACATATTTCTGAGCTTCAAGAAAAGCTGTCTTCCTTCGAAACTGAACTGGAATATCAGCTAAATTTCATCCGCCTCAAGAGTGAGTTGGACGTCATTCGCAAAAATGAAATTCAATATAAAAGCGAGTTATTTCAAAAAGAAAATGAGGAAGCCGTCGAGCCTTCTAAGCACAATATATTTGAGGACTATAGCTACGACCTGATTCATGGATTTGAAGAAAAATTAAAATCTATTTTACAGGATACAAAGGTTGGTGGAGCAGATTCCGTTAGAGTCAATATGGAAAACTTCGACATTGAAATTGGTGGTCTTAAGAAATCTGTTTCAATGGGCGGTGGATTCTGTGGAATCCTGAATACTCTGACTACACTTGCCATGAGCGGATATTTGATTGATTTAAATCGATATGCTCCTGGCTTCTATGCAGTCGACTCCTCTCTTACTCAGCTATCTGAAGCCGAATATAAAGAACAAAGCAGTACCATTAAACAGAATTTTATCGAATACCTCATCGCCCACGCGAAGGAAAGACAGGTAATTATTGTTGAACAATCAAAACGTATGCCTTTCATTCCTGAGGATAGTGATGAAAAAGGTGTCCATGTGATTCCTTTTTCCAGAAACAAAAACGAAGGTCGCTACGGCTTTTTGAATGAAGTATATAACCCTGAAGATCAATAACCAATTTAAAGGGATTCCCATAAATAAGGAGAAAACAATGCGCATCAGCTATAACAAATTATGGAAAATGTTGATTGATAAAAATATGAATAAACGTGATCTTGCTGAAATAAGCGGCGTCAGTTCCGCTTCCATTGCAAAATTAAGCAAAGGTGCAAATATCACAACCGACGTTCTACTTAAAATATGCGAATCGTTAGACTGTACCCTGGAAGACATCATGGAAACAGTAAAAGATTAACTGGCTCTGAAGGGAGATTTATCTGTGGAAATACCTTGAATGAAAAACTAAAACTTGACTGAAATATCGTCTGATTACACAAAATCGATTTTCGCTCCCAATTTCGACTTATATTGTTGTGCCTTCTTTCTGAAAGGTGCTATAATTAGCATATTCCAGACAGCGGGTATATCAAAAATTGCATAGCAAACAGACGGCTGGCTAATTCTTATGCAAAAGTAAACGCGACCCGTCTAATAACACCTATTGACAATCGATTACTACCTGCATTTAAGTCTTTTAATTACTTTTTAACAAATAAGTCTGGCATCAAATGCACTTCATCTGGCGGGATGAGGTGCATTTTTAAAAATCTCATTAATTCTTGAAAATCTTCATCATCTTCCTCAACCAACTCATATGGACTTTTATTTCCAAGTCCAGGTCGTTTCACGCTATTGATGTGATTCATGAGCTTAGTGATGTCATCCTGATTATAAGAATTTAAGCTTTTCTTTTTAGGAATCGCATAACGAATAAATTCATGGTTTTTCTCGATACATCCTTTTTGCCATGAAGCCATTGGATCACAGTAATAAAGACTTGTTCTGTAAATCAGAAAGCCGTCCTCATCAGTTGTAAGCTCCAGCTCATCAACTTTCTTGAATTCGCTGCCATTGTCAGTCAATATAACTGGAAATAATCTTCTAAATACTTCTATTCCAAGCCCTGACTCAAGATAGTCAAACACTCTTTTTACAGATTCTGCTTTCCCATCTGGCATAAGAAAAAGTAGCATTACATTGTTCTTCCTAAATATCATTGTAAGAAGCCTTTTCCCTTGTTCTCTCACACCTTTTACAGTATCCATTTCTACCACTTCATCTTCTGTATACTTTACTTTCATCGCATACTCAAAATCAGTGTAAGTTCTGCCTTGGCGGAATTCTATATTTGCAAATCCAAGAGGTGGCTGATACCCTTTTCCTCGTTTCTTATACCCGGTTTTTCTACGCAGGTCTATGTTTTTGACTGTCAACTCACCATCATCTATGTAATTATAGAGAGTCCGCAAACATACTGGTATTTCATTTTCATGCTCAGCATATATGTGGGTAAGAGGCTGTCCCTTTTTAACAAGTTTGGTAATCAGTTCATCCATTTCAGATTTCTTTTCATCAGAAATGCGAACTCCCTGTCTGCTTTCGCTTCGTCTTCGTGTGACAGTTGCATCAGCATGCTTTGCACTGTAAATATATTTGTCTTTTGAACAAAGCTTTTTCTCTGAACAGTTATTACACACATATGGAGGCTTTTCGAATTTATGGCATGCCCGGGATACATATTTACCGCAGTATTTCTGGCAGTCCACACTTCGGCATCTACAACAGTTTTCTTCGCAGGACTCATCTCCACAAACGTGATGCTGTACATACTGTCTTACAAATCTGCAGTCCTTTCTTAGAAAATAGTTACCCGGAATGAATGTACGATTTTCTTTAATCTCATGTGCAATTGTTGACGGATGACGATGGAGTAGTTTTCCTATTTTTTTGAAGGAATCTTTACTGCTAATTCCGGTTTCTATCGCAATCCTGTCAGACAGATCCATCTGTCCTTCTTTTTTGTAATAAGTCATATCTGCCCCTTTCTAGCAGATAGCAATCGATATCTTAACTATATCATGTCTGCCAGAAGAAGCCATTGCAAAAGTAAATTAGACTTTTTTAGCCATTTTCAGTTGTCAAAGTACAGGTTTAATTTTTCAATCTAGGATCTGTGGAAATATTTAATAACACCACGAAGGTCGTGAAAGACGACCTTGTTAAAACAATAAACCGCGGTGATCGTATTTCTATTACAGCAGCCTGTTTTTCCATCTATGCCTATCAGGAGTTAAAAAAACAGCTAGAATCCTGCGAAGAACTACTCTTTATATTCACCTCTCCTACCTTCGTAGCAGAGAAAACACCAAAAGAGCGCAGAGAGTTTTACATTCCGCGCCTTCAGCGTGAAAAAAGTTTATATGACACAGAATTTGAAGTTTGCTTACGGAATGAACTAAAACAGAAGGCCGTAGCAAAAGAATGCGCAGATTGGATGTTGCGTAAGGTGTGCTTTAAAACCAACACTACCCGTGAAGGCATGAATAACTTCCTTCTGGTAGATGGCGATGAAGATACCTATACCTATATGCCAATGAATACATTCACAACCGTTGACCTGGGCTGTGAGCGCGGTAATAATCTGACGAACATGATTACACGTATGGAAAATCCAGCAAGTAAAGAATTTCTCAATATGTTTGATTCCGTCTGGAAAGATGAAGAAATTATCATCGTAAAACAGGGATCCGCTATATCCATCTATGGACTTCTCCACTTGTTTTTTGAGGGATATATTGTCAGCTAGCATAATGTCATCCTCCACATAGAACAATTGATTTTCTGGCACAATGTTACAAACCAACTGTCCAAATCTTAAATCCGGATATTTTTCCCATAATTTCCTGAATTCATCAAGCATTGGCTCTATTCTACTGATTTCTCTTGCCATTTCTTAATTCCTCCCTAAATCATCCCTAACTTAAAATGGAGCCATAGCTTACGCCATGACTCCACCATTAAATATTTGCCCACATTGCAGCCATGTGGATATTCCTCAGTCAACTGGCTTAACACTTTAACCATCTTCATGGATTTCAGCATATCTCTATGCCTAAATCAATGTTTTTATTTTACCTAAAACAATTCAATCATTTAAAAGTTTACAATTCACAATTAAATGTTCAAATAAGACACAAAACCGTTAAAATTGGAGATGATTATCAGTCATCGCTGTTAAACCAATGTTTTCAAAGATAGGATTCGAACCTACAACTTCACGATTACAAATCATGTGCGCTACCCATTGCGCTACTTTGTATATTGGTAACCCAATTTTCGCTGAATTGGTATACTTATCTTGTAACGTAACCCTGTTACGGGAAGCCAGATTTAGGATTTTCGCAATGCAGGCAAATACTTTATGCTATTTCAATCAAAGTAGTCGCATTAGACACTTTAATCTGAGTATCTAATTCCTTTAAAAGTGTATTGTTCTTTTCCTCCAGGCCCTCTATCTTTTTCTTGATATCAAGCGGATCCACAAGTTCTGTCGTGTTTTCCTTCACATATGCATCCACGACTCCAAGAGGCTTATCGTCTTTTATTTTACTGTCTTTTCCGAGAATGCTAAGGCGCATGCTCTCAGCAGTATTCTGAAGCTGACTGTTCTTAAGATCACATGTGCGCACACGCTCGTTATACTCATCCTGCATTTTAGACTTAAGGATTCCTTCAAAATCAGCTTCTCCATCGTATGTTCCTAGTCCACGAAGTCTGCTTCGAAGCGAAATAGCTCCAGCAACTGTGAATTTTCCATATGATGTTGCGATTTCTGTTTCAGCATTGGATGCAACAATAGCTGCATCAATTTTCTGGAATCGTTCAATCAAATCAACAATCTGCTGATATGCCGACTCCGCTTCTTTCGCATATTCATCCTTGCCAATGCGCTTTGAATATACTTTATCCTCATTTGGCTTTATGGTATCCACAAAACTTGCTTTGTCAATTTTATCTGATATCTTCTTTACTAG
>ENA-OPAK01000016-OPAK01000016.1-human-gut-metagenome-genome-assembly--contig:-NODE-16-length-87695-cov-6.676689_pt1 | contig 87695 bp, 75 predicted proteins | sample MGYA00241055_ERZ501426 | MGnify/ENA primary metagenome ERZ501426 (study PRJEB25962, sample SAMEA2042626) | human gut metagenome | biome: human gut; feature: human-associated habitat; material: faeces... | reverse complement strand
TTTTCCCCATTTCTATAAATCGACAGTGTTCCGTCGGAGATATTAAGCAGTCCCAGTTTTGTATCGTAGCCTGCGTAATTGGCTACAGAAAGAGTTTTTTCTTCTATTTGTGTAGTTGTAGCTTCTGTTACTACCGAACTAGAAGCATACCCCCCAAGATCATCTTTGTACTTTAGCCCTATTGTTGCAAGAAGACTTGATGTAGTGCTGTCATTATTAATCGTAAAGGTGTTAAATCCGCTCTGAATCATTAATTGTCCATCGGAAGATATAGAGGCTTCAAGACCTAGAGCTTCAAATTTTTCTATCAAAGATCCAAAGGTTTCATCAGCCGTTATATCAATTACAGCATTTTCGTCATTTATTTTAACAGATAATTTCCCTTCTGCTTTAAGAGTTGAATTACCCCAAGGGCTGTCATAATAACTTAATAAGGTATCTTCTGTTGCAGCTGTTATATTCGTTACAATTTCTGAAGTTTCTTCAAGACCGGAGTACCTGTAACTTGACTCATGAGATAAGGTTCCGAATAATTGTTCTACAACATTTGAAGCGTTTGTAGTGGTAGTAGATTTAGTAATATAAGAATCTCCTGCTCCTTTTATGGTAAGTATAGAGCTATCTCCTTTTGTTACTATAGAGGCTTCTATGCCAAATCTCTTAAGGGTTTCTAAAAATGAACCCATTGTTTCTCCGGTAGAAATATATGCAGTATATTTTACACCCTTATTGTAGATGAAATACTCACCAGTTGTTACTCCTAGTAACGATAATTCTGTGTCCATAGTTACAGCAGTATCTAATGTATTTGTACTAATAACGCTGAGTGTAGAGCTTTTGTAACTGTTAGTCTGAATCCAATTTTCAAGGTTAATTCCGAGCAGTTCGAGAGCATTGGATGCTTGTCCGGTGCCTGTATATTTTTGCAGAAGGCTATTTCCTGTATTTTTAAGTATCAGCTGACCGTTTTCGTTAAGTACGGATTCAAAGCCATAGAGAGCCAGCTGATCCATTAGTGTTCCTATAGTATCGTCTGCGGTGAGTTCTATGTTTGTTTGTATACCGTCTTTGACTACGGTTATGAAGCCTTCTTGATAGGTTCCTTCGTTTATATCAGAGAGTTTGGTATCTCTGGAAACGGCTTTGACGACGTCTTTAGGGATAGTAATTCTGTTAGAGGTATAGATATTAACAAAATCCCATTCTTCAAATAGTGTAGAAACAATATTTGAATTTTGTCCAGCAAGAGCTGAACTTGCTAAGTAAGTATTTCCGTACGCACCAACAGATATTTCTCCATTTTGTGAAATATCAACTATTAAGCCATGCTCTGCAAGCATTGCTTTTAAATCATTTACAGTCATATCGGCTGTTATAGTCGCAGTACTTCTAATTCCATTGTTATAAATGTAGAATGTACCTTCTGTAATTCCAAGGTTTGTTCCTGTTTCATCTTGCAAATCGCTAAGTTTAGTTGAATTATTAACTACATTATTTACAACAACAGTATAAGAGAGGTTGTCACTTGTTGAATCATATCTTTCTGACCAGTTATTTAGTATATTTAATTTTTGTAAGATATTAGAAGCGCCTGATGAAATACCATTTGTTGTCATATAACTATTATTATTTCCTTCAAAATAAAGTTTTCCATCAGAAGAAAGCTTCATGCTAATACCATACTGCGAAAGTTTAGCCGCTAATGTCTTAAGAGTATCGTTATTGTTAATATTGACAAGATATCTTGTTCCATCTTGATATACATAAATGTTACCGCTTGTTATACCAAGACTATTTCCTGCAGCATCAGTTAGTTCATTCAATTTTGTATCCAAAGTTGTTTCTTTTACAATAGTTTTCTTATCATTTAATTCATTGGATGTCTGAGATACAGACCCCATATCCCAGTTCTTGAGTCCAAATATATCAAGAATGTTTGAACCGCCAGTGAGTGATTTTAAACAACTTTCTCCTATCCCGGCAACTACTAAACGGCCTTCTGCATCAATCTGAGAATTGAATCCATGTTCTGCAAGTAAATTCATAAAATCAGAAACTGTTTTTACTTTTGTTGTATCAACATTAACAGTATAATTTACCCCCTGTTGTGTAATTAAAATGTTTCCACCGTTGATTCCAAGATCTGCAAGCAGGGTATCCTTGTCCATGTTAGCAATAACATAGTGTGTTTGTCTGTCGGAATTTGTGTTTGTGCATATTTCGTCTACTGTAGTTGTCCAGGTGTTTCCATTACCAGCAGTTTTTAGTTTTAATGCTGTTTGTAGATTAGAGGATATATTTGTAATATATCCATTCTTTGTTCCGCGAAGAGTTAAACGCCCGTCTAATACATATCCATTTATACCTAAACCTGCAAGGGATGTAATGATATCATCGATTGTGGCCTCATTTTTGAATGTAATAGTATAACTATTATCTTCATAGTTTACGCTAATTGTACCACTTCCACTAAAGCCCAGTTCAGACAAAGTTGTGTCTGTTGCCAGTGTCCTTGTTTCTTCTATTGTTAGTGTTGAACCTAAATATGTATAATTTTGGTATGGCCGGGTTTCGCTCCATTGATATACATAATCCATTCCTAAAGCATTTTTTACTCCACTAGACATAGAAGTAATATAACCATTATGCGTACCCTGAATTGTTATGGCTCCATTATGAATTATTGCGGAGATACCGTATCCTCCGAGAGCTGAAACCATATCCCATACAGTATTGTCCGACGTTATGGTTATAGTATACTCCGTCCCCTCGTACATGACGTTTATATATTCAGAACTTCCCCACATGCCAAGTTGTGCAAAAGAGGACTCCAATGTCATCATTTCTGTTACTGTAACAGGAACTGTTTGTGTTGCTGTGCATGTAGCAGTAATGTCTACTGTTATTGTTTTTGAACCAGTTGCAGTTGTTGAAATAGTGATAGTTTTTGTTCCTGTTATATAATCAATGTATCCCTCACCGTTATCAATAATACCTGCAGACATGTTTATGTTGCACTCATACTTAGCATCAACATATTCTTTTTTTAAATTATAGCCATTATTATCATATGTAAAATGTAAAGTCCCATGTGTTTTATCTAAATTAAATTGTCCCAGCAAATTTATATTATCATCTGTAATATATGCTCTATCACCAGAAGCACCAACAGATAAGGTATTATCACGATATTCTACTGTTACTCCCTCTGACGCTAACAACTTAATTAAGTCGTCTAAGCTTGTGTCTTTAGTATTATAGTTTATAGTACTTGTACTTTTGGAATCTTGATGATAAATGGTTAATTCTCCTGATTCACTATGAGCTTCATTGAAAAAATTTTCTAACAATTCAGTTGACATATGATTTCCATTTGCACGACCAGATATAGTATCTACATTTTTAAAAGTAAAGTTGAGCCCCATGCCTTCTATATTAAGTAATTCTGCGACATCTCCACGTATAAATATTGCTGGATTATCATATTGCGACACTATATCCTCGGCTGTTATTCTTAAAATTCCATTTTCTAAAGTAACAGATGCACCTGTTGAGCTTGCTATAATACTTATAACATCAGCTATTGTACTAGTTTTTGATAAAGTATATGTTGTTATATCAGTATCATCGGCCCAATATGCTGAGAAAGTCATTTCATCTTTTGCATCTCTAAACTCACCTAATTTTGTCGATGAAGTCGGTATAATTGTTGTAGTAACATATACTCTGGGTTCGGAAGTGACTGAAGATGTCCAAACTGTACCATCTTTTGCTGTGAATGATATGGAACCTGTAAGATTAGATGGCTGTGACTCTCCGTCAAGATGAGTGGATTTTATATGAAATGTAAGTACCCCATTCTCATCTATTGTAGCTGTTGTTTCTGGAAATATCGAATTTAGTTCATCGACAAAATCTCGTACTGTATCTCGGGTCCCAGGAGTGTATACAGTGGTGAAACCATCATAATTCAAGTCAATTTTGGTAATCCCTCCTCCAGTAATATCGCTCCAATATGAATCCAGGCTAGGGAATGTTAAACCACCACCTACAGTTGTTGTCATTGTTATAGTAACAGTTTCTGTTGCTTGCGCAGTAGTTGTTATTGTGACAGTGGTTGTTCCATGAAATACTGTTTCGTAAGAGTATGTAGTAACTTCTTGAGTTACTGAAAGATAACTTTGAGATGTACCGGTGTTTGATATACCGATGGTTTTAGTTATTGTTGTATTAGAATTTGGAGAGATTTTTAATACATCAGTAATAAAATCTCCAGTCAAATAAACATCGTTATTAGTATCAAGTTGAACGATACCATCATCGATTGAACCATTAACGCCTAAACTACTTGCGAATGCATTAAAAAATTCTGCAAATGTAAGTGTATCTTCTAAACTAATAGTGTATGATGTTGGGCCATTTATTATAAAATCACTGTCTGTATACTTAACAGTATATGTATGAAGAGGCTGTAAACTTCCTAAATTACCATTAGGAGAGAATTTATCAGGGTCAATATAGTTGTATACTATATTATATTCTCTATCTTTTTCCATACCTGTTGTTAAAAGAAAATCATCCGTCATTGTTGCATTTAGAGTCACTAAATATTTTATAGATTCAGAAGAAGTGTTAGAGGTTCCGCTTGTTATTGTTACAAATTCTGAACGAAGTTCTATGCCAAGTGCGTCAACGATATCTCCTTTAATATAGGCACCATCAGATGAAATTAACGAGATTATACCATCATTGATTGTAGCGCTGATGTTATATTGGCTCAAAGCTCCAAAAAATTCATTTATAGTACTTGTCCCATCAAGTTTAAATGTACCGGCAAGAGTGTGATCTTTGTTATATACTGAAATTGTTCCATCTGAAAAGGAAATTATTTCATCAAGTTTTGTCGTAGCAGTGGCAGAAACAACGTTTGTTATAGTGATGCTATTACCAAGAGCAAACGAAGATTTGTTGCTTGTGTCAAGGCCCATTTTATTTTCAAGGACTGTATTTTGAATATATCCATTATCAACAACAAAAATGCCATCCTTAAAACTGGAAGTTATATTGTTGTGTGTGTTGATAAAATCGAGCAGGTTTCCAATAGTTGTATCTTCATTTACAGTAATTGAGCCGGCGAGTGAACCATCGGAGTTATACAAATTAATGGTTCTTTGTGCCGCTGACATCGAATTAGATATGCCAAATTCAGCAAGCCTTGTAGCTTCAGTAGCATCTACCGTGATAGTTTCTTTTTTCGAAAGCGCATTAGAAGTAACATATTTGCCGGATAAGGTTTCTGTTAAGTTCAAGACATCAGCAAGATTTGAAGTTCCTCCGTTTATTACAGCATTTTCGATAGTAATTTTGTGTGTATCAGAATCCCAAGATGCTTCAATTCCTACATTTTTTAATTTATCAATAAAAGTTTTTATGCTATCAGTTTGAGTGACATTAATAGTCCTATTTTCTCCTCTGACTTCAAATATAGCAGTACCATTTCCTGAAAGTCCTAGATTTCCTAGTGTAGTAGTTAATGACGCATTGATGGTATTTGTGACTTTATGCGTTAAAGCTTGTGTTTTGGAGTATGTAGATGCAACTGTTATTTGATCGGTAGAAATAACAGGAGAGCCATAAAGAGCTGTTAGTATATCTGAACCTTGCATGTATCTTGCGTCATTTTCTCTAATTGTTCCATCTGCGATTAATTGTTTTACTCTATCATCAGAAAGTGTTGCGAAAGCACCTCCGGTAATTTCTAAAACGCCATCATCACGGAGTTTTGTATATATTCCGAGGTTGCCAAGGTCGGCCATAAAGTCACCTAGGGTTTGACCGTGGTATATTTTTTCATAGAATTTATTGTCATTAGCGTCTGTAATTTCAAGATATCCTGCTCTTACTTTAAGATCGTCAACAAGCATTGTATCCATTGTTACCAACTCAAAATGTTCAACAGTTTCTGTAAGAGGTTTACCTGTTGTCATTGACGAATGCGGCTCTACTTTTAATCCTAATGCAGCTATCGCGTCAAAACTCCCGCCTGTAATAGTTCCACCGGTAATTTCTATTGTACCGTCATTATTTAAGTTTGCATACAAACCAGCATTAGTCATTTCTTCCAAAAGCATTCCAAGTGTTGTTGTCTGGTTTATTGTTATTGTAGATAATTCGTTATTGGAGTTTTTTATTATTACTGTTTGCCCGTTTGTAATATTAATTCCTTCTCCAAGTTCTGATAAAAGTGTATCTGATGTTGCTGTTGTAACTTGTGTAATGATAGTTTCATGTGACAAATTCCCGGATGTTTGTGAATTTGAGTAAACATCAAATTCAAGCCCCAAAGCATCAGTAAAATTAGTCGTGCCTTCACCTGTTATTTTTGCGTCTGAAATTGTCAGGTAACCTTCTTTAGAGAGCGTTGCAAGAACATCAATATCTGCAAAATCTTCTATCAGTGTACTAAGTGTAGAATCTGTATCTATTGTGATATTATAACTCTTATCATTGGCTTCAACAGTTATTACACCAGTTTTAACTCCAAGTTCTGACAATAAGGTTTCTTCAGTTGCAGCTGAAAATATTGTATCGGTAGAAGATGTTTTAAGCTCATTACTTTCGTAACCTTCATTTACACCTTCTAGATGTAAGCCTTCAACAATTCCTGTGCTTCCGATATCGTTGATGTCATCCGCGCTAATATCAACAGAAAATAACCCTGTTTTTTCATTAAAAGAGGCATTTACTCCAATTTCGTTAAATTTGTCTATAAGAGATTGAATCGTTTCATTCTCTGTGATAGTGATACCTCTTTCAACTCCATTAACATTAACACCTATGTTACCGGCTTTAATACCGAGGTTGACAAGCTTAGAATCTGCTGTCGCCGTAGTTGTTTTAACTACTGTAGTCATATAGCTGTAATTACTATTTGCTGCGGTATTAGTCGCAAGTTCATTAACCTGCACATTGTATTCTGCTTCTTCCGCTTCTGTTGTTGCGGATGCTGTTAGAATATCTAAATTGCTTGATGTAGCAAGGTTTTGAGCAAATAAATCCATTGATGCTACGCCAAATTGTGCATCTGTTACTTTTTCTATCATTGAGCGAAAAGAGGTAAAAAAGGATTTAATATTATCAAGCGTTTCTTTGGACAGCAATACTGTTTCTTTTTCTTCTTCAAGCGTATCTATCTTCGCTTGTTTTAGTGCTACAAGCGATTCTACCCAAGAAGATGTATCTAATCCGGACGCCAATCCGCTGAATGATATTGTCATTGCCTCACCTGATAGATATTTGATTGATTAGTGCAGTTAAAGAAAAGGTATCGACAACACCGTATTTACGCGTGCCGATACCTACTCCAAATAAAATTTTTAATAAAGTAACGAATGTATTATTCTCTTTGGAGGTTTGATTTTTATTTTGTGTATGAAGTTTTTGAACAAAGATATCCATTCTGTCTTATTCCTGCTAAAATGGGGTGTATGCATTGTGCCTACTGGAGCCATAACAAAATAGTTAAAATGTTATGTTAGACAGAAGCGAAATATATTGTAGATATTGGATTCTAAAAAATCGACGAATTATAACAAACAAAAAATGAAGGGGTTCACAATACCCGAAAAGTGTGATATAATTTAATTATTATTACAATTATGATAATAACATTTTAACTAATAAGTTTTTAAAAGAAATTATAATGTTATTTATTAGACACAAAAACGGAGAGGATGGGATTCGAACCCACGGAACATTGCTGTCCACAGAATTTCGAGTTCTGCACCTTAAACCGCTCGGACACCTCTCCAGTTACATTCTATTACAAAAATATATATTTTTTAAGTTTTGTAAATTAATAAGCAATTTTCTTTATTCATTTGTTTTAAATAAGAAAAAGGAAGTGTTTGTATGATTAAATCCAGATTTTCTAAAGCTATATTACCTCTGGCTTTTACTACTGCTATTTCTGGCGGGATGTTAGTAAAAACAGCTGTAAAACCTTCTCCAGAAAAACATGAAATAAAAACAGAACAACCTGCTAAAACTAATCCTATTGAAGATCCAGCTGTTCTAGGAACTATTTTTTCACTCGGGCTTTTAGGCACAGCAGGCGCTGCTACACTAGGAAAAGCTGTTGATGTTAGATATAGAGAAGCTCATGAAAAACTAGAAGAAATATACGACCTGTCTACTCTTACAGAAGACGATTATAAGGAAGCCTTTGAAGATGCCTGCAAAGAACTTGACAGCAAAGGAGAAAACTACGACAAAGAAGCACTAAAGAAACAATACACTCCTAAGTCAAAAGAAGAGATTGTCAAAATGATTGATGCTAATAAAGCTCATATTAAAAGAGTTACAGAGAATTGTAATCAAGACTCTAAAGCTGCTACAGAGTTATCTTTCCTTGAAGAAGAATTAAAAAGCGCTGTAAAATATGGCAAGACACCATCCAATGATGATATAAAATATCAAATGCTTTATAAGTTTGATAAAGCAACCTTACCCCCAAGACAATGGAATAAAGTTGAAACAACATATAAGTCAGAACATCCAGAAATAGATTTTGATAAGCAAATTGGTGTTTCTCTCGACAAGAAATGGGAACATTTTGCGAAAGTTGCTGCTGCAAAATTAATACTTGATAAAGAAATATTTATTGATAATCCTGAGGATTTATTAAAATCTTTACATGAAATCAAAGACCACATAAATACCCAGCCTGAAATTTTAAACAAGTATGACAGAGAAGAATGTTTAAAATTAATAGCTGAAGCAACGAATAAACTTGAAAAAGGCGACAAGCAAGCCGGGAAATTGTATCAGGAAATTATTAAAATTTATGTTTGCAATCAACGGACGTACTCATAAGAGCATCTACCACTTCTCTGAATGCCCCATCGCCGCCTCTTGCTTCTGTAATCTGAATATCTTTGATATTTTTAATTTTATCAACCGCATCCGGAACCGTTACTCTGTACTTTGCATAAGTTAATGAGTCATAATCATTGATATCATCACCGATATAGACAAACTCTTCTTCTGATAGGTTATAACGCTCAACAATAGATTTGATTACATCAATCTTAACCCTGATTCCCTGATGCACCTCTTCTACATTAAACTTTTTAGAAATTATTTCGATAGCAGAATTCTTTTCACCGGATATAATTCCTATCCTATACCCGTTTTTTCTAAGTATAGAAAAACCCATTACATCCTTAAAATTCAGCTTTCTGGACATTTCGCCATTTGCGCCGATATAAACGCAATTATCTGTCACAATTCCGTCAAAATCAGTGATAACAAATTTTATACTTTCAGGTAAAACAATCATACTCGTCTTAATTTCTCAATAATTGGTAACTCACGTTTATAAACAACTTTTATTCCATCTCCAAGAAGCATAGGAGTTTGTCTTATATCTCTTACCATATGATAAAGTCCTGCCATTTCAAGACTCGCAGCCTGATCTGACCCCCAATTCGTTCTATCTGTTGTAATATGTCTTTCAACTGAATTTGCACCTAGCGCTACAGCCAGCACAGAAGGAGTTACACCTCTTTCATGCCCTGAATATCCCACCGGACAAGAAAACTCTTTCTTAAAAGTTTCTATTACACGCAGATTAGTTTCTTCTGCATTAGATGGATATGTAGAAGTACAGTGATAAAGTACCAGATTTTCTTCGCCAAGAATAGAAACGGCATGGCGAATTTGTTCCATTGAACTCATGCCGGTTGATAGCAAAACTGGTTTACCTTTAGATTTTGCATGTTTTAACAATGCATCATCCGTAAGTGATGCCGACGCAATCTTATAACACGGAACATTGAATTTTTCCATAAAATCTATTGATGGTATGTCCCAGCAAGAAGCAAACCATAAAATTCCATGCCGGGAGCAATAATCATCAATTTCTCTATACTCTTCTTCTCCAAACTCCAGACCTCTTTTTAAATCACCATTTGTGTTCCCGAAAACACTATGACGTTCTTTTGCAAGTTCTTCTCTTGTGTATACAATATCAACAGTACGTTTTTGAAACTTAACAGCATCACATCCGGTAGTTACCGCAATATCAATCATTTTTTTAGCTAAATCAACAGAACCATTATGGTTTATGCCAATTTCAGCAATAATAAAACAAGGATAACCGTCACCAACCATTTTATTTGCAATTTTTACACACTTTCTATCCATCAACCCCCCGTAAACACACACAGTTTATAAATATTTTTTATATAGCGCAAATTCGTCAGGGTCAACCTTATGTTCCAGTTCTTCCTGCGGTTCTGCTGCCTTTGACTCCTCCGCTGCTGTATGGAAAAGTTTATCTATTATTCCATCCGGATTCTCTTCTTCATAAATTTCAGAGATTTCAAATTCATCATTATCTTCCGGCTCTTCAACAATATCTTCGACTTTTTTGTCCCTTGAAACAACTTTTGTAAAACCAGGTATTTCAATCTTCGGGATTTCTATTTTTGGTATTCTAATATTAGGAATTTCTATTTTTGAATATTCACCTTCTTCAATTTCACAAGGAGGATAATTACCTAAATCTTTTATGAGATGTATAGAATTAGCAGATGCTCCTATAAGCATTCTCTTTCCGCCTAATTCTACTACATGAAGAGTCTTATTTGCGCCTAAAGGCGTAGTAGAAATAACTGCTACCTGAGAGTCTGAATTGTCACCAACCTGTCTTTTTAAAGCCTTTACCCCAAATTTGTTAAGTTTTGTGTACAAAATACCTGTTGCATATATAAGTAAAATTACAAAAACAAGAGAAAAAATCATAGAAATAAAGTTAGGTTCTTGTCCTACAGACTGCGTTGCAACTGTATTTACAGTATCGGTTGTAGTCACAGAAGAAGCCTGTGCAGCACTTGCAAGCGGTTCAGGCAAATCAGGAAGCACATCAAATTTATCTGCTGCATAACAAGCGTATGCACTCACCCAGTAAAATATTCCTAATATGATTCCCGTAATCTTTTTCATTTTCTCCCAAATTCTGTTATAATTGTATCATAAAAAATCGAAATAGGACAAGTAGGCATGCTTCTGGAAGTGTTAAATTATTTTTTAGGTGACAATAGTGCATTTTATGTACATGTTTTAAACCTTTTTGTACTGATAACACTTATTGTATTATTTATTTCTGCCAGAAAAGCCGGAAAAAAGTGGACAAAAGTTAATGACTATTTCGGGATATTAACAAAGACTGTAAATTCTATACGTTACGGAGATCTTACAAAAAAAATAGAAAAAATGGACTTACCAAATTCGGGTCCTCTGGCAGAAAGTCTTAACAGAATGATTGAAACTCTTTATGACAGAGAAAAAATGATTGTTGAGTACCAGAATGAGCTGCACAGGCAAAACAAATTTCTGGAAGCAGTTATTAACTCCCTATCAGATGGCTTGATTGTCATTGATGAAAACTACAAAATACTTAGAGCAACCCCTAAAATTAGTGAGTGGTTTAATGTTGAAGGCAAGAAACTTCTTAATACTCCGCTTACTGATTATATTGAACTGCAAAATAGAAGCAAAATTGAAACACTTAAAAATGAAGATATCTTTATAATTAATGACAAATTTTCTAACTTTACAGCAAGTTCAATGGAGTTAAAGCTTGAGGATAAAAAAAGACGTTTTATTATAATAATAAAAAATGTTACAGACCAACGTGAACTCGAAAATTTAAAAGACGATTTTGTTGCAACCCTCACCCATGACTTAAAAGTTCCAATAATTGCCGAAACAAATATGTTAGAGCTTTTCCTAAATCAGAATTTCGGCCCGATATCAGAAAAGCAGGAAATCGCACTTAGAAATATGCAGACTTCTAACAAAGAACTCATAGACCTTGTGCAGATAGTTCTTGAAACATATAAGGTCAGAGATGGGAACATAAGACTTTACAAAGAGAATATATTGCTTAAAGGTTTTATCAAAGAGATAATTGAAGAGATGCAGCCTATAGCACAAAAGACAAATAATACTTTAGAATTTATACAGCAAAGAGATATAAGAGTTTACGCTGATAGAATACAACTTAAACGTGTTATAAAAAATCTCATTCAGAACGCAATTTCTTATGGTGAGCCTAATTTTCCTATTGAAGTAAGTATTGGTGAGATTCCGCAATATATTGTAATAAAAGTAAAAGATTACGGAGCCGGAATTTCGAAAACAGATATTGATAAGATTTTTAACAAATATTACTCTGCCGCTAAAAAATTTCGTAAAATAGGCACCGGTCTGGGGCTTTACCTTGCGCTGCAGATAATTAAATCGCATAACGGCGAATTATCAGTAGAAAGCGAAGAAGGAAATTTTACAGAATTCACCATTAAATTACCGGCAGTAATGAATATTAATTTACACTACGGAGAATAGCATATGCTTTTATATGATACAAAATATCTTCAGCTAAAGAGTACTAAGTCCAAATCCGGTAATGATTGGGTTTATGCTCACAGACCAAATGCAAAAGATGTTGTTGTTATTTTACCATTGATTAATAATAAGCAAGTACTGTTTTTGATAGAAGAAAGACCTCCTCTACAGGCCGAGGGGATTGCAAAATATTCAATAGCGCTTCCTGCCGGTCTTGTCGGAGATGAAAGAATAGGTGAAACTATTGAAGAGGCTATTAATGCAGAACTTATGGAAGAAGCAGGGTTAAAAGCAGACAGGATTGAAATTAAGACAAGAAAAACAGCTAGTTCACCAGGGTGTGTATCTGAAACAGTAACAATAGCAATTGCTTATATTAATGAATATAATATTATTAAAAAACCTGTAAGTGACGGCGGGGTTATTGTTGACAGAGTACTGGTTGACAAAAATAATATCCGAAACTGGCTTAAAGAGCAGGAAGAAAACGGAGCGGCATTGACAGCCCAAACACTAGCAGCATTATTTTATTTAAATGAGGTGTAGAAAATGATTTCAAAAGGAATACGAGGCGCAATTACAGTTGAAGAAAACAGTCCGGAAGCGATTGGAGCAGCAACTATTAAACTGCTTACAGAAATAGTAAGAAAAAATAACATAGAAATTGATTCAATATCACATGCGATATTTACTTTAACAAACGATTTAAATGCAGATTTTCCTGCTAAGTATGCAAGAGTTAATCTCAAATGGAAAAATGTACCAATGATGTGCTTTAATGAGCTTGATGTTCCAAACAGCCTGCAAAAATGTCTGAGAGTTCTTATTGTCATTAATTGCGGAGAAGGATTTGTACCGGAATTTGTTTATTTAGATGGAGCAGATGTTTTAAGAAAATGAAAAAAATTTTAGTTGTCGATGATGTAAAGGGATGGCGGGATTATAATTCTAATATTATGTATGAATTATTCGGTTCTGATATTGAGATTAAAACTGCAGAATGCGCATCAGAAGCCTATAATATTCTCTTGCAGGAAGAACCTATTGACATTATAATTACTGACTTGCAGATGGAAAATAATTATGAGCCCAAATTTGCAGGCGAGTGGCTTGTTGAACAAATAAAAACGTTCAGTCGTTATATTAATACAAAGGTAGTAATAGTTTCTGCTTCATATAATGTTAGACATATTGCCGGTGCACTCGGTGTAGAATGTATTCCTAAATCTACAGCACTGAAATGTCTTTCTGCGTATAAAGAAGCACTTGGAGTTGTATGAGAAAAGCTGTTTTAATTTTTGCATTGTTTATATTTTCTATAACCTGTTGTTTAGCAGATTATACAAAGTATTATGAATTTGATGATAATCTAAATGTAAAATTTATACCTTCTGTGTCTGCAAAGGATAAAGAGTACAAAAAAATCCTTAAAAATGAAAAATATATGCAGAAGGGTAAATACAAAAAAGCTGAAAAGCTCATGCCAGATTACCTGCCCAATATTGCAAGATTAATTTATATTTATACTGACAGTAAAGATTTCCCATCTGCCTTAAAATATGCTAAGAAGCTTGTAGAGCTTGATAAAACTAATATTTTTCCGAAAGCTTCGAAAGATTACAGACTTGGAATACTTTATTCACAGAATGGAGATTACATCAGCTCTAACAATTATCTTTACCCTTATATAAATCAGAATAAGTGGGCAAGATTTCAAATGGCGCAAAATTACTACTATATGCAGGATTTAAAGAATGCGGAGATTTATGCAGGAAAGATTCCACCAAATGACAGTGTTTATTTGGCTGCACAGGAACTTTTATATTCAATTTATAACATCACCAAAAATCCTCAAAAGGCTTATACAGCAGCAAAGATTCTTGTTAAGCTTGACCCGGGGAATCCGGATAACTATATGAAAGTAGCCTATGCTACAACAAATAATGACGAAAAACTAATTAATTTATACAGAGCAAAACAAATATTTTATTCACAAAATCTTTCATCAATGATAGTAAAAATCAATGATTTAACTGCACCATTAGAACAAAAAAGAATTGATGAAGCATATAAAAAAATTACTTCTTATTGTAAAAAACCAGACTGGTTCAAAGTAAAAAGCAGAAACGAAAATCTCTTATCCGGAGACATTACTTACTGGGACAGACGCCAGAGTGAATTTTTCGAAACCGCTAATGACTGCATTAAAAGATATAGCGGCTCTAATCTTGCAGCGTGTTTCAAAGATTTGAATGATACTCAGGAGCATCTGGATGCCACACTTGCTGCCGAGCAGACGCGCAGGGAGGAAGCAGAACAGCGAGAAATTCAGATTCGTCAGCTTGTACGCCAGAATATGTTATTAGAAGAACAAAATTTAATTCAGTGGTCGCGTTATAACAGCTTTTACCCGAGATATTACAGACATCCTTACTGGTGGTAGCGCTTCGGAGAAAAATTTTTACAATAGCTGCAATGCTATAGCAGGAGTTTGGTTAGCCGTTGCAAGCAGAGTGGCACTTGCTTGCTGCAATATTTGGTTTCTGATATAAGCACTGCTTTCCTCTGCGATGTCTGCATCGCGAATTGTTGATTGCGTTGATACTAAATTATCATACGATACGCCTATCTGTTCTAATGCACTTTCTAGACGGTTTTCTAATGCGCCTAGTTTTGTTTGTTCCGCATTTATTGATTTTAATACCTCGTCTATTGTAGAAAGTGCATTCGCTTCTTCTAAATCAAGACCATCCAGTGCAGAGATGTCTATTCCTGACAATTCAAAAGATATTTGGGATGATGAGTCCGAATTGATTCCTATTTGTAAAATGTAAGCTTTTGAAGAACTTTTATCTTCTGTTTTAGCTCTATAATCAAGTAAAATTCCTTGAGATATCAACTCGTGCAGACCATCCATTGTTACCAGTTGAGCTGTTCCGTAGTGAACTCCCAAACCGAGACCGTTTGTTTGACCGGTAGTATCTGTATAATACGCATTATCAAGAGTTGTTCCAGTTGCAAAGCCTAACAGACCGCCAACATCGTCATTTCCCGTCACTCTACCTGTTGCATAGCTATTTATTACGCTACCCTTAACTCCCTCCCCCAGTAGGCCGCCAACATAACTACTCCCAATCACACTACCTGTGGCATAGCTGTTACTTATTATTGTTGTTGCACCTGAGCTTCCCTCCCCCAGTAGGCCGCCAACAGACATCCTCCCCGTCACACTGCCCGTGGCATAGCTGTTACTTATTGTTGCTTCTTTTGCCTGCCCAAGCAGCCCACCTACACATTGACCAAGCCCAGACCCAGTCACATTACCCGTTGAATAGCAATTTGTTATCGTTATAGAAACTGCAGACCGTCCCAGTAGACCACCAAGATAACTAGTCCCCGTCACACTACCTGTGGCATAGCTGTTTATAATGGTTCCATCGGAACTCCCGGCCATTCCACCTGTATAGCTCCCCCCGTTTACACTACCTGTCACATAACAGTTTGTTATCATTGTATCATTTAATCCAAGCCCAAGCAGTCCACCAATAAATAGCTCCCTCCCCGTCACGTTCACATTCTCTAAACCGATATTTTTTATCTCCGCACCGTCTACTTGCCCAAACAAGCCTAGAGCCGAACCCGATGATGGTCGATTGATATAAAGCTTCGAAATCACATGTCCATTACCATCAAAGGTGGCTGTAAAACTTTTAGAAGGACTTCCTATTGGCGTCCAGCCTTCACCTGTTGAGTAAGCAGAAAGGTCGATATCGTTTGCTAAAACAAATTCTGTATTCTCACCTATTAACCCATTATTTGTCATTGTGGCGAGTTTTGAAAGTTCGTCTGCTGTTGAGATGGAGTAGGTTCCACTGGTTAGGGATGTTGTTTCGTCTACACTTGCCAACGTTGTCATTCCGGAAGTATCACGACTAATTATTTCTTCTATAAATTGGCCTGACGAAGCAACAGATTCACCACTCGATGATAATAGATTGATTCCGTTGTATTCGGTTGTCTGCTTTATACGATTCAATTCCTGAACTATTGAACGAGCTTCGGAATTTATTGCATCAATAGATTTATACCCGTAAGTACCATTCTGAGCTTGCGTTGCTAGAGAACGCAGGCGAAAAGTGAGGTTAGACATAGTTTCTAAGCTTGAGCTTGCGGTCTGTACCAAATCCAAGCCCATTAAGGCATTATCTTCGGCTATTTGATAGCCGCTTATTTTACTAGATAATTTCGTACTTATTGAATAATTTGCAGCGTTGTCTTTGGCATGGTTTATCTTAAAACCAGTGGTCATACGTTCGATTGCCTGATTTAAACCATTGGTTGAGGTTTTTAAGCCCGATTGAACTATTAAGCTCGATAGATTGGTGTTAATTTTCATGTTAACACCTCGCTTAAAAGCCCTAATAAACTAGAGTATCTGCCTATAGCTGTAGGGGTTTCAGGGTCATTGATTAAACATATTTCGTTTAAAATTTATATAAATTTTGTTACAAATCTTTATGTTTTGTTTCTGCTATAATAAGGTAAATAAATAACACTTTAAGGGTATAAAAGGAGAAGTTATGCTGGAACTATTAAAAAAGAGTGCTATGGAACAGTCAAAAGCACTAAAAAATAAAGAAATTTCTGCTGTAGAGCTAACTAAAGCCTCTTTGGAACGAATTAAAGCTATTGATGAAAAACTTGGAGCTTTTAATTCTTTAACAGAAGAAATTGCGCTGGATACGGCAAAAAAAGTTGATGAAAAAATAGCTAAAGGGGAAGATTTACCGCTTCTTGCAGGAGTTCCTCTTGCCCTTAAAGATAACATGAACCTTATTGGTTCAAAAACTACCGCATCAAGCAAAATATTAGAAAACTTTGTATCACCATACAATGCAACTGCAACTCAAAAGTTGTTAAATAATTTAATTCCGATTGTTGGTAAAGCTAACCTTGATGAATTTGCAATGGGTTCTTCTAATGAAAACTCTGCCTTCAAAAAGGTTCATAACCCTTGGAACTTAAACAAAGTTCCTGGCGGTTCTTCCGGCGGCTCCGCAGCATCTGTTGCATCTTGTGAAGCTGCACTTGCTCTCGGCTCTGATACAGGCGGAAGTATAAGACTTCCAGCCAGCTTCTGTGGCATAGTAGGTATGAAACCTACATATGGTAAAGTTTCAAGATATGGTTTGATAGCTTTTGCCTCTTCTCTAGACCAAATTGGACCTTTTGCAAGAACTGTTGAAGATGCAGCGGCTTTATTAGAAGTTATCTCAGGGTATGACAAACACGATTCAACTTCATTAAAGCTTCCTGTTGAAAATTACAGAAACAGCTTAAACAATGACATCAAAGGAATGAAAATTGGTGTTGTAAAAGAATTAGTTTCAGAAGGTCTTGCTGAAGATGTTCAAAAAGCAATCCAATCTGCAATTGAAACATACAAATCACTTGGTGCAGAAGTCGTAGAAGTTTCACTTCCTAACCTTAAGCACTCAATAGGTATTTATTATATTCTTGCAACAGCAGAATGCAGTTCTAACTTAGCCCGTTTCGACGGAGTTAAGTACGGACACAGAACCGCTGATGCTAAAAACCTGCTTGAAATGTATTGTAAAACCCGTGCAGAAGGCTTCGGCCCGGAAGTAAAACGCCGTATAATGCTCGGAACTTATGCACTTTCTTCTGGATATTATGATGCTTATTACAAAAAAGCATTGCAGATGAGAAGAGTTGTTACAGAAGATTTCTTAAAAGCATTTGCACAAGTTGATGCACTTATTGCACCAACTTGTCCGAATACAGCATTTGATTTAGGTGCAAAAACTGAAGATCCGCTTGCTATGTATCTTACAGATATTGCAACAATTTCTGCTAACCTTGCGGGACTTCCTGCAATATCTGTTCCAGCCGGTTTTGACACTGAAGGAATGCCTATAGGACTTCAAATAATGACACCGCAGCTTACAGAAGCTAAGCTGTTCAATCTTTCTTATAAGTTTGAGCAGGCGCATGATTATTATAAACAACTTGCAAATATATAAAAAGAAAAGTCTGAGCTTCGGTTCAGACTTTTTTTTTAATTACTTTTTCCCGCTCTATATCCACAATATGAGTAAACAAAAGGCAGTGTTCTTTCTAAATGAAGTTTATCTGCACAAGGAAATTTTGCCAGAACGAGAACACCGAGAGCATCATCGACATTTGCAATACAATCTAATAAAGTTAATTTTCTATCTGGAACTTTATCATAAGGATCACAAATTAGATTGGACAATGATGCAGCACCATACATTCCAATTAGCAGACCTCCAGCCATTGCCATAATTTTCCCGGGAATATTGTTAAAATTTTTACTGGCTTCACAAAGTTTTAAACCTCCGCCAACAACCCAGGCTGGAACAGATGCATTTAAAAATTGGAAAATACCTTCTTTTAGTTTATTTTTATTTGTTTTTTTATCTTCTCCTATCATACCGGCTGCAACACCTCCAACGATAGAACTTCCGGATAAAACAACCATATCACTCAGGCCATATTGCAACTTGAATGGATTTTTCACTTTATGTTTTTTCATCATAAAAAGCATCGGTATTATGGTTCCCGCAACAGCACCAATACCAGATTTTATTTTATCCTGAGTATTAACCTCTCTATACTGTGCTTTATGTCGTTTTGCAATAAAGGAGCTTACGGCTGATTTATTATTTTTATCGCCGTATTCCGGGTGTGAATCTAATCTTTCCAGCGTAGGGTATCTATAATTAATACTGCTAACCATAATTTTTATTCCTACGCGAATTATAGCGCACTTTATCCAACTCCGCAAGGTTAAGAATTGTAAAAAATATTTTTTTGAAAGGCAATATTGTTTGTTCACGCGTTTTACAATAGGAAAGGAGTGTTGTATGGGTATTGATATAAAAATTACAAATAAGCTAGATAATAATTGCGTTCAGGTTGAAGTGAACAGCAATAAAGGCGGGCAGAGTAAATATTTTAAAGTGCCTGTAGATAAAGCAGATTCATTCATTGCAAATTATAAAAAAAATGATAAAAACACATCCTTCATTACAAACACAGCATTTGTTTCGTCTATTTTCGGCGGTGTACTTCTTTCTAGTTTAGCAACTAAAAAGTTTATAAAAAGCGGAACTCTAAGGTGGATTATAAATACTTTAGCAGGCATTGCCGGTGCAACAGGTTCTGTTGTAGCTTCCAGCAACTACATTGAATCCAGAAACAATAAACTTCTTAAGCAGCATAATGCTCAACAAATTTACTATCAAGCCTGATATTAAGAAACTCCCTGAGCTCCTGATACAATTTCAACAATTTCCTGAGTAATTGCAGCCTGACGCGCCTTATTGTAATCAATAGTTAGAGTATTAATCATTTCTTCGGCATTATTTGAAGCAGCAGACATTGCTGTCATTCTAGAGGCAAGTTCACTGGCATTCGCTTCCAACAATGCTTGATAAATTGAATTTGTTATATACATAGGTACAAGCTGCTGCAGTACAGAGTGCGGAGATGGTTCAAATTCCATAACCGGATCTAATTCGTGCGCATCTGCTTGTTCTACTTTTACCGGCAAAACATCCCAAGATACTACATTGTAAGACATCATATTGTTAAAATGAGTTGTTATAATATCTATTTTATCGATATGGCCTGATACAAAATCTTCTGCAATATCTTCTGCAATAATATTAGCACCCGTTGCTGTAGGATCATTCGCAATACTTATATAACCCTCTTTGAGTTCAAAATACTTACCGGCGTGTTTAAACGCAGAAACAGCTTTTTGTCCTACAGGATAAATAACGGTATTAACCCCGCGTTCTTTATTAGCTCTTATTCTTGCTATAGCAGTTTTAATAATATTAGAGTTATATGCACCTGCCAAACCTTTATTTGATGTTATAACAAGCAGTCCCTCTGTTTTTATGTCTCTTTTTTCAAGCAGTTCTGGATAATTATCCAGTGCACGCTGAACATGAAGTCCCGCTACTGAATACTCACCTACTGTTGCAAGCATTTTTCTAAACAAATGTAATAATTCATCAGAAAAAGGACGTGCAGCTTTCACGGTATTTTCCGCTTTTTTAACCTTTGCAGCAGCAACCATTTTCATTGCTTTAGTTATTTTTTTTGTGTTCTGCACACTTGATATTCTGCTTTTTATATCTTTTAAGTTTGGCATTGCTATATCCTATCTTAATTTTAAATCAAGCCCTTTTTTAATAAGTAAAATTGCTAATAAGATTAATAAAACTGATTCTAACCAAGGGCAAGGAATCATGAAGAACATAAATGATTTAACAAGAATATACAGAAGCAAAAATGCACCAATAAGCATAAATGCAATTCTGTTAAATCTCCATGCACCTTCTGAATTATCTTTAAAATAGTTTACAAATTCTACATCAGCAACGTGCCTGCATGCTTTTGAACCTTTACATATAAATGTATTTTTATATTCTTCTGCACATTCTAAACATAAAGCTTTTCCACAGGATTTACATACTGCAAAAGCGTCCCTATCGTGGTGATTATAACACTTCATACGCTATTCCCTCCTTATAAATTCTTTCCGTAGGTTTCTAATTGAACCTTCAGAGCCTCTATATCTTCTTCTGATAATTTAGCACCTTCATTCAATCTTTTGCTCAATTCCGGCATATTGGCTTCAAAATATTCAAACCAGCCGTTTTTGTAATCATTGATATTTTTATTATCAATATCATCTAAGAAACCTTCATTTGCAGCAAATAGAATTGTTACCTGTTGCGCTACAGACAATGGTTTATACTGTGGTTGTTTTAGAACTTCTGTAAGTTTTTGTCCCCTTAAAAGCTGTTTTTTAGTCGCAGCATCTAAGTCAGAAGCAAATTGAGCAAAAGCTTCAAGTTCTCTGAATTGAGCCAAATCAAGACGAAGCTTACCTGCAACCTGCTTAATCCCTTTTGTCTGAGCTGCACCACCTACACGCGATACAGAAATACCGGCGTTAATAGCAGGTCTTACACCAGAGTTAAACAAAGCAGATTCAAGGAATATCTGACCATCAGTAATAGAAATTACGTTAGTCGGAATATAAGCCGAAACATCACCAGCTTGTGTTTCAATAATAGGAAGTGCTGTAATACTTCCACCACCAAGCTCATCGTTAAGCTTAACAGCTCTTTCTAGTAGTCTTGAGTGAAGATAGAAAACATCTCCAGGATAAGCTTCTCGTCCAGGTGGTCTTTTAAGAAGCAAACTCATTGCACGATATGCCTGAGCGTGCTTAGTTAAGTCATCATATACTATTAATACATGCTTACCTTGCTCCATAAATTCTTCTGCTATTGCTACGCCAGCAAATGGTGCAATATATTGAAGCGGAGCAGGTTCATTAGCTGTTGCTGAAACAATGATAGAATAATCCATTGCCCCGTGTTTTTCTAATGTTTTAGCCAGCTGTGCAACAGTAGAAGCCTTTTGACCAACTGCAACATAAATACAAATTACGTCGCCGCCTTTCTGGTTAAGTATAGTATCAATTGCAATTGCTGTCTTACCGGTTTGTCTGTCGCCGATAATTAATTCTCGCTGTCCTCTTCCTATAGGTGTAAGAGCATCAATAGCAGTTAAGCCTGTCTGAAGCGGCTGGTGAACAGATTTTCTTGCAACAATTCCAGGAGCAACTCTTTCAATAGGACGAGTTTTATCTGTAACAATGTCACCTTTTCCATCAATCGGGCGACCTGTCGGGTTTACAATTCTTCCTATAAGAGCATCACCTACCGGAACAGAGGCAATTCTACCAGTAGTCTTTACTGTCATACCTTCTTTAATATGAGTATACTCACCCAATATTACAACACCAACATTATCTTCTTCCAGGTTTAATGTTATACCTAGAGTTCCTTTGCCATCTTCAAATTCAACAAGCTCATTTGACATTACATTGCGCAGACCGTATATTCTTGCAATACCGTCACCAACTTCAAGTACGCTGCCAATATTAGAAATCTCTGCTTTTGCTTCATAATTTCGAATATTTTCTTTTAATATAGAGCTTATTTCATCAGGATTTATTACTGCCATTTTCTACCCTTTCATTTATACCAAGCTTGTAATCTCTCACTATCTTCTGAGAGCCATTTGCCCCTTTAAATCTTCTAATTTATGTCTGATACTGTTATCTACAATCGTTTGATTTATGTTAAATATCAGCCCGCCTATAATATCAGAATCAACATGCCACTGGACACGAACATCCTTTTGCAGTTTATCTGCAACTCTATTTCTAATAGCGTTTTTCTTATCATCATTTAATTCAATAGCTGAAGTTATGTCAACCCTCAGAATATTTTTTAATACCTCAAGTTCTTTAGAAAATTCCTCTGCGACTGCATCAAGTATCCCCAGTCTGCCTTTTAAATTTAAAGTAGTTATAAAGTTAAATACTATAGGCATTAATTTATTTTGAAAAAGTTTAGACAATACTGCCTGCTTTTCTTCTATAGAAATTGAAGGATTATTTAATACTTCTGAAAGTTGTTTTGATGATTTGATATTTTCATCTACTTCTCTCAAATCATCAAGAATATCTTCTTTTGAAATTCCCGGATCCTCTTGAGCCAGTTCCATAAGTGCCTTAGCCCAACGTTTTGCAACAAGTTCAGAATCTTTAAAATTTACGCTTGTACCCATCAGATATCCACCCCATTTATAGCATCGACACTTTCATCAATTAATTTATTATGCAGCTCAGGATTATTTCTGAGTTCATTAATTATATGATTTTTTGCCACATCTACTGACGCTGCAGAAGCACGCCTCATAATATCATTTCTTATTAAACCGGCTCTGGCATCAGCTGTTTTCTTTGAATTATATTTTATATTTTCTACAGATTTTTCAGCATCTTCAAGAATTTTACCGCCAACCATACGAGCATTTTCTTCTGCTTTTTTAATGATTTCGTCGATTTCCTCTTCTATATGAGCAACAGATTCTTCTATTGCCTTTAATGTTGATTCTGAGTCTGATTTAGCCGTCTTAGAGTTTTCAATATTATTAACAACATCTTTCTTTGCAGCTTCAAGTTTTCCTGTCACATTTATCTTCTTACATACAAAAATAATTATAGCAAGGAATATAACAAAGTTGAAAAGATTTGTTCTGCCTATGTAATTGATAATTTCGCTAATACTTTCCATGTTTACCTCTGTCATTTACCCCCTGTTACCTACCCCTGATAGAGAATCCTATTAACTGCATCATTGTCAAATCCTTGAACTTCACTTCTGTATCCAATCATTTTTTCAACAATATCATTTGCCAAATCAGTCATTCTTCCTTTAAGACCTTCTTTGGCCTCATTAGAAAGATTATTCAGATTTTCGTATGTTTGCATTAATTCATTATCAGCATCACACTGTGCATTTTTAAGAATATCATTTTTCTTATTTTTAAAATCTACAACTGCATCTGAATACTTATTTCTGGCGTCATTTCTAGCTCCTTTTAGCTTTTCTTCTTTTTGAGCAGAAATCTCATTTGCTTTTTTATGGTTTATATCTGCTGTACGCAGGTTTTCATCCACAAACTCTCGTCTTTGAGCAACAATATTGTTAATTGGCTCATATAGAATTTTGTTCATCACAAAGACAAACAATACAAATGATATTATAGTTACTAAAAAAGTTCCATTAAATTCCACTTTTTTAACCTTCTTTATAACCTAATAGTTTCACTTTGAGGTTGACCAGTGAATTACACTTCTGTCAACAAACCAGTTGGCTGCGTGCGTAGCACTTAACCCATCATTCCTGATAACTTCATAGCAATAACAAGTGCATAAATTGCACAAGCTTCAGCAAGAGCAGCACCTACAAGGAAGAAACCAACGGCTTTACCAGCGATTTCAGGTTGTCTAGAGATAGCATCCATCAAACCTTTAGTAGCAACACCGATACCGAGTCCAGCACCGATTGCCCCAAACCCCATTGCTATACCTGCACCCAGTTGTGCTAAATCAGAAATTGTTTTTACTTCTTCCATTTTTCTCTCCTTCTTATTTTATATATAACCTATTCTTCTGTATTAACTGCTGTGGCGATATAAACCGTTGTCAGCATTGTAAATACGAGCGCCTGAACACAGGCCACCAGTATTTCAAAAAACATAATCGGAAGCGGCAATCCCCAGGCACAAAGCCCTAAGAGAGCTGTGATAAGGATTTCTCCTGCCAGAATGTTTCCAAAAAGTCGTAACGCAAGAGTTAAAGGTCTTGTAAATAATTCAAGTATCTCTACAAGCATCGAAATTATACCAACGAATGAAAATTCGTGAAGCAGGAAATGTCCTTTTTTCTTTATCAAACCGGCTGTTACATAATAGATGAGAACAATAACTGCAAGACCTGCTGTCAAGTTTATATCATTAGTCGGGGAAGCCAGCTCGCCTTGTTTAAGTTGAATCATTTTAAAAGGAAGCTGTCCCATAATATTTGCAGTTACAATAAATAAAAATAATGATGCAATAAGAGGAAAGTGTTTTTGTCCTTCTTTTGGCATCATGTTATTAACCAAATTAGAAAAATATCCAAGTATATTTTCAAACACAAGTTGAAGTTTTGTCGGAAAGATTGTTAGTTTTCTGGTCGCAATGAAAGACACAATTATCAAAAATGCCATTGCTGCCCACATTGTAACAAGTGTATCCATATTAAATGCCATAGAATGTCCGGCAATAACTTTATTTACAATCCAATGTCCTTCGCTCATTGAATAACCTCTCTCATTCCATCTGATAGTAGCACAAAATATCAACTTATGCAACGAAAATTTTAGTCAAGATGTATTTCAGCTGAATCCTGAGTCGTCATTTCATTCTCGGTTTCGTAGTACTCCTGTGAAAGTTGAGTATCTGTTACTTTAACATCTACCAGTTTTTTAAGAACTTCAATATAATCCAGACATTTTTTTCCTTTTACACCAACTGTTTCCATTTGAATTTCGCCGTTTGGTAAAAGTTTTATCTTTAATTTCTTTGACATATTACCTCTAATCTATGTTTACCGTCAAAACGATTGTATTATCGTCATAGACTTCTTCACTTTCAATTTCCATGTTATTTTCTTTAAGTTTTTCCGTAATACTTCTATAACTTTCTTCCTGAACATTTAGAGCATATTCTGAGCTTAAGTCATTAAGTTTTTGTTCGGCACTTTCCGTATCAAGATATTTTATCATAAGAAAATAAGGTTTATCAGCTTCCATACGTTCAAAAGCCAGCTCATAACTGCCGGTTCTGGCAGTAATTTTACCGTACTCATTTTCTTTTAAGTTACTCACCCCGTGCTCTTCAAGAGTTTTAATCAAAAGCTCTTTATCCACAAAGGCTGTTTCAAAGCTTTTTTCCAGAAAATGTTTATCAGAAATAACCCTCACATCATCACAAACTGTCGGTAAATCTATATCACCTGAAAAGTCTATGTTGTTCATTCCTTCATTATCTAAAGCAATTTCTGAATATGGAACATTTGCAAACACTGCTCCAACTACCCAGGCTATTGCATATGGAAGAGCAAAAACTGTACATGACATATTAAAATTTCTCCTATTATGAATTAGTAGCTATACCTATGTCTACCGACCAGTTGTCTACGTGCGCGACACTAAAAATCTAACGTTCTGCCGCCTCTGCTTGTAGAAACATTATCTTCGTTAATTTCTTTTGTATACTGTTTAAGATTTGCTGTTTTGGTAGCAGAAACAGCTCTTACATTTGCCCAGGCTCTTAAAGCAAGTATTTGTTCTCGCTGAGTCATTGAAAGCGGTACTGTGTTTGCAATATTTTTTGCCAAATCTTCAAACTTAAGCGGTCTGCTTTCAAAAAAAGCGTCGCATAGAGATGATATAACAACCTGTTCGATTTCAGAGCCGATAAACCCTTCGGTCATCTTAGCAAGTTCAGTACAAATATTCTTCATGCCGGCAACTTCACTTGCAACTTCTTTATCTTTTAAACGTCTTTCCAGATGAAGCTTAAAAATTTCTTTTCTTTCTGCAAGAGTAGGCAAATCAACAAAGAAAATTTCATCAAAACGTCCTTTTCTTAATAGCTCAGGAGGAAGGTTGCTTATATTGTTTGCTGTTGCAATTACAAATACAGGCGCTTCTTTTTCCTGCATCCATGTTAAAAATTGTCCGAAAATTCGTGAAGAAACGCCGCTATCACCATTAGAACCTAAGCCGCTTAAACCTTTTTCAATTTCATCAATCCATAGAATAGAAGGTGCTACCGCTTCTGCAGTTGCAAGAGCTCTGCGCATATTTTCTTCAGAACTTCCTACAAGTCCAGAGAAGACTTTTCCAAAATCAAGTTTCAATAGCGGGAGCTGCCAGATTGTGCTCATTGCTTTTGCAGTCAAACTCTTACCACACCCGGGAACGCCGGTTACAAGAACACCTTTTGGTGCAGGTATACAATATTTTTTTGCCTGCTCTGACCACGAATTATTACGCTTCAAAAGCCAGTTTTTCAAATTATCCAGTCCGCCGATATCTTTTATTGAGTAATCGGACTGAATGAACTCTAGTATGCCGGTTTTCTTAATAACTTGAACCTTTTCCTGCAAAATCACAGGTAAATCTTTAATATCAATCTTGCCATCATTAACCATTGCAAGAGCAAATGCACTTTCTGCTTCTTGAAGTGTCAGCCCCAATGCAGCTTTACAAAGCCTGTCTTTATCATCTTCTGACATAGAGGCCTCAACTCCAGCATTTTGTTTCAGCATTCCATCAAATTTATTTCTAACTTCCTTTAACGTCGGAAGCGGAAAGTCAAAAATTGTAATTTCCTTTTGCAAAGCTTCTGGGATTAGAAGTTCTGGCGCTACTAAAAAAATAGTTTTTCTCACAGCCCCCAGCTTCAAATCCGGAATTATGTCGCGCATTTTTCTAATAACGTTATAATCCGGAGTCCTATTTTTAGGCCCGAAATTGACATAAAAATCATAGATTATAAATACCGCATCTTTTTCATATCTGCGAATAAATTCAAGCATCTTACAGGGGCAAGCTGTATCATTTACAGTCTTTGAGGTTGTTGTGTTGTAAAGTCCGTTAGTTTGTGTCCATGTAAAAACTTCACGTGCAAACTTTACCTGCTTAACATCTGTAACAACAGATTTTATATACTTTGTAACTCTGTCCTCTTCAAAAGTTGTTATGTATATAACAGGAAATCTTGCTCTTATAAGGTTTGATAATTTGTATGCGCTCATTATACCCTCTCTATCATTATCTCTTTATATCACTTTTTAAGCATCACTAAATCAATCTTTTGCAGTATCTCATCAAAGTTTCCCATTCCATTCATAAAAATAACCCCGGATTTAGAAATATTTACCTCAACTTTGTTTTTATACTTTGCAAAAATTTCGTCATTGTATCTGCTGGTTAAAAAATGATATCTTTGATTAGAAGAACCGCACCAGGGACGCGAGTAATCAATCTTATCAATCATAAACTCTCCGTCTATAAGCAGGTCAATATTATTCAACAATTTTTTATTTAAAGGATTTACCCTCAAATCTTCAATTAAAGCTCCGGTAAAACACAGCACACTCAAACCGGCTTTTCTTACATTTTCTGCGATTATCCCCAATGCCTCCGGCTGTTCAAAAGGTTCTCCTCCCAGAAAAGTCACTCCCTCAATATCTTTTTGCGCAGCTATATCGGCGATAATTTCTTTTACCTCAATTAATTTACCGCCGCTATGCGGCCAAGTATGAACAGCCTGACATCCTTTGCAATGCCTTGAACACCCTTGAACCCATATGCAATAACGTGTACCCGGGCCTTCAACTTTAGTCTTTTTGAGAATATTGAAAACTCTAAGCTTCATAAATCAACTTTTCTTTCCTGGAATCGTTCAATTTTACCCGTATTTTTAATTTTATTCACACATATTAAATTTATAAGCTGATCCTGCATATGGGGTTTTATCTTTAAGAATGCAAAAAACTCATTGATATTTTTAAAACCGTCAATTTCTTCTCTTTTTTTTATGGATTTCTTAGCCATGATTACGCTAATACCTGGTAAAGCTGCAATTTCTTCTTCAGAAGCATTGTTGATGTCAACTAAATTTCCTGCTTCCGGTTTAATCTTTGCCGGAATAATATTTTGTTTTTCAGGCATTTCCATAATTTTTTCATCTACTACAAGATTATAACGCCTGCAATCTTCTATCAGGCCATCATAAGTCTTGTTGTAGCTAAAATTTATACAAAACATATTCCAGAGTTCAATCCAATCATGAACATTTGATTTTACGACCTTAAACGTCCTGTAATCTCCGCCATCAGGTTTCTTTTCCACACCTATTATAGTCATTTCATCAATCATACTAATATAGCAGTATTGATTAGAAAGTTTAAGATTACTCCATATATCGTCATAATGACCAAGAAAAGCTTTTGCTGCATATAGAGCAGCCTTTCGTCTACTAGTAGTCCCGCTGTCTACAACATTTTTCTTAGAGAAATATGTAAAGCATACATAAGAAAATATACATACCACTGAAATAACAATTGATGGAATTGGAAACATTGTAAACAATAATATTAATAAGGCTATTGCAGTGCCTATTAAACGCATTTTTTGCATTTACCATATCCCTCTTTAACAGATTGTATAAACTTTTCGATAGTACAATCCCGCACCTGCAAGTGACAATATTATATCAGGCATAAACGCTGCGAGCATAGGTGTTAATGATCCGGCTTCTCCAAAAGATATTGACAAAGCTCTGATTAAGTAATAAGCAAAAATAATCAGAATACTAAACAAAAACCCTCTATTATACCTTACTCTCGGAGGAGTTATCGCTAACGGAACACCTATCAATACAAGTACTATAGTGGTAAGCGGTAATGCTATTTTATCAAATAAGCTTATTTTCAAAATGTGTTTATCCGGAATATCTGACTTAGCAAGAACACTGCAGAGCTGAATGAAATTATGCTGGTTTGCAAGATTCTTATCTAATTCTTTTGTCAAATCCATTCCAAATTTAATATTAGTATGTTCAAAAAGAGTTGTATCAAGTGTTTTTCCACTATCTGTAACCGTATAAATAGCACCTTTTTGGAATATCCATCCACCAGGTGTTGTAGCGCCTTCTCTTGCTTGAAGCACTTGTATTGTTCCTTCCTTAGATGCATCTAAAACAGTTATATTATGCAGTTTTGAATCTGTGCAGTCACCAACATAGAATAAACGTTTAAGCAACCCGCCTTCTTTTGTTTCTTTAAAAGTAAAGTTCTGTTTACCTTCCGGAACATTTTTCTGACTAAAAGCCACACCCGCCAGCTTTGTTGATAATCTTGTTGAAAAAGGTACAACAGTTTCATTAATAACAAAGCTTATACAAGCCATAACAATCGCAAAAATAAATATTGGTTTAGCGATACGGTTCAACCCGATTCCGCACGCTCTCATTACAGTTATCTCTGAACTCAAACTCAAGCCGTTCAACGTCATTACTGTTGCAAGCAATACTCCCATTGGAATTGTCATCACAAAAACTTCCGGAAGGTGAAGAATAATCATAAGAATTGCATACTTAAAAGGAATGCCGTACATTGAAATTTGTTTGATAAGAGTTATAAAAGTATCGGAAGCAAAAATGATTGAGGTAAAAACAAGTACACCCATAATAAACATCTCAATTACCTGCTTAAGGATGTATTTATCCAGCCTCTTCATATTTTTTAGATTATATATTATATTCTTAATCAAATCCTTCATAAGCTCTAAAATATTATACCAGAAAGGGGGAAATAGGCAAAGCAAAATACAAAATTATTTCACCTCTTTAAGGAATTTTACAAAATAGGATGCCATTGCAGGGACAGTACTTAGAATAATCAAAACATTCATAATGCCAAATTTTTGTGCAACAGCCCCTAAAACCGACATACAAAGCGCTACCGTACCCACACAAAAACCATTGATAAACCCGGCCACAATACTTTTATACTTCGGCAGCGTCCTTTGTGCCCAAACCATAGTGACAGGCTGTGCAAGCATTGTTGTAAAACCTATTATAAAAAATACTAGTATAGACAAAACCGGCTGTGTTTTATAAATTAATCCGAAAATTAACATCATTGGGAAAGTTGCCCACATAGAAAAATAGACTACAGGTTTTGAACCAAATATTCTTTCAGCTTTAGGGCTTAAAAATGAACCTAATGCTCCGGCAAATACAAATAAGAATAAAGCAAAACCTATATAAATAGGCGAATATCCCATTGATTTCCATAAGAATGGAAGTAATATACAGGAGCTGCTGGTTATAAGAGATTTCATCATTGCAACTAACATCAAGTAGTTCATTTGACGACAGCCAAGAATTTCTTTAAAAGAGATAATAAAATCCTTGTGTTCAGGCTGCTTCTCTATTCTAGAAAGCTTTGGTACAAATATAAACATCATAAACGCTAAAGCAAGCCCAAATAGAGAAGTATAAGAAACAACATCTAGCCCCAAAAACTGGGTTATCCATGTTGCCATAAGAGGGCCGAATGCAAAGCCTAGCGAGCCCATGCTCATAAAAATACCCATTGTATTTGAACAATCTTTACCGGAGAAGTAATTTATAAACCCCATTGCCTGAGGATGGAAAAAGCTTCCGCCCAAACTGCCTAATATCATAAAGATAAGAAGTATAAATACATTCGGTGCAGCAGGGGTTAATGGAATAAACAGTGACGCCAGTATTACCCCCCAGAATATAAAAAATCGCTTCAAAATATTGTCTGCAAAAAAGCCAAATATAGGCTGAAGCATTGATGAACAAATGTGTGAAATACTAATAATAATAGTAGCAACTGCCATTGAAAACCCGAGTTTTGCTGCAATAAAAGGCATAATTGGATTTAAAAAACCGCTGTATACATCCGCAAATAAATGCGCCAAACACAGCCAAATTATAGCATTTTTTGTATTTTGTAAACCTTTTTCCATATCTATATTATATTTCAAGACTATTTATATTTTCAAATATATAGAGCTTCCATTATATTGTAAATTTTTGTAACGATATATATAAAAAAATTAAAGTTTACAAAAAATATGCCGTAATAAAAAGTAGAACATTTTATACATATTGTTATCTTAGTTGCTAAAATCTTGTTATATTTGCTTTTTTAGCCATTGAGATTTTAATTATTTTTTTACTTTAATATGTATTTTTTCTTGTAATGCTTTATTTCTGCGTAATTTTCTTAAACATAACATTTTGTATAAAACGTTACGTAAAAGAAAGGAGCCAAAATGACTTTTATTAGTAATCACAAACTGGTACAGCCGCAGCTTATTTTGAAGAAAAAGATAGAACCAGCAGAAGTTGAAGAAAAAGAAGAACAAAACAAACAAGAAACTACAAGTACAAATAATCAGCCAACTATTATTTTAGATGATTCTTTTAAATTAAAAGCTTATCAAGTGCAAGAGATGACTAAATTATTGCAAAAAGGATTTACAAAAACAGATATTGATAAATATTTTGAATGGAATAGCGAAACAAAAAAATATGAGATGAAACCAGATATTCAAATTAACGGTAAAAATGTTTCGTCGGAAGATCAACTATTAGCATTATTAATTGACACAGTCATGGAAAAAATAGATAATTCAATAAACAAAACGTATGAAATCTTTAATAATGCTGAAAGTGATAAAATCACCAATGTAGAAGAAACGGATAAGAGTAATAGTACTACAAATAGTGATTCAATTGTTGAAGTGGATGGAATCAAAGTCGATTGTTCCGCGTTTGGAACTTATATAAAAACAATGCCTATTACAAAAAATACATCTACAGCAATTATTCTTAACGGATATAAAGAACAATTAAAAAGTCAGTACGGTGATAAACTGAGTGATGATGTCTTTAATACCATATATGAACAAACTGTTGCAGAAACTGTAAAAGAAGCAAAATGGACTCAGCCCTATGACAATGCACCTATACAGGTTGAAACTAAGGCACTTTTTGAACAATTTATTACAAAATTAAATGCCGCAGTCGAAAATGCACAATTAACAGAAGTTGTTTCTTATGACGAATTGAATGATTTGTACGCCAATATGACAAGCATACGCAATGACCTTAGTGAATTATTACTCCCGGAACTTAACGAGGATAATTATTCAATGTCAGCCATTACTCAATTCCTTGATAACCATAATATAAAAGATGTAAACCCTGAAGATATTTATGACAAAATTCGGGAAATATACAATACCGGCACTCCAATGGCTGGTGCGCAGCTTCGAGCAGCGCTTTTAAATGATTTTGCTAATACACTTAAAGAAAAAGTTGCAGAACAATTCTTGCAAGAGCATTCTATAACAGGCTATTCTGCACAAGAGCTTGTAGGCAGTATTGATAAAATCAGAGAAGAAGCTTCCAAAGGCGGCGGAATGACTGCTGCACAAATTCATCTTATGGGCTTAACAGATTTGCAAAAAGAACTCAATACAGCTGCTACAAATGATACCAAGAACGATACAGCAATTAATAATGTATACGATGATTTAGCAGCCCAAAAAGATACTTTCAAACAAACACTCTCTGATATCTTTGACAATGATATTTATGCGGAAACAACACTTGATGTATTTACCGACAGAGAAATTGACACTTTTATCGACTCGGTAATTACTGAAGTCGCAGGAAATCTTACAGATTTTGAAAATTATGACATTAATAAACTTGTTGAAGAGGTTAATGCAAAACTAAAAGAACATTTGCAAACAGACCCGCTTGCTCCGATGAATATAACAGATAATCTTTTGAATACAGCCGATTACCTGCTTTCTGACGAAGAAAAAGCTATGAAAGCGGATATGCAGGATATTGAATTTGACAAAGATCCTGAAAAAATTGACGGCAGCGGATTTGATTACAACGTAATGACTGATGCCGGTACGACTATTGCTTCTATGACAACTGATTGGGATTACATGGATATAGATACAGCTCTCAACAGTAAAAATATCTATGGTAATTATTCAACAAATACAAGCTCTGCAAAAATATACTCTAATCTTGAACAAATGAAACCGCAATTAAAGGCATACATAAAAGAACAAATGGAAGCAAACGGGTATGAGTATGACGAAGCAAATGTCGATAAATATTTGAATTATTATATCACAGAAGCCGTACGAGAAGGCATCCAGGCAAAATATCACGAATCAATGCCGGAAACATATCCTGATACAATTCTTTCGTCAGACTGCACTATTCAGGATTTAGCAGAACTTCTGGTCACAAAAGTTAAAGAAGAACTCGCAGAAGGCGAAAGTGCTTTCGGCACAGACTGGCAATCAGACGACACGGATCCGCTCTTATTAGCAACTTCTGATTACTTTCTGACCGGTGAAGAAAGAATTCAAAAAGCTCTGATGAATAATAAAAAATCAGGTTTGTAAAAATCTTTAGAGGGTGACTTTTTAGTCACCCTCTTTTATAAACACTTCAAAATTGATTAATTGATATAACAGTGTTATAATGAGTGCATGAGTTCGGAAGCTGAAGATAAAAATTTAAAAATGGTAGGGCTGGAACTCATGTTCCTTACCCCGGAAAAATACAGCCACGAAGACGGTATTACTGCCGTTGAGCTTGCTAAGCTTGTAAATCTGCCGCTGGACGAAGTTAAAAAGAAACTACAGATATTAAAGGACAAAAATATAGTTAGAGTAAAAGGCATTAACCCTAAGTACTGGCTCTTTGACGAATATAATTTTCAAAGATTGGATGACGATGATGATATTTTTCATCTGCTCTGCAACTTTGAGGATGTTGATTTTGACAGATATTTTACATACTGATGAGGTTATATTATAAAAGACAGAGCTGAATTATATCAAGAAATTAAAAATTTTTTTAAACAAGAAGCTGAACCACTACTAAAAAAATATGAAAAAGAAAGAAAAGAAGATATGCTGCCGGTTCTTCTTCAACATACCTGTATAATAACAACTCTGCTTGGTTTTTTAGGCAGTTTTATTTTTCCATACCTTATACTACTATCCATTATATCAGGTATTATACTAATATCATATTGTGCCTTTTCTAAAAACAAAAAAATAAAAAAAGTTACAGTTGCAGGGCAAACAACATATTATTTGGATATTGAAGACGACTATGAAATGATTTTAAAACGCCAGCTTATGCCAAAATTTCTCCAGATATTTGAAAGTAATTTAAAATGGCATAAATATAATGACACGGCTGGAAGCCCGCAAAACTACAACCTGCAACTCGATAAACTTGAGATATTTGCACAATCCTGCATTAAAACTTTTGACGATATAATTTACGGACATGAACTTGATGTGCCGACAGATATAATTGAAACAAAATTGGGAGTTGGACTAAATAATATCAGCACTGTAGCGACAGGTGTATTTGCTGTGCAGCTTATTCCATTTGGAGTAATTGCGCTTATAATTATTTCTGCTGTCTTGAACCAGATGTGGATAATTACTTGGTTAATTCTAGGGATTTTGCTTACAATTATCATTGGTCCGATTGTCCTTATCAACCGTGCAAAAAAAGCTGTAGAGAATTCCAGAAGCGTAATTCTGCGTTTCAAAATACCAAAACGCATCAAGGCGCACACAGTGATTTTTGAAAAGCAATATGCATTTAAGCCTAAAAACAAGATTAAACCTTTTCAAAAAATAGTACTTGAGGACATTGAGTTTGAAAAGAGATTTGATACATATTCAACAAATCAAGTTGAAGCACGTTATCTTCTTACAACATTATTTATGAAAAGGTTTGAAAACCTAAAAACATCTTTTAAAGCAAAAAACATCAGAGCAGAGTTTACAGGCGAAGAACTAATAGTACTTATACAAGTAGACAAAGACATGTTCCAGATGGGAAGTATCACAAAGGAAACCACGTTTTCAACATTCATTGATATGGCAAACGAAATATGTTCTGTTCTTGCAATTTCCAAGCAGTTGAACCTTGATTCTAAAACCGGTTTATAATTATTATTATTTCAGTTTTGAATACACTTCAATAAAGTATTCTATGCTTCTGTCGTGTTTTAATTCTGCGCTCTTGGGAAAGAAGCAGCCCGGAATCTGTCCGGCTTCTCTATGATGTCTTACGCATTCGCAGCAAATTCCCCTGTTGCCGCATTTTGTTGCAGAGCAAGTACATTCCAATAAATTCTCTTCTCTTTTACACTCCATCCTTAATCTCCTCTTTATCCAAATGCCCTTTCGAAAACTCACACCCGCAGTAATTCTGACGATATATACCCAATTTCTTTGAAAGAGTATTCGTTTTTAAGAATCCGTCTTTTTTCTTAAAATCTATTGCAATATACTCCAAATCACCTGCTACAGATTTTGCAATCTCTGTAATTTTAGAAAAGTTCTTATGCGGACTAATTACAAGCGAAGTTGTAAAATACCCTATACCCAGCTCTTTAGCTTTTTGGGCTGCTTGTTTTAATCTCAGTTTTATACACTCATCACAGCGTCTGCCCCGTTCCGGCTCATTTTCAAGTCCGTTAGCAACTCGCAAAAAATCTTCATGCCGGTACTCTTCTATAATTAAATCAACCCAGTGATACATACACACAATTTTTTGAGCTTCTAAACGTCTTTCAAATTCTTCTTTTGTATCAAGATTTGGATTACAAAAATATACAACAGGTTCATATCCCATCTCCTTAAGTAAAGAAATGGGATATCCTGAACAAATTCCGCAGCATGCATGTATTAATATTTTGTTATTTTTTTGCACCATGCTTAACCAAAATTTCCTTTAGCTCATAATAAGGTTTGACACCGACAATTTTTTCACCATTTACAAACATTGTTGGTGTAGCATCAAGGCCGAGGTCTTGAGCTTTTTTCAACTCGGTTTCTATTTCATCCATTGTCTTTTGAGAATTCATGTCCTGCTGTAACTTTTCAGCATTTAAGCCTAGTTCGGAAGCAATTTTCCATACGTCCGCCTCATTATATGGCTGATTTTCATATAGCATAGAACTCATTCCCCAGTAATTTCCCTGATTTCTTGCTGCTATTGCGGCTTTTGACATAAAGCATGCTCCCGGGTGCATATTCACGCTTATATATGGGTTGCATTCTTTATCAAATGGGAAGTTGTGGTGTACAACTTTTACATTTGAAAACTCGCTCACTGTCTGATGCAGCATTATATTATGAATATAACATAGAGGGCACACAAAGTCGGAATAAAGTTCTACAACAACAGAAGCATTCTCAGGTCCGAGCTGGTTACCGTTAACTCTGTATGGATTATAAGTCATTTTACGATACTTCATGATTGATTTGCTTCTCTTGATATGAGGAACAAAATTATATGTCAGTCCGCTGTAGCACAAGAATGAAGCGGCTAAAATCACAAGTACAATAAAGGTTTTTGTATATTTTTTTGCACCATCAATAAAGTCCCTGAAAGTATCTATGATAGAATTTCTAGAAAATGCGACCAGTGCAATAATTAAATCAATAAAATATGTTATCACGCATAAAATACACAGCTTATGTATTTTAAAGATACTCAGACCGGCCAGTACCATTGATACTGTAAATGCGATAGTACCAAGAACTGCTATATAAGACATTGGATTTTTAAAGACTTCTAGAAATTTTAAAAATCTAATTCCTTTTAATTTATCAACAATAGTTAAGAAAAGTATTGTTATATAAAAGAATATCCCCCAATAAGCAAGGGGTATTCCCCAGAACTGTGATACTGTTGATCTTGCGGCTCCGTCACAATCAACAAACTCACTTATAGAACAAAAGCTTGATAATGCATATTTTTCATAATTAGCAACATAATAGATGCATGCAAGTTTTATCGATAACGCAAGTCCGATGAGTGCAAGAATCTGTACTGTTAATTTCTTTTTATCTATATTCATACAATTATGCTCCCGTCTAATCTACACTACTAATTCTAATATATAATAATCTTTTTTCAATAATATAAATGCCAAGCAGGCGTACTCACATAGTATTAGCCCGGCTATCCTATTTAAAGCTTATCTAAAATAATTGTTAAGATTCATTACAAAATCATACATTCTAATGATTTTATTTAAAAAATATACTGCTAATATATAACTATACTCCTTAAAAAACGACGATACACATATCCCTAATCAACAGCTATGCACGATAAAAAGTTCATAGCTTTTTTTTTGCGTGAACGAACGCAGTGACGCAGAATTATAATAACTGCAATGCTATAGCTGGTGTTTGGTTTGCCGTAGCCATAAGCGTCATAGCAGCTTGCTGCAAAATTTGGTTTCTAATATAAGCACTGCTTTCTTCTGCAATATCTGCATCGAGAATGGTTGACCGGGTTGATACTAAATTATCATACGCAACTCCAATCTGTTCTAACGCACTTTCAAGCCGGTTTTCTATTGCACCGATTTTGGTCTGTTCGTTTTCAATTATGCTCAAAAAATTATCTATTACAGCTAAAGAATTCGGAGAATTGAGCCCTGAATTTAAAATATCATACAGGCCTAAATTTTCCATGTGCATTGTATAGTTCAATATTGAAGAATCTGTAGAATTTATACCAACTTGAAAATCCCAGTTTGCAAAAGCAAATGTATCAACAACATCGCACTCTTTGAAATTACCAAGTCCACATACAGGCAAACCAGCAACCTTGCTTGAATCATAATAAGAATTTGTCAAAGATATATTAGAAGACAGACTTCCAACAAATATCCCTGTATTATTAGTTCCTTGCACACTTCCGGCAACATAGTTGTTGGACATATTGTGTCCCCAACGCTCTGTTCCGATAATTCCGCCAACATTGTACGTTCCGCTTATTGTTCCACTAAAATAACAATCAGTAGCAGAACCCCATTCCCCGATGATACCGCCGATAGAGCCATCGTCGCTTACAATCCTGCCAGAAAAAGCACTATTTGTTACATAGCCGCCACGTCCGCAAATACCGCCAGCAACACCAGCCCTGGTTATTGTCGCATTTGAAAGGCAATATTCTGCATATCCTTGTCCAACAATACCTCCAGCAAATTGCCGAACATCAATATCTAAATCTGTATAACAATAAGAAATGCCTCCTTTTTCGCATGAGCTTGCTATACCGCCATAGTATGCACCGTTTGAGCTATCCACCATTGTTCCACCCTCTACGCTGCAATTTGTAACAATTCCGCCAGAAGCTATGGATGAGCAGATAGCACCGCTACTCCAAGAGGCTCGCATATATATATCTGCTAATCTGAGATTTTTCACCTCTGAACCACTTGCAATTTTACCAAATAATCCTTTACCACCGTCTCCACTATTAATATACAGATTAGAAATCGTATGTCCGTTTCCATCAAAACTTACTTGGAATGGATTATCTCCTGAACCAATCGGTGTCCAACCTGCACCTGAAGAATATATACTCAAATCAATATCAGCTGCCAGAACAAATTCTCCCCCTGTAACCTTCCCTGCATTTACCATTTCTGCCAATTTTGCCAATTCCCCGACACTCGAAATTTTATACGCACCGTTTGAGATTACCGTATTTGAATCCACTGATGATAACGCTGTCATAGAAGATGTATCACGAACTTTGACTTCCTTCAAAAAGCCCTGTGAATTTAGTTTTAAGTCCATTGCATCATTGTGAAAGTTTACTTCATCACCCCAAAGCGCAATGTTATTATACTTACAGTTACTTTTTTCCCGATAAATTTCACGGATTAATTGTTCAGCTTCTTTATTCAAAGCTGCTATTGAACTTGATGCACTAGTTCCATTTGCAGCTAACACAGCAAGATTCATTAACCTTAAGCCTAGATTTGACATAGTCGACAAACTCTTAGAAGCGGTTTGAACAAGCTCTAAGCCCATCATTGCATTATCTTCAGCTACCTGATATGCACTAATCTTACTTGATAATTTTGTATTAATTGAATAATTTGCAGCATTATCTTTCGCATGATTTATCTTAAAACCAGTTGTCATACGTTCGATTGCTGTATTTAATCCGTTGGTTGATGCCTTTAAGCTGGATTGCACTATTAAGCTTGATAGATTGGTGTTAATTTTCATGTTAACACCTCGCTTAAAAGCCTTAATAAACTAGAGTGTTTTACCCCCCCCCCCTACAGCTGTAAGGGTTTCAGGGTAATTGAAACAACTTTTTCTCAACATATCCATATATATAATATATTCCACATTTAATGATTTTATAACACGAAATTAACAAAATGTTACATTATGCCTTAATATTTCGTAAAAAAACCTTTTTTAAAAATGTATTTAGATATAAAATAGTATTACTCCAACGATTACGAATTAAGAAAGGACTTTCATATGGTGCTTGAAATGACTTACCCTCAGCTGGAACGAGCAGTTAATCCGACTCACGATATAAGACTTTTTTCAGGTCGCTCTAACCCGAAATTAGCTCAAGAAATAGCAGATTATCTTGGCACAACGGTCGGCCCGATGGTTATTAAAAACTTTGCTGATGGTGAAATCTATGTTCAAGTCAAAGAAAGTATCAGAGGCGATGATGTTTTTATCGTTCAACCGCTTTGCAATCCGGTTAACGAAAACCTCATGGAACTCCTTATAATGATAGATGCATTTAAAAGAGCAAGCGCTAAAACAATTACAGCAGTAATTCCTTACTACGGCTACGCACGTCAGGATAGAAAAACATCCGGTAGAGAAGCTATTACTGCAAAACTCGTTGCAGACCTGCTTACAACTGCAGGGGCAAACAGAGTTCTCGCAATGGATTTACATACAGGTCAAATACAAGGGTTCTTTAATATTCTGGTTGATCATATATTTGCAACTCCAATACTTGTAGATTATGTAAAAAGCTTAGGCCTTAACCCTGACGAAATGGTAGCAGTAAGCCCTGATATGGGAGGCGCAAACCGCACAAGACACTTTGCAAAAAATCTAGATATCCCTATGGCAATTATTGATAAAAGACGCGATAGACATAATGAAGCAATTGCAGCACACATTATTGGAGATGTGGAAAACAAAGTGTGTCTTATGTTTGATGACATAATCGATACAGCTGGAACTATCTGCGAAGCCTCTAAACTACTGAAAAGCAAAGGTGCGAAAGCAGTATATGTAGGAGCTACACATGCAGTTCTTTCCGGACCGGCAATTGAGCGTTTGAAGACTGCACCTATCGAAGAATGTATTGTAACCAATACTATTCCTTGGAACAGCGAAGATTTACCATCAAATGTGAAACAGCTTTCAGTTGCTCCGTTGTTAGGGCAAGCAATATCTCGCATACACGATGATGAGTCTGTTAGCTCACTATTCGGTTTTGAAAAAGAAATGAAAGTTTAAATAAACTAAACTTCTTTTATTAAGATATTAACATCAACATCTAATACTCTAGCAATATCAATGACTTTCAAGATTGTAGGGTTAATTTTACCAGTTTCAATCAAACTCACTGAATTTCTGGAAATATTAGTCAGTTCAGCAAGGCGTTCTTGAGAAAGATTTTTTCTCAAGCGCTCACTTTTGATATTAATTCCAAGATTTTTTAAACGTATTTTTTCTGACATAACATTTATATTTTCTTGTATTGCTAAGTTAATTTCCATAAAATATAATCACAATTTATACATTATATTAAAAACTATAAAAGGAAGCCAGCAAATTACATGACTTCCTTTTTATATATAAGGGCAGACTTAGAGCCGCCCTTTACCGCGTTTGATCTCTAGGACAAGTTCCTCTAAACTTAACAATAACCTGCTAAGTGGATCTAGGCGGCGCTTCTAATTTATCTCAAGTTTTTTACCTTTTGCAGTTTCTGTATCCTGCTTAGGAATTTTTACGCATAAAACACCATTTTTATATTCAGCTTTTGCCTCAGATGCTTTAATTGGCTGATCAAAAGATATTGTACGCTGGTATTTACCATATCTGAATTCACAGGTATGATATTTTTCGTTTATCTCTTTTTCTTCTTTCTGTTCTTTTTCTTCTTCTATTTCTGCAGTAATTGTCATAAAATCATTATCCAATTCTACATCAATATCATTTTTTTCTACACCTGGAAGCTGAACTTTTACTTTATATTCTTTGTCATTTTGTTTAATTTCTACTGCTGGACGCCAGATTGAATTTTTCTTGATTGTTAGTGGATTTGAGAAACTCGGATGCAAAAAAGTATCTCTTAGAAAATTATTCAATTCATTATGTATACTATCAAAATATAAGTCAGGTTCTCTTATCATTAGTTCTGTTTTCATCTGTCACATTCTCCTTTTGACTACACTCATAATATAAAGGAGTTCAAAAAAAGTTACATTAGACAAAACGGCTATGTTGAGATTATCAACATAGCCGTATATATATCAGTAATAAATTTATTCTTCTAAACTACCAGCTGTTTTACCCCATTTTCTTATTGTTGCATTCAGCATATTTTCGTGGTGTTTTTCTCTGTATATCTGGCATAAAAGTTTATATGCGTGTTTATTATACGGATCCTGATTCAAAATTGTTTCTAATTGTTCAATTGCAGAATTTGAACGTTTTGTATAATAATCAATAAGCGCCGGCAGAGTTTCTGTCAGGTCATTCATATCTGTTGCGCTTGCAATTTCTGCACAGCTCTTTGCCTTATCAAATTCTTCAGCATCAAGATACATTACCGCAACTTCATAATAAACTTCTGATTTACTTCTTCTGTCTGTTTTCATCTGAGCTACAGCCTGATATTCTTCAGCAGCCTTATCGTATTGAGCTCTTTTTCTGTACTGCTCGGCAAGTGCAAGCTTTGTTTCAATATCATTTGCAACTACTTCATCTGGATTCATAGTATCATTTACAGGAACATTCAGAGTCGCTAGAATTTCTGGAACAGTGAAAAATTGAGATTTTTCTTCTGCTGTAAGAGGTTTATTGGTTACATCTGGAACAACTGAATATAACAAAGCCAGTGATTTTAAATCTCTTGCAGTGATTTCTGTATTAAATTTTGTTCCAATTGGATACATAACATCATATATACTAGGGCTTTTACCATTTAAACCTAGAGAATGGCCTATTTCCTGCAATGCAGAAGAGAAGAGTTGTTTTGAATCAAGATTATGCTTCTTTTCATCAGTCTTTTTAAAATTAATAGTAGAGCCTTCAATAATATCACCTTTAACTTCAAAAGACTGCGCACCTATAGAAGGGCTGTCACTCGGGTTTTTGAAATAACATTTCATATCAGCTTCTTCAGGGGTTTCTACAAACATAAAGCTTACAAGCCCTTCGCTTGCTCTCTGCCATGTTTGATAAGCACTCATTACTACTTCTCTATAGTAGTCAGGTAAATCTGTACTGTCTTCAATATATACTTTTAAAGGGAATGAAGCCTTATTCCATCTAACAATTTTCCCATTAGCAGCAATTTCTCTGAAATAACTATCAATAATTGCAGCTTTAATTGTTTTTTCACCCATTGATTTATCATAACCCAGTACTATTGCATATGAGTTTTTGAAATTAAATTTCGCAGATTGGGAATCAATTTTACTGTTAATGCTTAATAATGAAGCAGCTCCGGCTGCAAACAGGAATGTACAAATAACTATCTTTTTCATATTTTCAGAAAACCTCATTTTCTTTTAACTTTTACATTATATACTAAAAACCGTAAATTTAAATTTTTGCGCTTACAAAGCTATTAGTTTTTCCAAGCATTGTAGCCATTGATGTATAAGACTTTAATGCTGTATACAATTTCAAAGCAGAATCTTTGGAAACACCTTTATCTTCAAGTTTTTCTATAAATTCCTTTGCAGTAGCAGTCTTATCGCTTTTTATACCAAGATAATTGTTTATTGCAGAATTAAATTTATTTGCAGAAGAATTTCCATATAGAGCTGTCATTGTGGTTCTATATGTATTCATATCTGTATATTCTTTCAGGGTTATATCGTACTCACCCTTTTGAAAATTTTCCAGCGTTTCTTTATCAAGAACTTTTGGCAAGTCTTTTAGCTGTTTGTTAATATTATCAAGCTTTTCCGATACACCTGCAGGATAGAAACCTGTATTTATACTTTCAATTGCTGTCATTTTTCTAACCTTTATTAGTCATTATACAACATTTTTGTTAAATTTACAATTCTTATCAGACTTGAAAGTTTAAATATTTTAATGTAAACTTAACAACATTAAGGAGGTTATATGCACGAATATGTATTCAAAATGAAAAAGGGCGATATAGAGATTGAATTAAAGTCTGATGATTTAGAATTTGTTGAAGAACAGCTCAACAAATGGAGAGAAGAACTCCTTCAAGATAAGTAAGTGTTTTTCAGATAATGCAGTGAAGGTTAAAGATGTCAGTTTATTCATTTAAAATTACAAAAGGCCGTTATCAGCTTTCTCTTACAACAACAGATAAAGAGCTGGTAGTTGACCAGTTTGCCAGATGGGTGCGTCAAGCCTCTGAATATGTACAAAAACATAAAGTACAGCAGTGCAAAGAGATTGTTAAATCTCAAATTAATGCTGAACAGGAGATTACGCAGAAAAAAATTGATGAGCAGCTTAAACGTATGCCCAAAACAGAACCTGTAGAAGAACTTCCAAAGGAAGACACTAACAAAAACCTTGATATATTTTACGCTCCTCATAGCAGCAATAATGAAGAGTTTAAGACTACGATAACCCAAACAGAACCGCAGGTTGAAATGAGCGGCGGATTTGATAATATTCTGGAAAAATCAATTCAGGCTCCGCAGACAGAATTATCCTTCAAGCCAAGTCCATCAATAAAAAAAGATAATGCTTTTATTAATTTTATTTCTGCAAAACCTATTGAAAAAAAGATTGATTACCTTCTTATGACAGCTTATTACTTTACACAGTATGAGCAGAAACCAAGATTTACTCTAAAACAGCTAAACGCCAAACTTATGCAGAATATAGCTGTTATTATTGATCACAGCGTACTTCAGGAAGCTATAAACAGAGATTATATTGAATGTCTGCCTGATTTAACCGGCCTTGTAGGAGCTTCTGAATACAGACTTACTGCATATGGCGAGAAAGTGCTTTTAGATGCCTGAGAAAATTGCAGTTGCATTATCCGGCGGAGTTGACAGCAGCGTTACAGCTTTTCTTTTAAAGGAAAAAGGATATAACGTTGTTGGAGTTACAGCTAAAACAACTGACTCACCTGCCGCCGAAAAAGTTATACAAAACGCCTCGGAGGTTGCAAAAAAACTTCAAATACCATTTTATCCGCTGGATGTTACAGATATTTTTAAAGAAAAAGTCATTAATTATTTTGAAAATTCTTACAAATCAGGAATGACCCCGAATCCTTGCATTATGTGCAATAAATATATGAAATGGGGAACTCTTTTTGATTTTGCAATAAATGAGCTAAATGCAGATTATATTGCGACAGGACACTATGCAAAAATAAAAAAAACAAACGGGCTATTCAAGTTATATCCGGCTTCTGATGAGCATAAAGATCAGCTTTACTTCTTGTTTATGCTGGAGCAAGAGCATTTAAAAAAGACATTATTTCCTTTATCCGAATATACCAAAAGTGAAGTCAGAAAGCTTGCTTATGATAATGATTTACCGAGCAAATCTTCTAAAGAGAGTCAGGATATTTGTTTTATACAGTCGCCAATGACAACCAAGAAATACCTTAACAGCTTAATTCCTCCTCTTAAAGGTTATTTTGTTGACGAATCTACCGGAAAGAAACTAGGAGAGCACACTGGTTTCTGGCAGTTTACAATCGGACAGAGAAAAGGTATAGGGCTTGCAGCTCCGGAAGCTTTATACGTAACCTCTATTGATGCTGCAACAAATACAGTTTATGTCGGATATAAAGATAAACTTTTCTCTGATAGATTGGTTTTAAAAAACGTAAACTGGAATTATCCAATAAACAAAGAAAAGTTTGAAGCAATGGTTAAAATCCGATACAACATGAAAGCTGTGCCGGCCGAAGTTGAAATATTTGGTTCTGATGCTGTTGTGGCTTTCCCCCAAAGAGTTTCGGCTGTTGCAGCCGGTCAAGCCTGTGTTATTTATGATAAACAGGACGGCCATCTTATTGGCGGTGCATTTATACAGCAGGGGTAAATACAAGGGGTAAACGCAAGGGGCATAATCATTGTTGTACGTAAAGCAAACTTACAACAACTGTAATGCTATAGCTGGTGTTTGGTTTGCTGTAGCCATAAGCGTGGTGGCAGCCTGCTGTAAAATCTGGTTTCTTATATAAGCGCTGCTCTCTTCTGCAATATCTGCATCGCGAATGGTTGATTGAGTTGAAACAAGATTGTCATACGCAACGCCGACTTGTTCAAGCACGCTTTCCAAACGATTTTGCAATGCTCCGAGTTCTAATTCTTTGGATGAAATAGAAGCAATCATTTCATCTATTTTCTCAAGAGATTTTTCATCATCAAGACCTAAATAACAAAGATCTTTTAGACCTTCTATTGTAAATGACAAATCCTGATATATTCCTGCGGAATCTTCTCCGGATATTCCTACTTGAAATGTGACAAATGCCGGTGAATAAAGAGGGCGAGAAGAGGTATCATAAATATCAGGAAGAGGTAAATCCAAACCATAATCAGGAAGATGACCTTTTGCTACCATCTTATTTAGCTCAGATGAACTAAGCCCGACTCCTTTGCCGGTATCATTCTGTCCGGTTGACTCCATATTATAATAAATATTTGATATACTGCATTTTTCTGGATTATCTATTGTAAACTGACCTATCAAACCTCCGCTGTTTGTGCCGGATGAAACTTCTCCTACTGCATAACAATTAGTCATATTCAGAGTACCGGAAACTGAAAAGTCACCTATTAAACCTCCCACAGCATCATTATTTCCTCTGCTAGTTACACTGGAAGTTGATACACAATTATTAATAACACCTTTCACATCGCCTCTTATCCTTGCCCAACCTATCAAACCTCCTGCTGTGTAAATACTACTATTGACACTTCCTTCGGTATAACAATTTTCGATTCTAAATGAATCATTTTCATCAATAGCACCAATCAATCCACCTATAGAACACTCTCCACGCACTTCTACATCAGCATAGCTATTTTTAATAACACATCCTTTTACATTTCCGACAAGACCTCCTACATTATTCCTTCCTTTGACAAAACCTGTAGCATAACAATTACTCAGTTTTATGGCACCACCCCCAAATGCACATGTGCCATCATTGTTACTACTAATATTAACATTTTCTAAACCTAAGTTTTTAACTTTTGAATTTTGCCCCAAAAAACTAGATGTTGAAGAAAAATTTGATATTATATAACCATTACCGTCAAAATTTATGCCAAAGGCCGTTGCATGAGTACCTGTAAATTCTGAGTAATCAACATCATTGGCAAGTACTAGCTCTGCAGATTTTAGTTTGCCGCTATTAATCATAGAGAACGCTTTTTCTATCTCCTCTACAGAAGATACCGAATAACTTCCGCCCGTTGTTACAATACTCTCATCAAGACTGGATACACTGGTCATTTGGGATGTATCTCTATGCACTACTTCTACCATAAATTCATACTTCTTCTCTGGCGTTCCATCAGGAAAGGTTATATCAGATGGCTGCTCAAGACCGCCAAATAAACTTATGCCGTTATATTCTGCATTATTTTTTGTACGGTAAAGCTCATTGATTATTGAAACGGCTTCTGCATTTATTGCATCTATTGACTTATTTCCATAAGTACCATTCTGAACCTGCATTGAAAGACTGCGAAGACGAGATGAATAATCTGACATTACGGATAGAGCGCCTAGAGCAGTGTTAACCATATTAAGAGCCTGACTTGCATTATCTTCCGCTACCTCATACCCACTGATTTTTGTTGAAAGTTTTGTATTTATTGAATAATTAGCAGCATTGTCTTTCGCATGATTTATCTTAAAACCTGTGGTCATGCGCTCGATTGCTGTATTTAATCCATTGGTTGATGATTTTAAGCTGGATTGAACTATTAAGCTTGATAGATTGGTGTTAATTTTCATTTTAACACCTCGCTTAAAAGCCCTAATAAACTAGAGTGTTTTACCCCCCCCCCCTACAGCCGTAAGGGTTTCAGGGCAATTCATTATACCTGATTTTCGTATAAAGCTACTCATTAAAACATATCCTTATGTATATTATATTCCACATGTAAATACTTTTATAACCTTTTATTACAAAATCGTTACATTTTGCAGGATATAAGGTGGATTCAAATACTACTTTACATTCTGTCTTAATAATTGTATTATTATAATAGATTGGAGGAATTTTGGCAGAAAAGTTCAAAATACAAGGTGGAGAGACTCTTAAAGGTGAAGTTTCAGTAGGCGGAGCAAAAAATGCAGTATTGAAACACCTCGCAGCCACTATTCTTGTTAACGGAAAAACAAAAATATATAACGTACCTCATCTTACTGATGTAGATATTATGCTGAATGTTCTTTCTGATTTGGGGGCAAAATATACTTACGATAAAGAAGAGAAATCAGTCGTAGTAGATGCCTCAAATATAACTTCAATCACTGCAAAATATGAACTTGTAAGTAAAATGAGAGCATCATTTATTATACTTGGAGCCTTAATGTCACGCTGTAAAGAAGCAATTGTTGCCCTTCCAGGCGGGTGTGCTATTGGTGAAAGAAGAGTCGATTTCCATATAAAAGGTTTAGAAGCTCTAGGCGCTAAAATAAAAATTGAAAATGGCTACGTTCATGCAAAAGCTTCCAAATTAGTCGGAGCTGATATTTATCTTGATATTCCTTCAGTTGGTGCTACAGAAAATTTAATGCTTGCTGCAGTTCTGGCAGAAGGGTCTACCAGAATTCAAAATGCCGCTCAAGAACCTGAAATTATTGATTTAGCCAATTTCTTAAATACAATTGGCGCGGATGTAAGCGGAGCTGGAACTTCTGAGATATTGATTAACGGGGTTAAGGCAGAAAATTTACATTCAGCTGAGTACACAACAATTCCGGATAGAATCGAAGCGGGAACATTTATGGCTGCTGTAGTTGCTACTAGAGGTAAAGCTATTATTAAAAATGTTTACCCTGCACATTTAACATTCTTTAATGATAAATTAATCAAAATGGGCGCAAGCATCAAGCTTGTTGAACCAACAACTATAGAGGTGAGTTGTAAAGGGCGTTTATCATCTATTAACTTTGTAACACAGCCTTATCCAGGTTTTCCAACTGATTTGCAGGCTATCGCAATGACACTTTTGACAACTGCAAACGGAGTCGGAATTATTACAGAAAGCTTGTATGAAAATCGTTTTATGCAGGTGCCTGATTTGAGAAGAATGGGTGCTGATATTCATCAGGATAGAAACCACGCTATTGTAAAAGGTGTAAAAAACCTTACCGGTGCTACAGTTGCAGCCAGCGACTTAAGAGCAGGAGCAGCACTTGTTATTGCCGGACTTATGGCAAATGGACAAACTATTGTTGAAAAATTGCACCACATTGATAGAGGTTATGAAGAGTTTGAACATAAGTTGACAAAACTCGGCGCTAAGATTTGCCGCTATGATGATTCTACGGAGGCAAAGATTATACAAGAGATAAGAGGGAGCATTTAAATGAGTCCTGCATACAAGAGATGGTATGACCATGATCCGAAGCTTTTGGAAGTTATTGAATTGTTAAAAAACTATCAGGATGAACTTAAAGAACATGCGGTTGTTTTTTTAGATAAATTAGAACAAAAAGTTTCAAAGGAAGCACTTGATCGTTTTTACGATTTGGTAAGACCTGTTAACGGCTGCCGCTGGTATGACAAGGATCCTATTATCTCCAAAACAGTCGAAATCTTAAGAGTTGTGCCTCCGGAAGTTCAGAATGCCTGTGCAGAAAGATTTATTGCAGCTTTAAAGGAAATGGGCATTGAATACGAAAGCCCAAAGTTTTAAGAAATAAATTAAGAGGGAAATGTAAACATTTGTAAAACTTTGACTAATATTATTAAAGTTTTTGCAAAATGTACCGTTTAAGAACATGTATACTATTTTGTTAAAAAGGAGTGTTCAATGACGGAAGGTTTTAGAATTGACGGACATTTTATCCCTATTTCTTACGATACAAACAATGACAGAAAACTTCAGTCTACAGAATTGAGCATATTTTGTAGAGATAATGACTTAAAATATGATAATAAAACTAATAAAATAATTTCTGCTGCCGGCGATTATTCTGATTATGATAGCGAAAATAAATTGGACGATGAAAAATATTCTCTAGAAAATTTAAAAAAAAGATACCCTGAGGCTAAATATACTATTGATAATTCTAATGGAACAATTACTGTAATTAACAAAGAAACCGGTAAAAAAGTTATAACTATAGTAAAAGATAAAGATGGTACTTTCATTGATATGTATGATGACAATGGTAAATCCGTATATTTCAGGAATTATGATAAAAACGGAAATTTACTATTCTACGACAAAGACAATCAAAGACATTATCCGTTAGCAGAAAATATTTATAAAGCAGTCTCTGTAAAAAAAGGCGGATGTATTGCAACTACCGATGTAAATAAGTTAGTTATGAATGTGAAGAGAATTACTCCAGAAAATATTCTTGATTTAGCAACATATTATGAAGAAGAGTATGGAGAAAGTCTTATTGAGGCTATTGAGAATGAGTGGGGACTTGATAAAAATATTAAACAAAAACTAATTCAGCATATTAATAAGTGTGCTTATGAGGCAATGCAAGGAAACAAGAATTCTCCTAATTGTAAAATTGATAAAGATTTTAAACAGGGAGATACTGGTGACTGCTGGTTTTTGGCAAGTATTGCAGCTGTACAACGTTCACCCAAGGGACAAGAAATTCTTAATAGTATGATAACTGATAACCATGATGGAACTTATACAGTTAAATTTAAAGGTGCTAATAAGGAATATAAAGTAGACTCTCTTGAAATATTAACCGCTAAAAATTTAGCAAAAGGTGATTTAGACGTAAAAATATTAGAGATCGCTGCTAAAAAACATTTTAGTATAATGGGAATAAATGGTGGAAATCCAGCAACCGGACTAGAGTTATTATGCGGGACCGGTGATAAATGGAAAAATGTTGTAAGAGCATATAGTTCAAAACCTGACCCAAAAGAAATCAAAAAATTATTAAACAATAAAAATATAGCTATGACAGCCTCAATTAATCCTTTTTCGAAATTATGGGGTTACATTGTGAAAGATATTCCAAAAGATGCAGACTATAAAGAGGATGTGGGTACTGCACACGCTTATGCAGTAGTTGACATTGATGATAACAATATCTATTTAAAAAATCCTTGGAGTACTGATAAAACAATAGCAATTCCTCTTGATATTTTTAATGAATATTGGGGTATGGTTCAATATACAGAAATAACATAAATTGTATGATAAAATATTTTTATAATGAAAATAGAACAAAGTTCGTTTTTTGACAAATTTGTCAGAAATATAAAAAAAGGTAAGAGTTTTACACTAACAGGCCTGACGATTTTTAGCCGCCTGTTACTTTTAAAGTACATTTTCAAGCTTTCCGGTAAAAAGGTTTTATTTATCACCTCTACCGAACAGTCTGCTTTAAAGTATTCTTCTGATTTGGAAAGACTTTTTGAACTTAACTCAGAAACTCTGCCATATCAGAATACTTCTCCATATGAGGTTGTCACCGGCAATTTATACGATTATGCAAGACAGGTTAATACTCTTTTAAATCTGCCTGATATTGTTATTGCACCTGCTAAGGTTTTGTTGGAAAAATTTCCTTCCAACACTTTTTTTGAAAATAATTCTTTTAAACTAAAAGTAGGAGAAAGTATAGACCAGAAAAATCTTCTGAGCAGGCTTATAAAATTAGGGTATAAACGCTCTACAATGGTTTCTGATATCGGGGAATTTAGTATAAGGGGAGATATTGCAGACATTTATTCACTGGAAGAAAATCCGGTCCGAGTAGAGTTTTGGGGCGATGAAATCATTGATATAAGATTTTTCAATAATGAAACCCAGAAATCTATAGAAAAGATTAAAGAAATCACTATCGAACCTCTATATAAGTTTATTTTACCGGACAGTACTCCAGAAGATTTTCCCAAAGAGCTTCAAGAGCAGCTTGATAATGAGGGATATTTTGAGGGAGTTAACGTATATCAGTCTTATTTTAACAATGATTTAGTAAGTGTTTTAGATTATTTTAAGGATTATATAATTGTATTTGACGAATATGCAGAAGTCAGTGCCAAATACCAGCAAATTGATGACAATTTCGTTAATAATTATAACGAAGGTTTAAAAACACAAAATATTCATCCGCTAAAAGAAATAAATCACTTCACACTGGCAGAAACGCTCAACAGAACTGCCGGTATGCAAAAGATTTATTTTAATAATTTTCTGTCTGATGAAAACAACGAAGTTATTGATATAGACGCAAGAAATGTTCAGGTATTTGATGCTGATATGGATGAAGCTGCAAAGTTTTTAAAAGAGCATAAAGGGTATCAAATTACTATAGCAACTGATTATCAGGAGAGAGTGAAAGAGGTTCTTTCTGATTACGACATTTTTGATATTAATTTTATAAAAAATATTACTTCTCAGGGTACAGAAATACAAGACGGTAAGATACTGCTTCTTACAGATAGAGAACTTTTTAATAAGCGTCAAAAGGAAGTTCCGAGCAACAGAAAAAGACATTACAAAGAAAAAGCCGAATATATTGAGAGTATTAATGATATCAAAGAAGGGGAGTATGTTGTACACTCGATTCACGGTGTTGGTGTGTATAAGGGGCTTACCAAGCAGGAATTTGACGGGCAGTTAAAAGATTACCTGACTATAGAATATGCAAACAAAGATAAGCTCCATATTCCAGCCGAACAAATTAACATGCTATGCCGGTACAGAGGTTCCGGACAGGTCAAGCCTAAGCTTTCTAGAATGGGCGGCAGTGATTGGGAAAATACCAAGACAAGAGTCAAAAAAGAAGTTGAAACAATTGCTTATGACCTACTTAGACTTTATGCAAGAAGAAAAATGAAAACCGGCATTGAGTTTGCTCCGGATTCTCCGCTGCAGCTTGAGATGGAAGATACTTTTGAATACATAGAAACACCCGATCAGTTAAAATCAATTAATCAGATTAAGGCTGATATGGAAAGTCCAAACCCTATGGATCGACTTGTCTGCGGCGATGTGGGATTTGGCAAAACAGAAGTTGCAATGAGAGCTATGTTTAAAGCAGTAACTTCGCTTAAGCAGGTAGCCGTAATTGTCCCGACGACAGTCCTTGCATTACAGCATTACCAGACTGTTTCAGAAAGATTTAAGCCGTTTGGAATTGATGTAGAACTACTTTGCAGATTTAGAAGTGCTAAAGAAAAGAAAGAAACTTTAAAAAATCTTGCCACAGGCAAATGTGATGTTGTAATAGCTACTCACAGCTTATTGCAGGACAACGTTATATTTAAAGACTTAGGGCTTCTTGTAATTGATGAAGAACACAGGTTTGGCGTAAGGCACAAAGAAAAGTTAAAAGAGTTCAGAGAAAATATTGATATAATTTCAATGTCTGCAACACCTATTCCTAGAACCCTTTACATGTCGCTTTCCGGAATTAAAGATATTTCCGTCATAAATACACCTCCGCAAAACAGGCTTCCTATTAAAACATTTGTCGGAGAGTACAATGAGCAGACTGTTAAAAACGCTATTGTAAATGAACTTGATAGAGATGGTCAGGTATTCTATTTATACAACAGAGTGGAAACAATTGAAGAGTTCAAGCTTGAATTGCAAAAGCTTGTGCCAAATGCTAGAATAGCCGTCGGGCATGGACAATTAAGCGAAAAACACCTTGAGGACGTAATTATAGGTTTTGATAATCATGATTATGACATTCTGTTGTGCACAACAATAATAGAAAATGGTCTTGATATTCCAAATGCAAATACAATGATAATTCATGAAGCAGATAAGCTCGGATTAGCGCAGCTCTATCAGCTTAGAGGAAGAGTCGGAAGAAGTGAAAAACAAGCTTACTGCTACTGCTTCTATAAGAAAAATAAAGAACTTTCACAGGAGGCAACAGAAAGACTTAAAGCAATAAGGGAGTTTACTACTCTTGGAAGCGGCTATCGTATTGCAATGCGTGATGTTGAAATAAGAGGAGTCGGAAATATTTTAGGCACTAAGCAGCATGGACATATGATTAATGTCGGGTTTGATACTTACTGCCAGCTTCTGGAAGAAACAGTTAATGAGCTTAAGGGCGAGAAAGTTAAAGCTAACAAGCCTACTATTGTTGATATAAATATTACAGCTTATATTCCTGATGAATGGGTCGGTTCAGGAGAACAAAAAATGATTGAATATAAACGGCTTTCGGATGTAAAAAATGAAACAGAGCTTGATTATATTATTTCTGAATGGAAAGACCGTTTTTCAAGAATACCGGAAGAGGTAGAAAACCTTATCAAACTTATCAAAATAAGACTTCTTGCAACGGACTGCGGAATTACAATTATCCGTGAGGCCGGAAATGATATACGCGTGTATTCTCCATTCACTCCGTATGAGTGGAACATTATTAAGCAGGGCTTAGATAAAACTATATTAAGAAGAGTTAAATTTACAGTCGCCCCAAAAACCTGTGAGGATGGGAAATCAATACTCCTTGTTAACAATCAGAACTTAACATTCGAAGAAATGTTTAACATTTTATCTGGTTTGTTTTATTATATAAAAGAAACCATAAATAAATATCAGTAGAGAGTTTATATAAGGAGTATTAAATGAAAAAATTACTGACATGCTTAGCATTATCAACAGTGCTGTTTTCCGGCTGTACATTAATGCAAAAATCAGAAGGTATTATTAAAGTTAATGATACTGTAATTACTCAATCAGAATTTGATAAGGCTTTTGATGAAGGAATTGATAAATCTTTCTTGAAGCAATTTGGCGGTTCAAAAAACTTTGTAAAATCAGATGAAAATCCAATGTTCGGGATTTTCAAAGATAAAATTGTTCATGAGCTTATAATAAAATCTCTTCTTGATGAAGAAATTGCAAAACGCGGTATTACCGCTACTGAAGAAGATGTTCAGAACGAAATAAAAACTATTATTGATAAAGTCGGCTCAAAAGAAGAATTAAACAGACTTCTTAAACAAAGAGGCGTTTCTAATTCTCAATTTACTGATGATTTAAAAACTCAAATCAAAATCAGAAAATTAGTAAATTCAGTTGAAAAAATTAAAGTTACAGACGCAGATGCTCAAAAGTACTACGATACACATAAAAACGAATTTGTTCATGGTGAACAGGTAAGAGCTTCACATATTCTTGTTTCTGCAAACACACTTGAAATAATTCAGCAAATCAGAGCTAAAAATCCGAATATTGATACTACAGAGTTAAATCAAAAGCTTGATGAACAAATTGCATCTCAAAAAGCTAAAGCAGAAGCTATCCTAGCAGAAGTTAAGAAAAGTCCGGAAAGCTTCGCTGAAATTGCACAAAAGAAATCTGACGACAAAGCAAGCGGAGAACGCGGCGGAGAACTCGGATTCTTTACAAAAGAAGCTATGGTTCCTGAATTTGCTAATGCAGCGTTCAGCATGAAACCTAATACTGTAAGCGAAACATTAGTTCAATCTCCGTATGGTTTCCACATTATCAAAGTTACTGACAGAATGGAAGCTGGTTCTACTCCATTTGCTAAGGTAAAAGATGAGATAAAATTCTATCTGGAAACACAAAAACAAATCGAAGTTTTGAAAAAACTTACAGAAGGTTTGATGAAAAATGCCAAGATTGAATATCTAAATGAATCTTATAACCCGAAAAAAGCAGTAAAAGAAGCAAATCCTGCACCGGTAAAAAAAGAAGAAAAGAAAAAATAATAAAAAAAAGAGCGGTTTTAAAACCGCTCTTTTTTTATTTAACAACCTGTTTAATCTTACCGTATATTTTTCCCTTCTTTGAAGAATCAATAATATCCATAATAATATCTTCCATTATGCTTATTTCTTCCTTTTGAGCTTCTGGTAAAGATTTTCTCCAGGCAGAAAGAGATTTCCTAAAATCATCCCCGTCAACCATACAATCATCTGTTCCAATAAGCTTTGAATACTTTTGCGTAAACCAATCATTAAATTTTTTGTAGCATTCTGTAATTAAATCAGAAGCCATTTGTGCATTTTTTAAAATAACATTCATATCGGTGAATACAAGTTCCTGATATTTTCCGGATTTGATATTCGCTGCATTTGAAATTTTCCCTGTATGATAACCGAATCCGCAATATTCAATTCCTCGTTTTGCAGCAGCACTTGCCTGAGCCAAATCTTGAGAAATACCTACAGAACCATCCATGTCAAAAAACATTTTTTCGCATGAATATCCGCCGTAAGTACACACAAGCCCTGTAAACATAGCTTCAAACGGGTAGTCAGTATTATCTGTTTTATTTTCAAAAACAGCACCAAGGAAATTACCTCTCGGATCAAGAGTTATAAAATTAACATTTTCAGAATTATGCCATGGCTTACCTTTACGCTGCATAATATCATTCATTACTTCAAGATTTGTTGCATGCCCGCATTCATGAGAAGTGGTAACTATTTTATTATACATAGGCATTTCTGGACGTGATGTCCTTCCTGTCAGCATTTGTAGATAAGCCTCTATAAACTCGCCTATTGATGCCTTGCTTTTATTTCGTTCATACATAATCTGCTCGGCTTTTTCTATAAGAGATTTTATCTCCACAAACGACATATGCTCGGTAAGTTTTACAAGCTTATCCATCATGTGTTCTTTATCTTCAAGCTTTCTATATGCTAGAGGCAGTTTTGATTCTTTTATTCTATTCTCAAGAATTTCTTTTCTAGAAGCTTTATTAAATGCAGGAGAATCGACAGCTATATGTTGATTAAACCCTCGAACAACCTCCGGAATCAAATCAGCATAATCTTTTTCCGTAGAACCTATTACAAGAATGCTTACATCCTCAGAAACAGCTTTTTGCATTTCATCCGTAAGCTGTGCCATTGCCTGTCTGTAACCAGGCAAGTACGGGCCGGAGAAAGCAAATTCTTCAAAATTGTTAATAAACATAATAGCTGTTTTATACTGATTCTGCCGGGCAGCTTTTTTAGCTTCTGTAAAAATTCTGCTCATAGCATTCTTAGGTGTTTCTATAGAAACACCTTCGTTGTCTCTCTCCGAGACAGCGAAGTCCGAAGAACTTATTGAAAGGAACGGAACTTTTGCTTCTCCCGCTATTGTTTCAGCAGTGTATTTTCGCCCAGAACCAGCTTCAGGGTCTTTTGAATATATTAAAAGACCTTTTGTACCTATTTTACCTGTTTTTATTTGTCTTATTATAGCCTCAATGTCCTTTTTTGTAGTTTCTTTTCCATACATTGAGGCAAGAGTTTTACCGGTATCATATATAACTTCCGGCTGCTTTGCAGATTTATCAAATAGTTCATTGGCAATCTGTGCAAATTCATCTACTTCTTTAGCTGTAATCTTTTTCTTTGAATTAGCATAATATCCGGAAACACGTTTCATTAAGTCAACAGCTTTATCAGGAAAAATTCCTTTCATCCGGCCTGCATGATAAATAACTCGGTCCTTTGCGTCTGATGTGAAAGGAAGAGGGACATCTTTAAGCATCTTTTTATTCAATAATGATTGTGCTTCATACGACTGAACCGGAGGTATTGAATATGATAAAAAGTTATCAAACAAAGATTTCAATGTAGGGTCTTTTACAAGTTTGTAATAAACATCACTGCTCTGGAAAAATACAATTTTTAACTTATCATCAGTACTGGCAATTGCCTGACTTAGTCCATTTGTGTAGCTAATTTCACCATTAGCCTGCATTGAATTTACAAGAAGTCTGTCCAAATCTACCAGAAATATTTTCTGCATTTCAGGATTTAGTGTTTTTTGATTCATTACCTCATCCATAAGTTCGGTATCTTTTATATCATTAGACATTGCAAAGATATGTGTATTTTCAGTGTTAAAATTTCCATGCTTTTCTGCATTCAATGTATTTACTATACTTGCAGTAATTCTTTCTGCTTCTTTTGCATCATCGTAAGTAACATTTAAGTTTGAACCAAGAGCCAGTTTATTCCATACTTCAATAGCCCTATTATCATATATTTTCATATAATTAGGTTTAATGTCCTCAATATTTTTATATAATCCGTAACTCAGAGCTCCCTGCAAAAATTGCTGTGTATATGTGCCCCCTTTTTTAGAAATCTCATTTATAGCAGTACCAAGAAGCATGTAAGAATCGACTGCATGAGTTTTTTCCTCAACAGCCTTCAATTCTTCTTCCATAGAAGCAGAAAGCTTTACATTTTCGACCTTTGCTTCTACCGGAATAGTATCCATGTACGCTGCATTATCCTCACGCAAATCATTAATTAAGTCATTCATATAATCTCTTGCAGCAGCAGTTTGCAGCATATTATTTTTAGTATAGTTATTGATAAGCTTGCTTAATGTTGATACAGAATCAACAACACCGGTAGATAACAATTCTTCATCAAGCTGTGAAAGGTTTTCGTCAGTTTCTTCTATAGATGCCTGAATTATATGTGCAGCTGAAATCTCTGAATGTCCAAAATTTTTAGCAATTTCTTTTGCTCTGTCAAATAAACGCTGTGCGTCATCTGTAAAATTAATCTTACTGCTGTCCTTTGCCTTAAAGGAAATATAACTCTTAGGAACACCTAAAAGCTCATTATTTTCAGTATTTAACACAGCAGGGCTGTCTTTTTCAGCATCCTTTTTCAGGGAAGGTGCAGAAACCTTTGACATTGAGTCAATCAAACCTATACTTAATATCACGTAAAATTCTCCTTAAAATATATTATCTCAAACCCTATAAATTTAAATTTTGCTATCTCGCCGTAAAAAATTTACAATTATTAATAGTTGTCTGCTTCAATAATATTACATGGTATAATATGTTTATAATTTTTTTAAAGGAGAAGGTTAATGAACACAGCAACTATCATTGGAAGAGCCGGTCAGGACGCTGAAATTAAATATTTTGAATCAGGAAAAGTTAAAACAACATTTTCTCTGGCTGTTGGCCGCTGGGATTCTAAAACAAAAGAAGAAGTAACAGATTGGTATAATATCGAAGTTTGGGATAAGCAGGCTGAATTTGCAGGCGAATATATTAAAAAAGGCCGTCAGGTAGTTGTTGACGGCAGGATTTCCATTAGCAAATGGACAGATCAGACAGGCGAGGAAAGAGAAAGATTTCTTATTGTAGCAAATAATGTTAGATTATTAGGTTCAAAAAGAGACGCAGAGTAATGATTTTTACTGATATTGTTGGAATAATAGCAGACGACCTGACAGGAGCAAATGATACAGCTCTGCAATTTCATTTAAGAGGTGCCAATACAAGAATATTGCTCGATGGAGAATATATTCCTCAAAAAAATGAAGAAACAGAAGTATGGGCATTATCAACTGAATCAAGAAACATTGATGAATGGGAAGCTGTTGAAAAAGTTGAACGGGCTGTTAAATCTTTTCTTGAAAACTTCTCGTTTGAGTACTATTACAAAAAAATAGATTCCACACTAAGAGGGCATATTGCATTAGAAACTCTTACTATGCTTGACATTCTGGGTTATGACGCAGCCATCATTATACCGGCATTTCCGCAGGAAGGGAGAATTACAGTTGGAGGCTACCATCTCTTAAAAGGTGTGCCGATTGGAAGAACTGAAATTGCAATGGATCCGCATTCTCCAATATTAGAATCCCATATACCAACACTTCTGCGTTCACAACTAAAAGAAAAACAAAAAGAGCTTGTTGGTACTATTGATTTGAAAACAATAATGAACGGAGCAGGCCCTATCTTAATAAAAATCAACGAGCTTATAAAAGACGGTAAAAAGCTTATTATTGCAGACTCTACATCTATTACAGACATTGAACAGCTTGCTCTTGCAATAAAAAAATGTGACAAAAAGCTTCTTCCGGCCGGAACTGCTGCCGGAGCTCAAGTTTTGGGCAAAAGCTGGCTTTCTGGTATTGAAAAAGAAAGAGAGTCTGTAAAATTACCCAAATTGCCAAAGTTTATTGTTTCAGGAACTGCTACAAACATAACAGCAGAACAAATACATAAACTTGAGCAATCTGATGATTACAATGATGTTAATTTTATACCTCTAGAAACATCAGATATTTTAGAAGGAGTTAATAACGACATTGTAGAAAGAATTATAAATAACCTTAACAGCGGAGTAACAGTTGCAGTACATACTTCGCATTTGATAGCCAACTTTGACGGCTTTTCTGACGATTCATTTAATGCAGAATTAACCAAAGAAAAGCTTTCATCAATGATTACGGACTATCTTGCAGAGCTTGCACGCAGAGTTCTTGAGCAGATTAATGTAATTCTCATAACTCTGGGCGGAGAAACATCATACAAATGCTGCAAAAGTATAAATTCAAATGAACTTAAACTCATTGATGAAGTTGCACCGGCAATTTCATTATGCGTTGATACACACGGAAGGTGGATTGTTACCAAATCCGGCAATCTTGGCAACACAAGGACTTTAATAGAAATATTAGATTATTTTAAACATCATGAATAATTATCAAAACAAAATTGTAATAACAACCGGAGATCCAAACGGGATTGGAGCGGAAATAACAATAAAAGCATTAAATTTATTGAACCTTCCGTCCAAAGATATTGTATTGGTTTCTAACTCTAAAATTCTCAACAGTTATGGCGTGTTAAATAATAATTATGAAATTGTAGAACTGGATTACCCGCATAAGGTCGTACCGGGAGAAGTTTCGGATTATGCCGGAGATTTTGCATTCAGGGCATTAGAAAAAGCTTGCGAATTACAGCCTAAATTTATTGTTACTGCTCCGACATCAAAGGAAGCAATGAATCTGGCCGGTCACGCTTATGAAGGTCAAACAGAAGTACTTGAACATTTTCTTGCTCATGACGGACAAAAAGCAGAAATGCTATTTGTATCTAAAGATTTTCGAGTTTTATTACTAACAAGGCATTGTGCATTAAAAGATGTAAGCAGTCTTATTACCAGAGAGATTATAATCGAAAAAACAGAACGCTTAAGAAGCTTTTTCCAGAATAAATTAATGATAAAAAAACCTTCTTTTGCTCTATGTGCACTTAACCCTCATGCTGGAGAAAGCGGTATTATCGGCAAAGAAGAAGATGAAAAAATTCTTCCGGCCATCGAAGCCGTTAGAAAACGAGGTATTAATATAACTAATCCGCTTCCTGCTGATACATTATTTGTAAAGGCAGTTCAGAATTATATAAAAGGTGATAAACTACCATATGATTGCTATATAGCCTGTTACCATGACCAGGGCTTAATCCCTATAAAAGCAATTGCTTCTGAAAAAACAGTAAATATGACAATCGGCCTTGATATCATTAGGACCTCGCCAAGTCATGGAACTGCGTTTGATATTGCAGGGAAAAATATAGCTAATCCTGAATCGATGATTGAAGCTATCAAATATTGTCTTTATTAATATTTAAATTACTAAGCAATAATCCTGCTGTAACGGCAGGATTATTGCTGTTTTCTTAGTTTTGTATTCGTTTTTTGAATACTATTTGTATTACAATTTGTTAAAATTTGTTACATTGTGTAACAAATTGTTCAATTTTACTAAAGTTTTTCAAAAAAATACCGTAATAGATAACATATACGTTTTAAATAATGGATGTGCATCAAAAGAAAGGAGCGCAAATGTCAATGAATGTTAATGGGAATGGATACAATCCATACCTGCAAAGAACCAGTTCTTCTTCAAAAACAACCGGAGCAAACAATGTAGATAGTACCGGAGAAACTAAAGAAGAAAAAATTAAAAAATTAACAGAGAAAATTAAGACATTAACAGATTCTATTACAAATTTAAAGGCTCAGGCTGAAAGTTATGAAATGCAAGCTGAAAATGTCAAAAACAGTGTATCTTCTATAACAGCAGCTGCTGAAAGCGTTCAAACACTTGTCAGTCAATTAGATAGTTCAATAAGTGAATTAGAAAGCCGTAAAAGTCAAGTAGAGGCAAATAAACAAACTGCACAGGAAAACGTTAATAAAGCGAAAGAAAACGTTGAACAAAAGAAAGAAGCTTTAGAAAATGCAGAAACTAATGTTACAGAAAAGCAAGCAGCATTAGAAACAGCAGAAGCCGCAGTTACAGAAAAAGAAGAAGCGGTGGAGAATGCAAAAACAGCTTTAGAAGAAAAAGAAACTGCATATCAAGAAGCTCAAGATAAACTTGCAGAATTAGATGAAAACTACAAGCAAGCAGTAGAAGCAACACGTGCAGCACAGGAGAAGGTTAACAGCGCTCAAGAAGCAGTTAACTCTGCACAGTCAGCTTTGAGTTCAGCACAGGCTACTTTAAGCAGCACCCCGTCTACAATACCTGAAACACGTACAGGAACAAGTGCAGATGGTACAACATATACCTACACCGTTCAGGTGCCAAACCCTGCATATGCAGCAGCTCAGCAGGCAGTAAAAGAAGCCGAAGCTAACCTTGCCGAAAAAGAAAAGGAACTTCAGGCTGCACAGGAAGAATTACAAAAATGTAAAGATGCAGAACAAAAAGCACTTGATGCTGTAAATACACAGAAAGAAGAAGTTGCACAGGCAAAGCAGGCTGTTGAAGATGCTCAGCAGCAGCTTGAAGAAGCAGAACAGGCCTTAAAAACTGCAGAAGAGGAACTTGAAAAAGCTCAGCAAGAAGTCGAAAAAGCCGAACAAGAGCTTCAAAAAGCTCAGGAAGCAGTTACACAGGCAGAAGCTGATCTTGAAACTGCAAATCAACAATTAGAAGAAGCTTATGCAGCTCTGGAAGCTATAAATGAAGAGTTGAACCAGATTAATGAACAATTGGCTCAGAAACAATCTGAAAAAGCTCAATTATCTCAGCAGCTTGGAAAACTTCAAGGACAGCTCTCAGCTATAGATCAACAGGCTGCCCTTTATAAGCAGATGGCAGAAGCTTTACAGCCAACCATTGAAGCAATGGAAGCTGAGTTAGAAGCAGCCTGGGAAGAACTTAACCAGCTTAAAGGTGAAGAATTAGATGAAGAAGCTCAGGCTGAAATTGATAAAGCAAAACAAGAAGCACTTGCGGCTCAGGAAGCAGCCCGAGCAGCACAAAAAGCTGCACAAGAAGCGCTTGCGGCAAAAGCTACCAGTGAATTTCAGTTAGCAGCACAGGCTGTTGCATTACAGCGCGCATCTGCAATATTAAACAGATTAAAAGCAATGTACAACTATGACGGCACATCTGAAATTAACATTGATCAGGAACAATACGATGCTCTTCAGAAAAAGCTTAGAAAAGGTGAAGGTCTGACAGACTTAGAAAATCTTCAAATGGCAACATTTGAATTAATGCAGGCTACCAAACAGCTTATACAAGATGCTACTGAAAAATTCAGCAAAACAGCCAATGTTGACACAACAAAAGTAAAACAGATGACCGATACAACCGGCCGTTTAATGTTCAAAGATGAAGACGGTAAAATTGTATACAAAACCGTTGATGAAGAAGGCAAAACCGTTTACCAGTACGAAGATGGCAAAGAATACGAAGGAGAAGAAAAAGACCTTAAGGCTGTTATGGGTGCGCCGGTCATCGAAGATAAGGGCGAAGTCTATACAGATGCAAACGGTAAAAAAGTATACAAAAATACCGATCAAAACGGCAATGAAGAATTCACATATGAAGACGGAAGCTTATTCACAGGTCACTACAGTGAATTGACACAGAAGATACAAGAATACAACGGCAAAGATTCTCTTATGGAAGAAATCAACGCTAAATTTGACGAAATGGATGCAGAAATGACTGCTGCAGAAGAAGAAAGAGCAGCTGATAATGATACTGCCGTAGACGAACCTGTTACTTATCCAGAATCAAAAGCTGTTGATACCGAAAAAAGAGATGCAGAAGCTAAAGAACTTGGATTAACACCTTCTGACAGAGATGGCGCTTACCTGAAAGAAACTGCATTTGGAACCTTCTTATATGTATGGGATCCTGAAACAGAAGAATTTAAAGAATTCCCTGCTGGCGAAGAAGGCGATGAAGAATGCGACTTCACAACTTCTGGAAATGTAATTGACCGCACTAACGACAAAGCTGTCGAGGCAGATGCAAAAATTGCATTACAGGAGGCTGGACTAAACGTCGTACCAGGAGAACCGTTCATTGCAGAAAAAGACGGAACATATTACGAATACAACAAAGAAACCGGTAAATTCGAAGAAATGAAAGAGTAAAAACAAACCGGCGGCGATTTAAAATCGCCGCCGGTTTTATTATTCTTATTTCTGATATCTCAGATAATTTGCTATTTGCGGATGAAGCTCATTTATTTCTAAAAGACTTATTGATTCTTTCACCGATAAATCAGAATCTACTGCCAACTCGGTTATTTTTTCTTCTAAAGCATTTTTTATCTCTTTTGAATGCCCCATTTCTTTATGATAGGTATAGGCTGTATCTCCATTTGCATTACACAGCATTAATATATCTGCAAGTTCATCCGGATTATTCTTCAATACTTCAAACGCCTTTTCTAAAACTTTTATTTCAGATGTATCAAACAGAATTCCTGCACCAAAATCATCTCTGTTAACAAGCATTTTTGCAACAAGTTCAGGGTTTTCTTTAAAATAATCCATCGCAATAATAGCAGCTTCATCTGTAATAGTGGCAGGAATATTTCCTCTTATGTCTTTGGTTAACATGATTTCTTCTACATCATCACCGGATAAGCAGTGTGTAAGTGTATCAAGGCTGGTTCTAAAGTCATCTTTCACTCTGCTCGCATTAGCAGCATGATGCATTAATCCCTGCATCTCGCTATCAGTTCGTTCATAAAGCTCTTTAACTTCATTCGGCTGCATGTAGTGTAGCATTATATCAATGTGCTGCGATTTTGGTCGGGAAAGATCAATTGCAGATATCATTTCACCTGCAAATCTCTTATTAACACTTCTCCAGTTTCTACATATATCTTGAATAGCATCAACCTCTTCTCTAGAAAATGCTGAATTCAAAAGTATCTGCAACTCATCAGAATCTGCCTTGTTTAGATAATCAGCGTCCAGTTTTTCAAAATCAAAGTTTTTTCATCTGGAGTAAAGAATTTTGCAGCTTCAGCTATTGGCAATCCAAGATAAGTAGCATCAGATGTTTCCACATTAACTTTATCGCCTTTGCTTTCCAGGATTTGATTATACGAAGCTTCTTTAACTTTAATATTATTAGAATTTGAAGATGATGGTTTTTCTGCTCTTGCTTTCATAAATTTAATAAGATTTTTATTGAGTTTATTTTTTTCTAAAAGCTCAATAGATTTGTCAATAGGAATATCACCAAAAGCAGCAGTTCTAGTAAGTTTATTCTGCATTTCATGTTTCATGTCTTTATCATTATTTGCTAAATATGCAGTTCTTCCTTGATTATCAGTTTTCAAAAAAGTTTCTGCAATATGTTCGCAAGTACATGTATCGAAAAATCTTTTCAATGGTTCAAGGTTTCCTTCTACATGAAAAATAGTTTTTCCGTTTTTATCTTGAGCACTTGTTGTCTCAATAAAACTCAAATCGTCCATTTTTAATAATTCTTCTTTGGAAGGAAGTCTTTCTGCTCTTGCAATAGCAGATAGTTCCTTTTCATCAGCTTCCTTATCAGCATCCGCCGCATATAATTTTGCAGCGGCCATGGCCGGAACAGTATAAACCAATCCCCTCGCCGACTTAATCTCCAGATTTGTTAATGGTTCTAGCTTGTTAAGCATTTGTTTTACAAGAGGTTTTGGTACTCTTGCCTGAAAATTCGGTCTTGACTGAGGTTTAGCGCTTGTGATTGGTAATATGTGCATAATTAATTCTCCTTTTCAGTATTATAAAAACCATAAAAAATAAATTTGTTATGCCAGAAAGGCTTCTGCAATCGATTTTTTATAATCCGGTCTTAGAATTCCCTTTTCTGTTATAATACCGGATATTAATTCATGCGGAGTCACATCAAACCCAGGATTTATAATATTTACTCCTTCTGCACATATTCTTTTGCCGTTAATATGCGTAACTTCTTCATGCGAACGTTCTTCAATAGGGATTTCCGCTCCAGTAGCAATTGATGTATCAATTGTAGATAAAGGAGCTGCAATATAGAATGGAATATTATGGTATTTTGCAGCAATTGCAACGGTGTAAGTTCCAATTTTATTTGCAGTATCGCCATTTGCAGCAATTCTATCTGCGCCAACTACTACCATATCAATCATACCTTTTTTCATAAAATATGAACACATTCCATCAGTAATAAGAGTTACAGGAATACCGTCCATTGCAAGCTCAAAAGTTGTGATCCTTGCCCCCTGCTGGCGCGGTCTTGTTTCATCAGCAAAAACCTGAATTGTATTATCTTTTGCATATGCAGAACGCACAACCCCTAGAGCAGTGCCATAACCTACAGTTGCCAGAGCACCTGCATTACAGTGGGTTAAAATAGCTGCTCCCTTAGGAACAACCTCAGCCCCGAAATCGCCAATTTTTTTATTAATCTCTATATCTTCATTTTCAAGCTTTATACCGTTTACCTTGAGCTCTTCAATAATACCTTTAATATCTGATTTAGAATTTCTAATCACTTCGATTTGTTTTTCACAAGCCCACATAAGATTTACAGCTGTTGGTCGTGATGTTTTCATATATTCCGCTTTTTCTATAAGCTTCTTTACAAACTCTTCTCTTGAAAGATTTTCTTTTGCAAGAGATTGAGCGTATAAAATTACCCCGTGAGCTCCTGCAATCCCAATTGCCGGTGCGCCTCTTACAATCATATTTCTAATAGCATCAAACATCTCATCGCCTGATGTAATATTCACAAACTTGTATTCATAAGGAATGACTGTCTGATCAACCATTTTTGAATATGTATCCACCCATTCAATTGTCTTTATCTTTGATTTAAATTCCATTTTCTTATCTCCTTTATACAAATAAACTTAACACAAAAGCTCATTAAGTATTGTAAATTATGAAAAATAAATCTAAGAAACAAGACCGGCTTATAAGCCGGTCTTGTTTTATAAAACACTGAATATGTCGTTTACAATAATCAGAAATTGAACAATTAGAGCCATTTCAATAATTTCATTAAAACGTTTTAATTTACCCTGAGTATCATTTTTCTGCATCAACTTAACAATAATAGTTGTAATAAACAATAATACAAATAAAATAATTGAAATTATCATAATACCAATCCTTTCTTTTTACCTTATCTCAAAATCTACACTTGAATTCTGGTTATTTTCTTTTTTAATACCGGTTATAAGTTCGTAAACATATGCAGTCACCAGCCCTGAAAATGCGTTAAACAAGGCACTTATACCACCCATAAATATTATCAGAAAAATCATTACAATAAATGAACCGAAACTGCCGAGAAAAAATCTCATAAAGCCTTGTGTATAAGAAGGAATAAGCCATCCAAGAAGCATACTTATAGGAGTAAAAACTACAGCAAAAGCCAGAAAAGAAACAAATCCTATAACAGCTCCGAATATACAGCCTTCTCTTACACTTATAATACCAATTAGTTCATTTTGTTTTAAATAAGCCAATACAAATGCAGAGAGGCATAAAATCAATAGCATAAAGCTAATAAAACTCACATATGGAATTATTGTAATAAATCCCAGTATCGCACCTGCAAATGCACTGAGTATTGATAATTGTTTTAGTAGTAATAAATTCATAAACACCTCTTTATTCTGCAGAAATGTATCCTCTCAAAGCAGTGTAAGCTGCCACATACGGAGAGGCCAGATAAATAAATCCCTTAGTGTTTCCCATTCTGCCCTGAAAATTTCTATTCTGAGTTGCAAGACAAACCTCACCATCGCCTAAGATTCCGGCATGAACACCTACACAAGGTCCACAGCCCGGAGCCATAATTGCAGCATTTGCCTCCACAAAAATATCAATCAATCCTTCTTTTAAAGCCTGTTTAAATACATCTTTAGAAGCAGGACAAATCAACATTCTTACATCAGGATGAACAGTTTTGCCTTTTAGAATATCCGCAACAACTCTCAAATCTTCTATTCTGCCGTTTGTACAGGTTCCAACATAAACCTGATTAACTTTAACATCCTTGAGTTCTTCCACTCTTTTGGTATTGTCGACAGTATGAGGACAAGAAACCGTATGAGGCACATCCTCCGCATTAATTTCAATAATTCTTTCGTAATTAGCATCTATATCCGGCAGAATTTGTCTGAATTTTTCCTCTCTGCCTCTTTGGGCAAGAAATTCCTCAGTCTTGTCATCTGCCACAAACAAGGCGCATTTAGCACCGGCTTCTACAGCCATATTGGCGAGAGTAAATCGTTCAGACATCGTCATATTTTCTATTGTTTCGCCGCAAAACTCAAGAGCTTTGTAAGTTGCCCCATCTGCTCCAATCATACCGATTAAATGCAGCATTAAATCTTTTGAACAAACACCTTTTCTAAATTTCCCACTAACAACGATTTTAAATGTAGCAGGAACTTTAAGCCAGGTTTTGCCGAGCGCCATAGCAACAGCAACATCAGTAGACCCCATGCCGGTAGCAAAAGCACCCAGTGCACCTGATGTACACGTGTGAGAATCAGCCCCTACAAGAACTTCACCCGGATTAACAAAGGTTTCAATTAATCTCTGATGGCATACGCCGGCACCAACATCAGAAAGAACAGCACCGTATTCTTTGTGAAACTCTCTCAAAACCATATGAGTATTAGAAAGTTCTTTTCTTGGACTAGGGGCCGCATGGTCAATAAATAAAACAGTTCTTTCTGGATTATTAAGTTTAGTTTTGTCCAGCTTCTTGAATTCCTGCACAGTTAAAGGCCCTGTACCATCTTGAACTGCTGTAACATCAACTTTTGAGATAACTAATTCTCCAGCATGAACTTCTTTGCCGGCATGTTCTGAAATTATTTTTTCTACTAATGTTAATCCCATTTTATGTCCCCTCAATCTTTCCCCTGCAACTTTATATATAAATTTTAACACAATAATTGATTTTTGTTATATTATAAGAATATAAAATTGTTTTTTATATAGGGATGAGAGGAGTTTAAGCTTGGCTATAAATAAGAAATGTGTGCTATTTTACACAGCTCTAGCTGTATTCAGTATATTTTTAGCTTGTCTTTCTACAAATTATGATTTTGATTTATTTGCAAGATTAATTGTAGGCGAGCGATTTATTGAACAAGGTATACTGCCTTTTAAAGACTTTTTATCATACACTCCTACACACCCGTGGTATGACCATGAATGGGGTTCTGGTGTTGTATTCTATTTCTTAATAAAACACCTGGGTCCATTTGGCCTTGTTGCTTTTCAGGCTGCTGTTATGTTTTTCACTTCAGTGTTTGTTGTTAAAACACAGAGATTACAAAAGCATGCTCTGCCTTCGTCTTTAATATTTATGGGAATATTCCTTGCGTTATTTCTGAAGCTTAACTCCAGCTTGGTTCGCTGTCAGCTCTTCAGCTTCTTATTCTTTAGTATTTTCTTATATATTCTGGAAAGTACCAGAAGAGGAAAACACAAAAACCTCATCTGGATATTTCCACCGCTTGTTATATTATGGAACAATGTTCATGGCGGAGTTGTATCAGGACTGGGATTGATTGCTATGTACTTTGCTGGAGCAGTCATTGAAAGAAAACAGTGGAAAAAATACCTTGCAGTTCTTATTACATCAGGACTGGCACTCGTCATTAACCCATACGGCCCTAAATACTTGAACTTCTTATTCTCAGCAGCAACAAAGCATCGTAAATATATTGTAGAATGGTGGCCGTTTTTTGCATACAGACATATTTTGTATTACATTTTGCCAAGCTTGTTCGGAATTTTTGGATTTCTATCTGCAATTAGAACAAAGAAAATTGATGTTACGAAAATAATAGTTCTGGCTGTTACTTTATACTGCGGACTTGCTCATGTAAAATTACTCTCAATAACAGTTATTGCAGCAGCTGCACTATGCTACAACGATATGGCAGTTTTTTTCCTCAGGTTCAAAAGAGGGCTTAAAAAGTTTGAAAAGAGTCTTTATCCTGCAATATTTGTCCTAGCCTTAATGATACCGTTATTTTCACCTACAGCTGCAAGGTGTGATGAAGAAAAATTTCCACTCTACGAAATGGAATTTCTTAAGATTAACAATATAAAAGGAAATCTTGTAACACCATTTGCTCTTGGCAGTTACGCTACTTATAAACTCTATCCGGACATACTAATATTTATGGATGGAAGGTATGAAGAAGTTTATAATGATGAAGAATTTAAAGTTCTCAAACAATATGATCTAGTAGACAAAAATTGGAAAGACATCTTTACAAAATACCCGACAGATATACTTATGCCTTATAAAGAATCCGGTACATATACTATACTTAAACAGGAGCCGGACTGGGTACATATTTTTGACGGCAGAATCTGCGGAATTTTTGTAAAAAAAGGAAAAGAAAAATTCTCATACTTTGAACCTGAATACGATATGAATTACTACAGAAAAACAATGTTTAAACATGGAGATTTTACAAATGACTAACCCGTTAAAGTATACATGTCTTTTCGGCGGAGGAGCAATTCGCGGTATGGCCTATATTGGAACCATACGAGCACTGGAAGAGCTTGGCATCGAATACGATATAATTGGTGGATCTTCAGTGGGCTCTATTATTGCTGCTCTTGTTGCCTGCGGATACAAATCATATGAGCTTGAAAATTTGTTTATGAAGGTAAATTTTGATTTATTCAAAGATATCCATCTGGGATTTGGAAAGGCTTTTGCTATAAGTAAAGGGGAAATTTTCCTTGATTGGCTTAATGAACTGCTAGCCAAAAAAGTTGTAAATGTTAAAAGAAAAAATGTTACTTTTAAAGATATAGAAAAAAAGCTGGTTATTATAACAACTAATCTGACCAAATTTTGTACACAGGAATTTTCTGACACTGAAACTCCTGATTTTGAAATAGCTCAGGCTATTAAAATTTCATCAAGCATGCCCGGACTTATGGCTCCATACAAATACAATGACTCATTCCTTGTAGATGGAGATTTACAAAAAGCCTCACCTATGTGGAGGCTTTCTGAAACACTTAAAAATTCAGAGAGCAGAATTCTTGAATTTAGGCTTGAAGGTGATTATAACAAAGATGAAAAAAATCCGATTTCATTTATCAACACTATTTATAGCTGTGTTACAGATATAGCAACTGATTTTGTAACAGAATTATACGGAAGCAATGACCGGTTTGACTGCATTAGAATAAATACAGGTGATATTTTCTTTGCCGATTTTAATCTGAATAAAGACGAACGACGAAAACTAATAGATATTGGTTATAACCAGACAATGGACTACTTTAAAAAAGTTTTACCGGAAAAGAAGCAAAAATTAGTAGAAGTTTATTCTCTAATACTTACTTACCTAAAAAAAGCACAAAAAGGAGTAAAAAGTAATAACGTCGAAGAAACGCAATGGTGGTTTGGTGATATATTTACAACGATGTGCGAAAACAAAGAGATTATTGACCCTGTTATTTATAAAAAGATTGTAGACTTAAAAAATGATCTTGTGAAAGGCACATCAACAGTTCTGTTTTTCCACACTTGCTTTAAAGGTGCAAAAAGGCTTGATGCACAGATTCGTGATGTAATTTTAGCCGTAAATACACGGATTGCAGACTTAAAACTTTATTTACAGCTTAGCGCAGAACTACAAACTTCCAATAATTACGAGCGAAGTGACTCGGAATTATAATAACTGTATTGCTATAGCGGGTGTTTGGTTTGCAGTTGCAAGAAGTGTGGCCGCTGCCTGTTGGAGAATCTGCTGTCTGATATATTCACTTGAAACTTCCGCTATATCAGCATCTCGAATTGTTGATTGCATGGAGATTAAATTATCCTGTTTCGTGTTAATCTCTTCCAAAACACTCAAAAGTCTATTCTGTACAGAACCAATTTGTACCTGACGTTCAGCTAGTAAATTAACAACTTTATCAATTTGAAATATAGATTTTTCATCTTCAATACAGCCTAATATAGAATCAATTAAAGAAATGTCTGAAACACCTAAAGCTATTGAGATATTTGAAGCATTTGAAGAATTTATTCCTACTTGAATATTAGTTATTCGTTCAAAAATAACCCCAAGGATTGCTGATTGATTGGTAGTTTCTGCTCCATATCCAATTTCTGCAACTCCTTCATTATCTCCTTTATTATACATAACATTTGTTATTGTTGTACCATTTGCTCGTCCAACAATTGTTCCGGCTCTATCCGCCCCTGTCACAAATCCATAACTCGAACAATTTTCAATTTTTCCATAATTAGTATTTGCATAACCTACTAACCCTCCAGCATAATATCCAGATGCTGTTACATCCCCTTCTGCAAAACAATTTAATGTGGTGTGTGAACTAACCCCAATAAGACCACCTACATTTTCGTTCCCGGACACATCACCAAGTGCATAAGAATTCTTAACTGTAACGCTAGAGCTACCTATTAATCCTCCGACAGTGTTGTACCCTCTAACTTCCACATCAGTCCAGCATGAATCTACATTAGTATATTGAAGCCCGCCTGCTATGCCGCCACACCTGTATCCATTTGATTTAATGCTGCCGTCCTTAACATAGCAATTTATCAAACCATTCATTTGCCCCTGTCCTACAATACCTCCTGTATCATTTTTACCAGTAATATCGACATTTTCTAATCCAAGATTTCTGACTTCGACATGCGCCCCTCCTATCAAAGCAACATTTGCTTCATTAGGACGATTAATATAAAGGTTTCTTATAACATACCCGTTCCCGTTTACCATACCTTTGAAACCGCCATACTTAGCTATAGGTTCAAAACCTTCGCCTGTTGAATATGCTGACATATCTATATCATTTGCCAGAACAAAACGTCCGCCTTTTATTTGACTATTGTTTGACATTTTAGACAGTTTAACAAGTTCTTCCGCTGTTGATATTGAATATTCACCGGATGAAATAATCGCATCCTCTGCTACATCCGAAAGTTTTATCATTTTAGAAGTATCAACTTTTACAACCTCTTTTATAAATGTTCCGTCTTTTGATTTTATTGATTTTACATCTGCTCCAGCACCATCTGGAATATCAGTTATAGACTCCAACAATTTTATACCGTTATATGTTGTATTATCTTTTATACGATATAACTCAGAAATAATAGAAGCTGCTTCTGCATTTAAAGCTGCAAGAGATGCTGTATCATAGGTTTTATTACCAGCTGTTAATGCAAGAGAACGCAAACGAGATACTAAGCTTTCCATGGTAGAAAGTGTATCAGATGCGGTTGTAAGCATATCTAAAGCTTGCAAAGTATTATCTTGAGCTACCTGATACCCGCTGATTTTAGTTGATAAGTGCGTATTTATTGAAAAATTAGCAGCATTATCTTTTGCGCGGTTAATTTTAAAACCCGTTGTCATGCGCTCGATTGCTGTATTTAATCCTTTGGTTGATGATTTTAAGCTGGATTGAACTATTAAGCTTGATAGATTGGTGTTAATTTTCATTTTAACACCTCGCTTAAAAGCCCTAATAAACTAGAGTGTTTTACCCCCCCCCCCTACAGCCGTAAGGGTTTCAGGGCAATTCATTATACCTGATTTTCGTATAAAGCTACTCATTAAAAACATATCCTTATGTATATTATATTCCACATGTAAATAATTTTATAACCTTTTATTACAAAATTGTTACATTACATACTGTATACTCAAACCCCTCTCCGAAATATTCGGAAAGGGGCAGTTTGTTTACTTCCATAGGGGGTGTATATGTATTATGGAAAATAAATTCTAACTAATCTTTTTTATTGATAAGGTATGTGACAGAGGTATTCCACCCTGCACAGCCGGTTTATTAACAATTTTACCTTTTACGTACATAACTGTAGAACCACCGCCGTCAAGATTCATTGCATTTACACATCCAAGCTCTTTCATTAAATTTGCAAGCTCTACAAGGGTTAGGCCTATTGATGCACCTTCTCGTCCATCTGCTGTTAACATTATCAGGCTGTTGTCTTTGGTATAACCAATTGCGGTACGAGGATTGCGTCCGCCGATAGATGCTAATTTCTGCGCAGTCATATCAACATATATATCACCATTTTTTACTAAATAAGGACCACCGCTTATTATATGATTAACATCTTTCCACTCAGGATTAATTTTTATATCTAATTTAAACTTCCTTGCATTGGCTATAGTATCTAAACTTTTTTGAGGTCCGACAATTACAAAACCATCTTTTGGTATTTGACTCCTGCCGTATGAGGTTTTAACCAGCTTCCCGCCGGATATTATCAGCTGTTTACCATACTTCGGAGAAGGCGGAGAATATTCGCCCCAATCCGGCGTATAAACGATTGTATTTGTTGACAACATTCTAGGCTGATTGATATTATCAATTTTTAACCCTCCTTTGTTAGTTACAACATTGGCTTTGAGCTGAACCCTTGCCATCTCAAACCCGTTATCAAAAATACCCATTGCAACTCTGTCATATATCGGGCCCGTGTATACTTTCTTATTTATCATCAGCGTACCGAGCGGGACACCCGTCTGAGGCTTAAAGTAACCTCCGTTTATTGCAACTATTGCATTATCTCTACCGGCTATGTTAGAAATTTTGTTTCTGGACGCCAGGGTTTCAGATGCAATTGCCGGCTCGACAGCAAGTCCCTGATTTACCCCTAAAGACATCTCAACGATATTTATTCTAACGGGTTTGTTCTTATAAAATCTTATCATTCTGACATATTTTACGCCTTTCTCAACTTCAACTACATTGGAACTACCATACTTCCGGGTTATTGATTCTTCAAATACTGTTTCCTGATGTCTTTGCTGCTCCTGTACATAATTTAATGTTGGTGATATGCCTGTCAGGTTACCGAGGTCTTTAGCTGATAATAATGTGTTTTGGGATAACAGAAGACAAATTGCAATACCTATGCCCGCCGCGCTCGTTGCAGCTTTTTCAAACTGGGGTCTTTGTACTAATATCGTATCCATTGCTCTCACCTTAATTGTATTAAGTAACAGATACCTTTTTTATTTAAGAGTGGTGTGGGGCTATGTATGTTAACACTCTAGAAACAATATTTATTATTTCTACTATTATTATAACATACACTTAATCCATTCTCAAGAGGGTTGTATTAAAGATTTGGTAATACTTTAGGATGATTTTTAAAATAGTATTTTTTACACTTAATCACTTTTCCCTGTTTTTGTTAAAATTATCATATGAGTTTGATTTCTATTTTGAAAAAAAAGAATAAAAAATTACTGTTTACAACACCGAGCCACAGCGGTAAACTTTGCATATACCATAAGTTCTATCAGTGGTATCGTTCTGATATATCAGAAGTTGACGCATATAACCCTCAAGAAGCATTAGAAAATGCCGAAAAAAAAGCTGCGGGAATATATGGAGTAAAACATACTCATTTCTTGACAAATGGCTCTACAAGCGGGATTATAGCTGCTGTTTTGACCTGCTGCAATCCTGGTGAAAAATTATTAATCTGGGAAAAAGCACATCCCTCGCATGAAAATGCCGGCAAGTTAGCAGGTGCACAAATAATTAAATATTCACTTCTTTATAATAAAGCTTGGGGAATATACGAAACAATAAATAATACAGAAGAACTAATACAAAAACATTCACCAAAAGCAATGATCATAACATCTCCAAGCTACGAGGGCATTGCTTCTGATGTTCAAAAAATAAGTAAAATATGTAAAAAATACGGAGTTTTTCTTATTACAGATGAAGCGCATGGAGCTCTTTATCCTTTCTCCGACAATTTGCCGCAGAGCGCTGTTAAGTATGCCGACTTTACAATACAATCTCTGCACAAAACAGCCGGAGGCATTAATCCAACAGCATTACTGCATAATAACTGCAATTTAGATGCTGCGAAATCCTTGAGATTAATAAATACAACATCTCCTTCGTATCCTATGCTTGCAACCATTGAAGCAAATATTAATTATCTTAATTCATCAAAAGGAAGAAAGCATATTGAAGAACTAATCTCAAGTATTACAAGTTTAAAAAACAGTCTTAAAAATATAGAGTTTTACGGAGATGATGTTACAAAAATCCTTATAAAAAGAAATGGGCTTTCCGGCTTTGAGTTATCTAAAAAATTATTTGAAAAGTTTAGCATAGAAGACGAAAAAACAAATGAAGTTTCAACAATGCTTCTCACTGGATTAGGTACATCAAAAGAGAAACTGTTAAAACTTCAATATGCTCTTCAAAAATTAGATAAGGCTATTTAATGAGTGCTTGAATATCTTTAAAATTAGGATGTTTTGCTCCTTTTAACCACTCAAAAAGCGCTATTTCTGTTGTTAAAATATGCGCGCCGTTATCCTTCATTCTCTCAAGACCTGCAACATATTCTGTTTCTGCACGGCTTCCGCAGGCATCTTTTATAACATTAACTTCATATCCTGATTTTATAAGAGCTACCGTTGTCTGACTTACACAAATATGAGTTTCTATTCCCAAAATAACAACCTGCTTCTTGTTTGCTTTTTCAAGTGCATTCAATACATCTTGATTATCTAATGCAGAAAAAGCTGTCTTTTCAAAGTATTGTACGTTATCTCCGAGGGCAGATTTAACCGGTTCAACAGTATTCCCCAGCCCTTTTGGATATTGCTCTGTAACAATCACAGGAATACCTAAAATATTTGCAGCTTTTGCAATGATTTCTGCTTTTTTACTGCATAATTCCTTATTAAACACTGCATTCAAAAGTTTTTCTTGAACATCAATTATCAATAAAAGACTATCATCTGTATTTAGTATTGTCATTGTTAACCTCTTTTCTAAATTCTGCTATAAATTGTTCCAATAAATCTTCTAACACTCCCGCTTCCAATTCATCAGGGTTTAAGGATATGCGTTTGGCATCAATGTTTTCTGGTGAAGATGAAAAAGTAATATCAATATTAATTTTTGAAAAACCAGGACTGGTCATTTTAAAAGCCGCTACAGCATGCCTTCCTTTAAGATGTAAAATAGTGCCGCCTTCAATATTTTCCTGCTCTATAGTTACGCCAAAAAGTTTGTCATTATATTTTTGTCTTATATGATAAAAAACAGGATTTATTATACGTTCAATCTTTTTATTAAACTCCTGCTTAAACATTTTGAAATTAGTTCTCGGGACATTGCTCTGGGCTGCAGTCATATTTGAATAGACTTTTTCATAATTAATTGCCTCATGCAGTTTGTTCAAAACTTCATTAACCAACTGCTGTCTTGTTTTTGAAAAAGTTTTTGTAAAACCGGCATATATTTTCTCCGGTATCTGACTCTGAATTTTTGCCCAAATTTTTTGTGCTCCGTCAATATCAGTATCGAACAGAAGCAAAAAGTATTTGTTTACTGCATAATTCATTAATATATCGTTTTTTCTTATATTATTCAAAATAATAGTTTCAATCTGGTTTGGCTGTATTAAAAACTTAGTTTTATCATTTGGTGATATTGCAGCCAGCACAGCTATTGAAGAAGAAGCATTAAGTTTTTCCAGTTCTCTATCTAAAACAGATGTATAATCAAGCAATACTTCATTATTAGGCAGTATTAAATTCTTTTTCACCAGTATTTCACGATACTGCTTATTTTTTTCAAGAATTGATGCCAGATTCAAAGCAGATACAAGACTAGCTTTGAACTCATCATCAGAAGTTAGAGGAGTAACAAAGGCCGCTGCACCGTTCTTCAAAGTATTTATTCTGAATTCATCATCTGCATTATACCCAAAAATTACAGCCGGCGTATCTTTCAGTATTTGTAACAATTCTATTGTTCTACTCTCAGATTTCTCACTATTAATAATCAGTACAGAAGTTTCAAGCATATGGAGCTTATCAGGAAGTTCATCAAATTTAAACCGAAACAGTTCATCATTCTTTCTAAGCTCAAGCTTTGGAAAAATGTACTCAAAAAAATCAGAATCATCTGAGATTAAAACGATTCGGCTCTGCATACATTTACCCTATGCTAATTCTGCAATTAATACTTCGGCCTTATGCAGCACTGCTTGTCTTAAATCTTCTAAATCTTCAACATCTATACCCATTGTTTTAATAAAATCTTTGTCAACAGAATTTGGATTAAAATCTTCTTGAACAATTTTATCAATTAAACATACCAGATTACAAGGAACTGGAATTGATGATAACGATGGAGCATGGTGGTATGAAACAATATTTGCAAGCAAAATAGGAAGCTGCCATCTTTTTGCCAGCAAAGAACCCGTTTTTACGTGATCGGAATCAAAATACTTACGTTCTGCTTCAAGAATATCAGCACCTTCACTTACCCTGTCTTTAACTTTTGCATAAAGTTTATCATTAGTCATGTTCAGAACCATTTTTCCAATATCATGAATAAAACCTGAAATAAAAGCTTCATCAGAGTCCATTATTTTTGTAAGATTTGCTAAATATTCACAACCTGCAGCAACTCTCATAGAATGTTTCCACAATTCTTTATCACCGCTGTTTGACATCATCGGTTTCATAGCAACTGCTACAATAATGTTTTTTACTTTAACCATACCAAGCAGAGAAAGCGCAATATTGATTGAAGATATTTGTTGTGAAAAACCATAATATGCTGAATTTACCAGTGCTAAAAATTTGACTGTTAGCGACTGATCAAACATTACAATATCCCCCAGCTCTTTCATGCTTGCTGTAGGTTTTTTCATTATATTTAAAGCTCTTACAATGACACTCGGCATTGCTTGTATATCTTTTACACCATTTACTAATTCAATTGTTTTATCCATATCATTCACCTATTCTAAACTTGTAAATGTTTCTTTATTGACAAGAAACTACCTATCGCACCAAAAGCGGTTCCGATAATTAATAATGTTATTATAACAATATTTTGTGCATAAGCAGGCGTAGGAATCAAGAAAAATTTATGCACATTTATTAATAAACCCTGAATACAATTTAACGGAAGCACGGCTATTACTGATGACACAAAACCGTAGAATGCCCCCTGCATAATCAAAGGAGTTTTAATATACCAGTTGCTTACACCCATCAAACGCATAATTTCTATTTCTTCTTTTCTTGATTGGATTACAAGCTGTATAGTATTATTTATTATTGTTATAGTTAATGCAGCGGAAATAATTATAACAAATACCATTGTTGTATTAACAACATTCGTCAGAACCTGCATTTTTTTAGCGAGTTCTTTTGCATATCCCATATCCTCGACACCTGATATAGTCTTAATTTGATTAAAGACTTCTGAAATATTATCAGGCTTATCTACTTTTACCCTTAAAGTATCAGGAAGCGGATTAGATATGTCATGAAGTCCCAGTTCCTGCTTTAAACTATTCCAGGACTCTTCTTTTGTTTTCAAAGTAACAGTTTTTACATGCTTTATATCTTTTATCCGATCTTTCACAATTGAAGCAGAAGCATTAGATTTTAGATATACGGATATTTCCAGAACATTTCCGAGTTCATTCGCAAAAGTTGAAAGCGAGAGCGTAAATCTAAAAAGTACGCCGAACAATGTAAGTATTGCAGCCATAGTTGTTATAATAACAAGGTTAATAATTCCTGTGCGTTTTATATCATTTACAGCTTCCATTACGATTCTATAGGCAATCCTGAGTTCACAAAGCCAATCTTTTGGAATATGTTTTTTTACCTGTTTTTTTAGCTGCTGCCTGCTATTGTCCATAAGTACCTGCCTGAATATCTCTTACTATTTCACCTTTTTCAAGGGTTAAAACTCTTTTTCTAAAACGATCAACCAGAGTATAGTCATGAGTTGAAACAATTACAGTAATACCGCGCTGATTAATCTGCTCAAGAATTTGCATAACTTCTAATGAGTTTTTAGGATCTAAGTTTCCTGTTGGCTCGTCAGCTATTAATAATGGAGGCCCATTAACCAGAGCTCTTGCTATGCTGACTCTCTGCTGTTCTCCACCGGAAAGTTCAGTAGGTTTTGCTTTAGCTTTATCTAAAAGTCCTACAACTTTCAATGCTCCTGTAACTCTTGTTCGTATATCAGAAGAGCTTATTCCAAGCGTTCTAATTACATAAGCAATATTATCGTAGACTGTTTGGTTTTGTAATAATTTATAATCCTGAAAAACGATTCCCATGCAGCGTCGCAGGTTTGGCACTTTTTCAGGTGGAAGATTTGCTATATTAATACCACCGATTAAAACGGTACCGGTTGTAGGAGTTTCTTCCTTGTAAAGCATTTTCATAAGTGTTGATTTGCCAGCACCGGAAGCTCCTGTAATAAATACAAATTCTCCAGACAAAATATCAAGATTAATATTTTTTAAAGCATAATTATTTTTATATTTTTTAGTAACAGATCTTAATTGTATCATTTTTTCAACTCAATAATTCTATCAGCAATACTTACCGCATCTAATCCGTAATATTTTAACAATTCATCCGGAGAACCGCTCTGTCCGAAACAGTCATTAACCCCGATTCTAATGACTTTATTAGGTGCGTCAGCAGCAAGGCATTCACACACTGCCGAACCTAAACCGCCTATTACGGAATGATTTTCAATAGTTACTGCCAATTTTGTTTTATTAACACTATTTATAATAGTTCCACAATCCAGAGGTTTTATAACAGGAACATTAATTATCTCTGCATTAATACCATGATTTGTTAAAATTTCAGAAGCTTTCATTACCTCTGCCAGAATATCACCAGCAGTTATTAATGAAACATCAGTTCCTTCTTTTAACACAACGGCTTTATTAATTGAGAACTTATAGTTTTTATCAAATATATCAGGCACATTCATTCTAGATAGTCTGATATACACCGGTCCGTTATATGAAGCTGCAAATCTTACTGCCTGCCTTGTTTGTTCGTAATCCCCCGGAACTATTACAGTCATATTTGGTAAACCGCGCATAAGAGATACATCTTCCAAAGCTTGATGGCTTGCACCATCTTCACCAACTGTAATACCGCCGTGCGCACCTATAATTTTAACATTGGATTTTTGATAACATATGGAATTTCTTATTTGATCATAAGCTCTGCCTGTTGCAAATACAGCAAAAGTTGCCGCAAAAGGAATAAAGCCTTCCAGCGAAAGTCCTAGAGCTGTTGTCATTAAATCCTGCTCGGCAATACCGACGTCAAAAAAACGCTCCGGGAATACTTTTGCAAATAATGAAGTCTGAGTTGATCCTGACAAATCTGCATCTAAAGCAACTACATTAGGGATATTTTTCCCCAGCTCCGCAAGTTCTTCCCCAAAAGCACCTCTTATTGATTTTTTAGAATCGTAGTTTATAGTACTCATTTTTATCCTCTCACAAAATTATACCATAAACTATTGAAAACACACATATGCTTTTCTATTTTTCCCAATAATCACATATAAGTGTTTTTTTAGGAGAAAAAGTCTTTTTTATTTTTTCCAAAATATGATTCTTTTCTAAATTTTCTAACTCTTTCTTTAGAATAGCTTTTTCAAGAATTAATGTATTGTAAAGCTGATTACAGAACTCTGTTGAAGATTGGTGTAAATGTAGTTTTTTTATCTGTAATTCTTTCTGGAGTATTTGTTTCTTTAATTGATTTTTGTTCACTAAAAGCCTCACTGTAGAAAGTTTAATATGATTTATAAAGATTTTCAATCAGCCTTTTAATGTATTCTGCAATATTAATGTAACAATTAGTTTACAATTAATCAATTTTCTAAATGTAAAAATCTTTTATTTACTATACACGAGAAAAAGGGAAAATAAGATACGCAATATAAGCGAAGTTTAAGCTTATATTGTAAATTTTTGTAACAATGCAGGCTAAATTTCTAAAGTTTTCAAAAAAAATGCCGTTAACCTAATCAAAGTAGGATTGTATTGTTATGAAAATAATAGAAAGGAGTAACAATTACTATGGTAGATTTTAGCAAACTTAATCCGGATAGGGCAAAAGAAATTATTAATGCCCTAAAAGATGGTAAGATTAATGCTAATGAAGCAAAGCAGCTAGGCCTAACTGCTCAAGAAGCTGAAGCATTAAACAAAGCTTTCTCATCCGGAGAGGCACAAATTGGAGATTTTGTGCTGGTAAACAAAGGTAAAAGCAAAGACGGCAAAATGCAGTACAGCGAAACCCAAAAGAAACAGGCGCCAAAGGAAGAAGAACAAAGCTGGTGGGATAAAACAGTAGCTTTTGCAAAAGATAATGCAGGAGCATTGGTATCAGGAGCTCTTGTTGTTGGCGGCGGTGCTCTTTGTTTAACAGGTGTAGGAAGCGGCTTTGGTGCGGCAATGATTGCCGCAGGTGCAGCAATGGGATTGGCAAGCTGTTCATCAGAAGATGATATTCCTATACCGCCAGAAATTAATAACAACAATAATGTAACTATTAATCTCTCGATTGATGATCAGCAAGCTTTAATTGAAGCTTTCAAAGAAGGTATAGATGCCTTGTTGAAAAAAATTGATGAGTTGGGACTTAAGATTGATACTTACGGCGATCAAATCATAAAACTATTAACTTCAAATAACAGCTATCTGAAAAGCATTGCTGAAGAATTAAAAAATCAAGGAGAGCAGCAGGACGAAATCATTAAAATCCTCACAAATATTAATTCAACATGCGATACTATCAAAGAATTAATTGAAGCTACTAATGAAAATATCACTGTAAATGGCGAAAGCATTAAAGGTCAATTAACAGAAATCCTTAATGCTATAAAGAACGGACAAGCTGGTTCGACAGAACAGTTGAATATATACATGGAACAGCTAAAAGAATTGCTGAAAACATTAATTGAACAACAGGGTGACCAAATTGAAATTGACAAAGACAGTAACCTAACACTTAATGAAATTTTAGCTAAACTTGATAAAATGGAAGGTACTACTGGCGAAAAGCTTGAAGCATTACTTGAAATTCTTAAAAACATCGAATCAATTGGTAATGATATCAATAACAAGTTAGATGTTATTATCGGTAAATTTGAAAACGCATTCCCTGATAACTCAGATATCAAAGCAAGCCTTGAAAGAATTGAGCAGTACCTCAAAGAAAACAACGAGAAAACAGATGTTACAAACAACCTGCTTACAGAGTTGTTAAACAAATATCAATCAGGCGGCCTATCTCAAGAAGATTTACAAAAACTGCTTGACGCGATTGCAGCAAACGGCGACAAGATTGATGTTACTAACCAATTGTTAACTAAGTATGGCGAAGAAACAGCCGTTCAATTAGCAAATATCTTGGCAGCAATCAAGAATATCAATGTTGGCGGAGGCGGCAGCGGTGCAGATATAGAAGCATTGCTTGATAAGGTTCTTGCCAAGATGGATGAAAATACAGCCGCTATCATTGATGCAATTGGAAATATTAAACCTGGTACCGGCGGTACAGTAGACCTATCATCTCTTGAAAAAATGCTCGCTGAGCTACTTGAATTAACAGGTAAAAACAATAACATTCTAACAGATATAAATGGTAAAATGGATGTATTGAACTTAACAACAAAATCTATTGAAGAAAAACTTGAAGCTGAATTCGGTAAGAATGACGAAAGATATACAAATATCTGCAACTTACTTGAAGCTATCAAGAACCAGGGCGGCTCTGGCGGTGCAGGCTTCGATGACAGCAAATTGCTTGAAAAATTAGATAAAATCTTAAACAAATTAGATGATATCTTAGCAGCAATCAAAGACCATAAGGTTACGGTTGATGTAACAGGCAAAGTTGAATGCAACTGTAACTGCGGAGGCAACCATGAAGGTATACTCGGTGACTTAGAAGACATTTTAGGTTAAGCCGAAAAATATCCGAGGGCGGAATGATTAATCATTCCGCCCTCTTTTTATAGATTTAGGATCTAGAATATCTCTTATTGCATCACCGAGAATATTGAAAGAAAGAACTGCTATAAAAATTAGAAAACCTGGAGATAAAAGCCACGGACGGTAAAGAATATTAGTAAATTCCTGTGCTTCTTTAAGCATATTACCCCAGCTTGCATCCGGCTGCTGTATTCCAAGCCCTAAAAAGCTTAAGCCGGACTCTGCAAGTATATAAGATGGAACACTCAATGTCATTGCGATTATTACATAACTTGTTGTCTGAGGTAATATGTGTTTTAAAATTATTCTCAAATTAGATGCACCTATTGTTTTTTCAGCCAGCACAAAATCCTCATTTTTTATTGAGAGCACCATACCTCTTACAACTCTGGCAAATCCGGCCCAGCCAATCAAAGCCAGAATAATGATAATCAATGCAAAACGTTGCACGCTCGTCATTCCAGAGGGCAGGATTGCAGCAAGGATTATCAGCAGATAAAAGCTTGGTATTGCCATAACAGCCTCTGCAAAACGCATCATAATTGTATCGAGGAAACCTCCGAAATAACCTGATATTCCTCCATATAAAAGACCTATCGGAAATACTATTAATAACGAAAGAAATCCTACTGTCATAGAAATTCTACCGCCAAAAAGCAGCCGTGAGAACACATCCCTGCCATTTATATCTGTTCCAAGCAGGTAAAGATGCCCGCCGCAATCGGTACCGAAAAGATGTCTATGAGTAGGTATAATTCCAAGAAATTTATACCCTTCTGCTTTTGGAAACAGTCGGATATAGTATTTTTTGCTCCTATCTTGCTTAAATACTGTCTGCATAAGAGTTGGTTCATATTCCCTTATGTAATTATATGTATACGGCCGCGAAAGTTTTCCTTCTGGTGTTATCGTATATATCTTAGACGGAGGCGCATAAGACATTTCTCTATTTGAATATGTATTTGAATACGGTGCAATAAAATCTGCAAACAATATAACAAAGTATAAAACTGCAAGAATTATAAACGCTGCTTTCGCAAATTTATCCTTAAATAATTTAGAAAAGAACCCGTCCATTTACTCTTCTCCCTTTCTCAGCCTAGGATCTGTAATCATAAGCAGTATGTCTGCTATTAAATTTCCCAGTATAAGCATTATTGTCCCCATCATCAAGGATGCCATAACGAGATTAATATCTGATTTCATAACCGCTTCCAGAATAAGCCTTCCAAGCCCGGGATACTGAAATACATATTCCGTAAGCGCTGCTCCGCTCAACAAGCCTGCAAATTCAAAACCTAAAAGAGTTATCATAGGGTTTATTGCATTTCTAAGAGCGTGCTTAAAAAGTACTCTCCATTCGCTAAGTCCTTTTGCTCTGGCAAACTTTACATAATCACTATCAAGAACCTCAAGCATATTAGCTCTCATTTGACGCTGTAAGCCTGAAAGAGATATTGTAAACAGTACAATAGATGGTAATATAAGATGCCGTGCTATATCTGTAAATTTTCCCCAGAATCCGAGCTCATTAAAATTATAACTTGTAAGACCACCTACTGGAAACCATCCTGTTTTAACCGCAAAAATAAGCATTAATATCGCAAAAAAGAATGAAGGTATTGCCATTCCTATACTTGAAATAACAGTCAAAAACCTATCAAAAGCAGTTTCTTTTTTAACAGCAGCCAGAATGCCAAGAGGTATTCCGGCAGCCCAGGTCATAAAAATCACAACAACTGTTAAAAGTAAAGTATTTGGTATACGCTCCTTTAGCTTAACTGAAACCTTTTCACCGGTTGACGTATATCCCAAATCCCATTTTATGAAAGATTTTGCCCATGAAATATACTGAACATAAATAGGTTTATCCAAATTAAGACGCTTAACTTCCTTGTCAAGTGTTTCCTGAGATATTGAAGGATTCAGCCTTAATTCAGCAAGCGGGTCTACAGGAGAAAGTCTGATGATAAAAAAGCTGATAATAGATACTATTATTAATAACGGTATCACCTGTAAAATTCTTTTTGTAATATATTTAAAAAACTCCACTATATTACCCCTTATCTCCGTCTACATATATTTCATCCAGATTATAGATTAGTCCGCTTAAAGCTGTCGGATATATATTTTTAAACTTCTTTCTTATTGCCGTAATTCTTATCGGCGAGTACAAGTATATAATTGGTTTCTGGTCATAAATTATTGTCTGATATCTGTCATAAAGCGGCTTTCGTTCTTCAAAAGTAAGCTTTAATGCACCCTCGCGGAAAATTTCATCAAGCTCTTTTTCCCAGCTTAGTCTATCATCAATGCAATATCCTTGCGGTCTTTGATTAAACATATGGAGGCTGCCGGATGAAGTCCAAACATTTTTACCGTCATGAGGTTCAAGCGGCGAACCTGTAAGCCCCATTATTGCCATATCCCAATCATGAGTATTTGTTAATTTGTTAACCAGAGAATTAAACTCAAGCGGCTTAAAGTTAACCTTCATCCCCAAATCTTCCAAATCCTGTTTAATCATCACACCGAGCGCTTCACGTTCAAGAACGCCGGCATTTGTGTATAAATCAAATTCTACACGGTTTGAATTTTTATCATAAAGTATCCCGTTCTTATAGTAGAAACCGGCCTTTTCTAGGCTTTTTTGAGCAACAGCTTTGTCTTTCGGGTGCCCTTTTATATATTTATTTAAATATATAGAATTTAAGCTTTCTGCAGTATACAAAGGTTCGGCTACCCCGGAAGCAATATTTTGAACCATATTTTTTCTATCTATAGCCCAATCAATTGCAGCTCTAAAATCACGATTGGCAAACCATGAGGCTTTGACTGGATTAACATAAGGCTTACAGTTCTTATCTTTTCTATTATTTAAATTTAAAACTAAAAATAAAGTTCCGGTATCAGGCCCTAGATTATATATTATATAATCAGATTGAGGTTCTCTTATTTTATACCTCGCTACATTAGAGCCCCTGAGGCTTAATACATCAATCTCTTTAGCTTCGAATTTTAGAATTTCATTATTAGTATCACCAACTATCATATACACAACCTTATCTAGATAAGGTAATTTTTCATCTTTCAAATTTATTTTATAGTAGTTAGGATTTCTTACAAATACTACTCTTTGAGCTGCAACGTACTCTTTTAGCTTAAAAGCACCGCTTGATACAATTTCTTCCGGAGGAGTATTAGGGCTTAAAAATGCATTAAATACTGATTCGCCTCTATCAGAATATGGTTTAAAATAATGTTTAGGAACAATCGGATATGAAAGAAGCCTTAAAAAAGGTGCAAAAGGTCGCGGTGTCGTAAATTTCACTGTATAATCATCAATTTTTTCAAGTTCAGGAAGCTTTCCATCAACTTTCATTGCGTCCATAACAGAAGGATTGCCCAGCCCTCTAAAAACAACTTCGTTATATGTATACATAACATCATCAGCAGTAATCGGCTTACCATCTGTCCATTGTATTCCTCTTCTTAAATGTATTAAATAGTCGTTTCCGTCAACTGTAAAAAATTTTGCAAGCAGTGGTTCAACCTCGCCGGTTCTCGGGTTAGTTGTTACAAGCCCATCGTACATTAAACCGGCCATAGAAGAAGAGGTTGAGTCTTTTGTATTACACGGATTAAAGGTTTTAGGGCCTTCTCCGATTGTAGAAATTATAAGCTCCCCGCCAAAATTTCCAACAGGAGCCTGTGATTGTAAATAATCAACACAATTGATTGTTACATTTTTCTCTTTAGCAGGATAAACTATTTCCTGCAAATCATGCTTTACTATTTTTTCCGGCAGTACATAAGGAATATCCTGCCTTAAGCAAGCTTTTAATAATACCCCTAATATCAGCAAAACAAAGATTACAATTAAAATTCTCTTCATAAAAATAAGAATATCATATTAAAAAAATTTTTTCTTAATCCATAAGGGTAAAATAATATTACGAAATGTAACAATTTTAAAGAATTATTAAAGTTTTTACACTTTTGTGCC
>ENA-OPAK01000015-OPAK01000015.1-human-gut-metagenome-genome-assembly--contig:-NODE-15-length-88429-cov-6.257938_pt1 | contig 88429 bp, 94 predicted proteins | sample MGYA00241055_ERZ501426 | MGnify/ENA primary metagenome ERZ501426 (study PRJEB25962, sample SAMEA2042626) | human gut metagenome | biome: human gut; feature: human-associated habitat; material: faeces... | reverse complement strand
TACAACAGGCATCTGCCACCCTTTTAGCATCATCCAGAAACCTTAAAGCACAAAACGTAATTGCTCTTTTGAACAGTGTTAACAAAACATAACATAATATTGGAATTTAAGCATGTTTAAAATATAATTATTCAAGTAAACCTATGAGGGAGTATAAGATTATGCCTAATAACGAAAGTGTCGGAAAGAAAATAGTAGAAGCTTTGAAAAAACAAGCTGAAAATATGGACTTACAGGAAGAACAAATCAGCAGTTTTAATTCTGCTCCAGTTAGCAATCCTATAAATGATGATATTTTTTCTTCATCATCAGATGATATTTTTGCAGAACCAGCTAAACCTGCGAAAAACACAAACTTCTTTGATGATATAGAAGAAGAGAAAGATCCTTTCTTTGCAGAACCGAAACCGGTGCAGACTCCAGTTACAGAAACTATGAGTGATGCATTTGAAATGCCTGCAAATATAACAGTATTAAAGAAACTTATTTCACAGCTTCCAAGTGGTGTTTCTAGACATACCGGTGCCCAGATTATTAAACAAACAATGGAAGCTCTTGGAATTTCTATGAAGAGTGTACTTCAAGATGCACAGCAGGTTCAAGAAAATTTAAAAGTTTCAGCAAGAGAATGTCAGGCATCTATTCAAGAATATAAAAAACAAATTCTTGCTCTGGAAAAACAATCTCAGAGCTATCAAAAACAATATTCTGCACTTAATGATTTAATAAGTTTGTTCATACAAACAACGAAGTAAAAAAAGAGAGTTTTTAAACTCTCTTTTTTTTGCTATATTCCTTCCTCTTCAGAAGCTGTTTCTTCTGTTACTGCAGGCGCGGTAACTGTTACTCCTAATTCCTCAAGCGCCGCTCTTGCTTTTGGTGCGAGTGCTGTATCAGAAAAATTTTCTAATATGGTTTGATAGCACTCAATAGCCTCTGGCTTCATATCTCTAAGTTTGTAAACATTGCCGGCTTTGTAATAAAGCGGTGCAAGTTCTGTTGATGAAGAAACCAGCATCTGATTATCAAGTTTGATTTTAATTCCTATTAAACTTTCATTATCCTGCGGAGATAATAAAGCTCTGCCATAAATTTTTTGAGTGAGTTTGTCTATTGTTTCAGACATTTCTGTGATTGCTTCCTTTGATAGCTTGGAAGATTTCTTTGCCGCAGATACGTCAAGACTAATAGCTGATAACAGCAAAAAACCCGCAAGTATTGATAAAATTATTTTTTTCATAATAAATTAACTACTCCTACCCCCATTATATCCTAACTTTATTATAATTAAAAGTTGATTTTTATTATCAATTAAATGTATGATTATTTTATGGAAAAGTTAATCTATAAAAAGTTTATTTTAGGTACCGGCGCATATTTAGATAAGGCTCTTGCAAAAGGGCTTGGCGGAGTGATATTCTTTACACGTGATATTCATTCAAAAGAGCAGTTTCAAGCTTTAATAAATGATATAAAACAAAAAGCTGTCTACAAATTATTTCTTTCTATAGATCAGGAAGGTGGAAGAGTTGAACGTACAGAAAACATACATGCACGGTATTTATCACCGCGATTTGCATATGAACGTGGTGAAGATTTTTTAAGAAATCAAGCAAAAAAAATAGCACAGGAACTTAAAGATTACGGTATAAATTTAAATTTCGCTCCGTGCGCGGATGTTAATACTAACCCTAAAAATCCTATAATAGGAGAACGAGCTTTTTCCAGTATAACATATGATGTCGTAAATGCTGTCAAAATAGTATCTGAAACGTATCGTCAAAATGGGATTATACCTTGCCTGAAACACTTCCCGGGACACGGTGATGCCTCAATGGACAGTCATCTGACTTTGCCTATTATAGATTTGCCTATGAGTACAATGGAAACTGTGCATATAAAACCTTTTAAAGAAAACCTTAATTCTGAAATGATTATGGCTGCTCATTTACATTGTACTTGCTTTGATAAAGAGCCTATTCCGGCCTCTTTGAGTAAAAATGTTATTGGTTATCTAAGGAATGTTCTAAAATATGATGGTGTTGTGATTACTGACGATATGGTAATGAAAGGGGTACAGAATTTCGGAAGTGCAGAGGCCTGTAAAATGGCAATTAAGGCTGGTGTAGATATGTTTATTTTCAGAGATGCCGATGAGAATGCCGTTAACACAATAGAACAGCTTATTGTAGATGCCAAAGAAGATGAAGTTCTGATGGCAAAGATTCTAGAGTCGGACTTAAGAATAGAAAGTCTTAAAAAAGCGCGATTGAGTTAACTCAATCGCGCTTTTTTATTAATTTGTTATTACTAAACTGCACTTGCCGCTTTTTCAGCATCAAAACATTCTTTGCAGAGAACATCTCTTCCCTGTGTAGGGTTAAAAGGTACTTGCGTTTGTTTTCCACATTTAGCGCAAACCGCATCATACATTTTCTTCTTACCTCTGTGTTGTTGTTTCTTTGCCTTTCTGCAATTAGCGCATCTTTTTGGCTTATTTGTTAAACCCTTTTCTGCATAAAATTCTTGTTCTCCGGCAGTAAAAACGAATTCACAGCCGCAATCTTCACAAATAAGCGTTTCATCTTGGTACATGACATGTTCTCCTAAATAATATATAACCATGACGTATATATAGCGTCATGCACTCATTCTATACTTTTTTTCAGCCCGCGTCAAGTGTTAAAGCCCTAAAAATGTTAATAATTGCAACAAAACTTATTAAATTTTCCCTGTAGACCCGAAGCCGCCAGCACCGCGTTCTGTTTCAGAAAGCTCTGTAACAACTTCAATTTTTGCCTGTTCATATTTTGCAATAATCATTTGTGCAATACGTTCATCAGGTTTGATTGTATAAGCTTCGTTAGAAAGATTAACTACAGGTATACAAACTTCTCCTCTGTAATCTTCATCAATTGTACCAACGCAATTAATAAGGCTTATACCATGCTTGATTGACAGACCGGAACGAGGTCTGATTTGTGCTTCGTATCCGTGTTCAAGCTCTATTTTTAAACCTGTTGGAATAAGTTTTCTTTCCAAGGGCTGCAGTGTAATCTCTTCTTCTATGGCAGCGCATAAATCCATTCCTGCAGCACCTTCTGTTTTATATTCCGGTACAAATCTGTTATGCGGCATTCTAAATATCTTTAAAATCATACTTCTCCTTAAAAATGAAAGTTAGGCTGTGATGATTGTTTTACCGTCTATAACCTGTTTAGGGAAAATTGTAAGCGTTTCAATACCCATGGATTTATCCAGTTTTTTATCAGTTACAGGATTAACCTTTTGAGCTTTTTCTATAGCTTCATTCCCACCGTTCATCATAGACATAAAACTGTTAGAATATTTAATAAACATATTTCTTCTTGGTTTACAATTATCATTTAAAGAAATAGATGATACATTCATATACTTACCTTCTTTCTACATTTTATTTTCAAACAGAGTAAAGTTTATGTCAATAAAAATATAAAATTTGTAACAAAATTTTTTTTGTGTTAATATAATTTTGTGAAAGTTGAATAAAAGCAGTTTTTGTCGATGTGGCGGAATCGGTATACGCGCACGTTTGAGGGGCGTGTGGAGAAATCCTTGGGGGTTCAAGTCCCCCCATCGACACCATAAAAAAGACGATGACGAATGTCATCGTTTTTTTATTTACTTAGCGCATTTTTATGATATGGTTAGCTAAGTAAACAAGACTGTGTTTTGATATAGGAGTTTTTAAATGAATAAATTGATAATACCTGCCATTTCCATTAAATCTATTATCTCGATTTTTATAACTTATCTAATTCTCTTTAATGGCAACGCAGGAAGTTTAATTCATTATATTGGTACTTTCTAGTAGCTGGAAATTACATCATTGGCTTAGTATCGCTTGTAAATATCACATTATTGTACATTGTAATGATGCACAATCTTACTTTTCACAATATGTTATTGAAAAATTTAAAGTATTTTCTTTTAATTCCTGATATTGTTTTAGTAATTATTAATTTACTACTAGGGATTTATATTGGAGCAGTACATAATCATATGTCATTAGCAGATGCACAAAGCAAATTTATTATTTTAGCTTGTGGTTCTGCATTTGTATATTACCTGATAAGTATAATTTTAATGTTGTTTATTTCAAAAACTCAAAAAAACATGGAAAATATTTCTGATTCAGAAATTAAAAACAATAATAATCCACTAGCTTTTAGCGGAAAAATCGGAAGAAAACCTTACTTTATTACAAAATTCTTTATACTTATTACTTGTTTTATGGTTAATGTAATTGCAAGTGCTTACCAAAACACTGAATTATTTATGATATTATTGCAATTTTCTTATTTTATATTTTTTGCTATTAGTTTATTTGCGGCAAATAAGAGATTAAAAGATATAAATTGGAATCCATTGTTATTAATAATTTGGTCTATTCCATTTTTAGGATTAACAATTGGTGTTCCATTATTTTTCGTAAAAACTAAACAAATCAACAAATAATTTTATTATTTAATATTTTTCTAATATTGTAATACTCTTGAGTTGACAGTTTCATAATTGATATTAATTCACTATACAATGTCTTTGTACTGTAGCTAAAAGGTCCCACATTCGGGAGCTTGTCGACACCATAAAAAGTATTTGGGCTTTAGCACTAAATACTTTTTATAGTATGGAGCGGGCGCGAAGCCCCTTTTTTTGCGGGGCTGCATGAGAAAGCTGAGGACGAAGACTTAACGGCAGAATGGCAGAGCCATTGCAGGTGGCAACTGTAGACCTGTTAAACGCGAACGAGCAAGACAAGCCCCCCTATCGACAATTTTTATTTTTAACCTATTGTCCAACTCTGTTATAATTTTCTATTACTGTTTTTGTGCTAAATAGATGGTTAATGAATCGGATGAAGAGAAAAATTTACTACCACAAATGACTTAACTTTCATTAATAAAATTGCTCTATTGCCATTTTTGTAATATTATGTTTATGAGAGGTGGAAATGGATTTTTTTAGACAACATAAAAAGGCTATAGTTGGATTTATTTTTGTAGCAGTTGTACTTTGGTTAATAGGCGGTACAGCACTTATTGCAATGTTAAGCATGAGAGGTTAGGTGTGAAAATAAAAAAAATATTAAATATTTTAATATTTTTAGGGTTATTGCTTAACACTTTTGCGTGCTGCAGTTCTTTTGCAACACAGGATTTGGAAACAAAAAAGAAGCAGACCAGAGCAAAAATTAATCACCTTAAATGGTTAGAAAGCCTTGAAACAAATAAACTTTATAAAAATCAACAAAAACTCGAAAATGCTACCAACTCTTTACAGCAGTCAAAAACACAAATAATATCTGCTCAAAAAGAATTAAATGGTATGCAGGCTCAGTTAGATAAAGCAGCTGCAGAATATAATAATTTGAATAATATTCTTGCGGCTCATATAAGAAAAGTTTTTAAGTCGCAAAGAAAAGCTTTCTTTGAGCTGCTTATTACTTCTGAAGATATAAATATGCTTGTTGATAGAGTTTATTTTCAGAAAATTATTTTAAGAGATGATTACGCAAGAATGGCTGCTGCCAGAAGCAAAGCTCAAGAAATTGCAATGTTGAAATATAATATTGAAGCCCGTAAACGGAATTTAGAACGTTCTGTTGCCTCAATAAATACTCAGCAGACTTATATTCAACAGGCAATTGCAAAAAATGAAAGCATGATTAATAAATTGCGTACTGACAGAGTTGCGTATCAGCGAGCAGAAAGAGAACTTGCAAAACAATCTGCAAGCATAGGGTCTTATATTAATAGAACTGCTAAAGATAAAGATGTGCAGGTTGCATCAGGATTTATAAAACCAATTCAAGGACGTATAACATCTCCTTTCGGCTGGAGAACACATCCGATATTTAACAGCAAGTCTTTCCACTCCGGCGTAGATATCGGTGGTCCAAATCTAGGGGCTATTAGAGCTTCTAATTCAGGCAAAGTAATCTATTCCGGATGGTATGGCGGATATGGAAAAGTTGTTATAATTGAACACGGTATTGTTAACGGTAAACCTATAACAACACTCTATGCACATATGAACACTATAAAAGTTTCAAACGGCCAAAGAGTTTCAAAGGGTGATGTTGTAGGGTATGAAGGTACAACCGGATACAGTACAGGGCCGCATTGCCATTTCGAAGTCAGGGTAAACGGACAGCCTAATAACCCTTTAAATTATATATAATAGGAAGCTAAAATTGAAAAAGAAATTAATAACATTATTATCACTATCTTTGATAACTGCAAATATGGCGTTTGCAGAATATGCTTTTGTTGATTCTTCTGACTTTACAGGTGATGCCTTCTTTACTCCGCCTGCATTAGAAGAAAAACAGGAAGAGGCTAAAAAGGCTAATGATTTTGGACGTACACCGACTTTACCTCCGATAAAAAAATTGCGTATAAAAATTAAAAAAGCTCTTAAAGAAAGAGATGCTCGTAAATATGAACTGGCACCTACCGCTGAACAAGAAGATGTTTATGCTGCAGGTGCAGAAACATCTGAATATGCTTCAAAAGATTTAGTTGATGATTTTGATGAAACAATTATGCCGGATGGATTTGAAGCTGATGAGGAAGCAGTTGTAGAAAATGCTAATAAAAAACATTTTTTCCATCGAAAATCCAAGGCAGAAAAAAATGTAAAATCATCTGAAGAAGAAGATAATATAATTCTTGATTGTGAAAATGTTGATTACGATTCAGATAACTATTGTGTTGTTGCTACCGGTAACGCCAATGTTAATTTTGTGAAGCAAGGTACAAATGTACTGGCTGACAAAATTACATATGATAGGATGAATAATACTATCAAGGCAGAAGGTAATGTAAGAATTATCAAAAATGGACAGACCATAACAGGTGAATATATCTTTGTTGATATGAATGAAGAGAATGCTTTGATAGAAAAACCAATAGCTCAAACTGCTACAATTGAGATAAAGTCACAAAAAGGTTATGTATACGGCGATAAAATTGTTCAAGAGAACGGTTCGGTAACTGTAAACCAATCTTTTCCTATACAATTTAGATCTTTAAATAACGGGCCCTGGATATCCAGAATGATGACTCCAAAAGATGAAACTCTGACAGAGGATATGGAAAAAGGGCGTATCAGAGTAAAGGTTAAAGATATTAAAATAACTCAAAGGGGTGATTTAGAAGTTATTGACTTAAAAGGAACTTCTATTTTCAGAGGGGATAGAAAAATCTTTAAACTGCCTCCAGCCAAAGTTTATACAAATAAAAACTTTGATTTTGTTGATACAAGTTCATGGGAAATAGGTTCTTTCAGGGGCTTAGGTATGTATTTGGGGCCTGGGCATGTTTTTGAAATCCCTGGCGGCTCAATATTGAAGGTAATGCCAATATTAAATTATAACCACGGTATTGGTATTGGTGGTATTGCAAGGTATATGAATGCTTCTAACTGGACACAGGCTTCATATGGTACAGCGGACAGCACTTTCATGATTCGTGGTAAACAAAAATTGGATGACCATGTTTACTTGCAATATGTAATGAATGACTATTCAAGAGAATGGTTTTTAGGTCGTAGACGTGCTAAATATGGTGCAGCTCTGGTTTATGAAAACGGGTACTCAAAGAAAGACTTTTTGTTAAAAGGTCAAACATCAAGTTTTGCACACAGGTTTGATTTTGGTTTTTATCAGGATATAGATAAAGATTCCAGTTATAAAGACTTAGGCGGTTCTAATCTTGCAACTACAAGAACAAGATATATGGCTCAAGTAAACCAAAATTTTTATACTCATAAAAATGAAGATAAACAAACGGAGTTTACTTTTGGCGTTGTTGGGCAATTGTCAGCAGCTTTATATGGAACGGGGGATACACAGATTATTGGTCGTTTAGGCCCTATTCTGCATACGCAGTATAAACGATGGATGCAAGATATAGGCTATTTCCAGTCTGTCTATGAGGACAACTCGCCAATACCGGTATTTGACGCATACCGTTACGGTAAATCTAATTTTTATGTGAGAGAATATATTAGATTAAATAAATATGTAACGCTATCTTGGTTCGGGTCTTTTAACCTTTCTAATGATTCTCCAAACCATCGTCAATTACAAGAAAATACTTTTTACATATCTTTTGGACCAGAAGATGTGAAATTCAGTATAGGCTATGATGTGGAACGTGATACAACCCGTTTTCTTGTTGAGGTAATGATGGATGCCAAAGGAACCAAGGTTGATTATGATCGTTTAGAAATAAAACAAGATAAAAAAGCTAAGAAAAAAGAAGAAATCAAAGAAGAAGAGGATACTGATTTCCAACAGGCAAACAAAGCTCCTGTTTTACAACATGCACAAGTAGAAAATATAAAGACAACTGAAGATGTTTTATAGAAATAAATTAACAAATCTAATAATAAAATACGGCAGGCTATGCGGAGAAAAAAATTATACTCCGGGATATTCTGGAAATATTTCTGCCAGATATCGAGAAGGTATGTTGATAACAACATCCGGATCTTCAAACGGATATTTAGACAAAAAAGATATTGTTTACACAAATTTTGATGGAAAATCCCTTGAAACAGGGAAAAAACCTTCAAGCGAAAAATTTTTGCATATAGGTATATACAATCTAAGGCCGGATATAAATTTTATTCTACATGTCCACTCTCCATATTTGAGCTCCTTTGCTTCTTCTGGAAGGGATTTGATGGAACCGATTATGGCAGAAAATGTATTTTATTTTGGAGGAATTCCTCTGGCTGAATATGCACTACCATCATCAATGAAGCTTGTAGATAATACCGTTAAATTTTTTGATAAATACGATGCGGTACTAATGGCCAATCATGGCTTTATAGTGGCTTCTAAAACAATTGACGATGCTTATATGAAGCTTGAGCTAGCAGAATCTTATGCTCAGGTTGTTTTAAACACCGAGATTTTGGGCGGGGCTAAAATTTTAAATCAGGAAGATGCAAAAGCAATTCTAGAGTTGAGATAAATTTTTATTTTACGGGCGGGATGAAATCCCGCCCGTTATTTTATAATAATTCTTTTAAGTAATTAGGAAGTGCAAATCTTGCATTATGGTAATCTTTATTATAAATTTTGCAAGTTTTAGTAATTGCCTCTCCTCTTCTTTCATCCCAGTAAGACAGAGGCTCTACTGTTTCGGAACAGAAAGCCCAGGCCCAGTAGCCGCCAGGATATGTTGGAATATTGGATGTGTAAGTTGCACAAATCGGAAAAACTTTTTTCAACAAAGTATACATTTTTTTTATTTCTTCTTTGTTAACAAAAGGAGATTCTGATTGTGCCGCAACAATACCACCAGGTTTAAGCGAACGTTTTACATTTGTATAAAATTCTTCTGTAAATAAACCTTCACCAGGTCCCATAGGGTCTGTTGAATCAATAAGAATAATATCAAACATATTTTCTTTGTTTTTGATGTATTCAATAGCATCTTCAACCCGAATTTCACATTTCGGATTATCGAGTTCACATGATATGGTTGGAAGATACTTTTTGCAAGCATCAATAACCATGCCATCAATTTCGCATAAAATAACTTTTTCTACAGTATCATGTTTGAGAACTTCTCTAACAGTTCCCCCATCTCCTCCGCCAATAACAAGTACTGTTTTTGGAGATTTATGATGCATCATTGGTATGTGTGCAATCATTTCGTGGTAATGAAACTCATCACCTTCTGTAGTCATCATTAAATCATCTAAAGTTAATACTCGTCCTAGTGTTGAATCAGATTCAAAAACTTCTACTTTCTGAAAAGGTGATTGTTCGCTGAACAATGTTTTTTTTCTTTTAATGGCAATTCCATAACCGCCAGGTGTTATTTCTTGGTAAAATTCTGTCATAGTTTTATACTCCCTGCTAATATGTGTATATGCAGGTGGAATACTTCCTGTCCTGCTTCTTTTCCTGTATTAATAACTGTCCTATAAGACTTTAAACCAGCCGCTTTTGCAGCTTCTTTAACAGTCATCATAAGTTTTCCCAGTAAAATTTCATCATTTAGTTCATTAAGTGATTCAACATGAATTCTTGGTACCACAAGTAAATGTGTATCTGCTTTAGGATTAATATCCTTAAAAACCACAGCATACTCATTTTCGTATACAAACTCAGTATTGAAATCGCCGTTAATAATTTTGCAAAAAATACAATTATCCATGCAATTCTCTCCTATAAAAATAATACATATATTGTAACAGAAATGTTTAAATTTATAGAGTACATCTTAACGAAACTTATAGATTACCTTACTTGTTATACATTTTTCCTTTATTTTAGCGTAAAGAGTTAGTAATAAAGAAAGGAGAGTATCATGACGACAGTAGAACCAATAAGAAATAAAGATGAGATAAAGAAAGTAGAGAAAATTCTAGCCCATCAAAGCCAACGCGATTTGGTATTATTCACTTTAGGTATAAACAGCGGCTTACGCATTTCTGATATTTTGGCTCTAAATGTTGGAGATGTTAGGATGAAAACATATATCCAGCTTGTTGAAAAAAAGACAGGTAAAACGAAGAAGATACCAATAAATGCAAAATTAAAACCAATGTTTGATACATTTACGAGTAAAAGAGATTACGATGAACCTCTTTTTCTAACAGCATTTAATAATCGATTAAACCGAATAGCTGCATATACAATTATAAAAGATGCCTGTGCTTCTGCCGGAATTGAAGCTCATATAGGGACACATACAATGAGAAAAACTTTTGGTTATCATCATTATAAAAAGTTTAGAGATTTAGCTTTGTTGCAAAAAATTTTCAATCATTCTAATCCACAGGTTACCTTACGTTATATTGGAATTGAGCAAGATCAGATAGAAGATAGTTATACGAATTTTGTTCTTTAAGCATCTGAACAACATAACATTTTATCAAAAATGTTATGCTTCGTATTATTATTGATTTTCAGACATTTATTATATGTTAATTTTCTTTAAAAATAGGCTAAGTGGCTAATAAGTTATGCATTTGACTACTAGCTTATTCGTGCTACGATAAAGTTGTAGCTAGGGCATTCGCGTGCTTATAGATTAACATAACATTTTTGATAAAATGTTATGCCAAAATTGTATTTTGATAAATAATACTTTTTTGATAAAATGTTGAATAGAAACTAGAAAATGATGCTGAGTTAATTTTGGATAGGGTAATCCATTATACTGGAGAAAGATTAGATGGAGCAGGTTTTATACAAAAAAGAAATTGAAGAAATCAAAGACAGCGGATATTTGAGAAAAGATTCGACCATAACTGATGCTTTAATTGATAATTTCTATAATAGTATATTAAAAAAAGATGAGAAAAAAATTTTAGAACTAGCTTTTTCTGAAAACATGCATCAGGAAGATTTGGATGATTTACTGAAAATTTGGGACATTGAAGTAAAAGGCGGGGCAAAATCGCTCATGCTTGCCTATATAATGAAAATGCATCCGGAGATGAAATTTACTTCATATGAAGAACCACGATTAAAAGGACTATTAAATTTTTATAAATTTAGTAATATGGGCATAATTTCTCATTATAAAAAGATTTGTAGAGCGTTAAATGCAGAGGGCATTACCCCTATGATATTAAAAGGCGGAGCAATGAAGTTCTTGAGGCCAGAACTTCCTAGAATTATGGGTGATATTGATATACTTGTTCCGGACAATGTTTTTATGAAATCTGCAAAGATAGCTTGCTCTTTAGGATATGTTTTTTATGATATCTATTCTCATTCAATTGATATTCATAAACCTGATTCGGATGCCGGAGTTTTAGATATACATAGATTTATTTTTATGGGAACAGGACACGAAAGAAAACTTTTGAAAAATCTTTTCAAACGCTCAAGAGAGGAAAATGTTTTCGGGGTTAAAACTCTAATTCCGTCAAATGAAGATATGATGTTTATTTCTCTTGTTAATCTTGCAAGAAATCTGCGTGAAAAAACAAGTCAGGCAGGACTCATTTATACTATATTTGATTGCAAGTTTTTACAAGAAAGTAAACCTGATTTTGATTGGGAAATTGTTAAAGAAAATGCAAGATTAACTAAAACAGAAGTACAAATGAACTTTGCAATAAAATTCTTAATGAGAATCTCTAAAAATATTTTTCCAGAAGCATTACAAAGTGATGTGCTGTTTGAAAAAGAAACAATAGAATATTCAAATATGGTTATGTTTAACAGGTTTTATTTGGAGGATTTAAGAACTATTTGCCATCCTTTAAAAATGCAAGATTTATTTATAAAACCTGCAATTTGGAGTGACTATTTTAAATATAAACCTAAATATTTTGGATTGAAGCTTTTAAGAAAGCATCCCAAATTAATTGAATGGTTTATAAAAGATTTGAAAACAAAAGATTATAATTTCGAAAAATAAGGATAGCTTAATGCAAATTAAAGATTTAACAAAAGAAGAAATAAGAGAATGTTTCAACAATGTACAACAATATTTAGAAGCCAAAGATATTAAATGGATTAAATATTTAGATTTAGGTTGTAAAGTTGTAAGGCTTATAAGCTATAGTGAAGAGTTTTTATCTCACGTGGAAAAACAATTGACATTCGTTTTGCGTGACAAGGCATCAGCATATGATGCAACATTAATATTATGGAAAGAAACTGATTTTGAAAGTCTGCCTGCAAAAATTTCTGAGAAACTTAATCCGAAGAAAAACATGCGTTTAAGGATAGAAATGCTATATAGTAAACAAAAAAGTTTGAAGTGGTGTAGTGTTTTGGATAGAAATTTCTCAAAAATTAAACCGGCCATTGATATACAAGTTGAACGAGGTTTTTTTGTTGGTAATGATAAAGAGAAAAATACTTATTATTATGGTGTAAGAAATCTTGATCCAGAAGAATTTATTAAAGAAGGACATTTGTTTGTACAATTCCTTAATAACATTTTGAAAAAAGAAACTTCAAATCTAGTGCACGGTGCTGTAATAGGATTAAATGGAGATGGAATTTGTTTTTGTGCAAGAGGACAGAGAGGTAAATCAACTCTTTCAGTATTATCAATGATGAAAGGATTTGAGTACGTTTCAGATGATTATTTGATACTACATAAAAAAGATAATCAACTTTTATCAAGTCCGATTTATTCGATAATTACATTATCTCCGGTTATGTATAATAGATTATATGATTATTTAAAGGGGGCTCAATTTGTTTCAAACAATGCGAGAAAAGATAAATATGTTTTCAATATTTCCAATTTTCATAATACATTTAAACAAAACTATCCGATTAAATTATGTATTTTCCCGGAAATTGTATCAGACAAAGAACCAAGTATTAAACCATGTACAGTGGAGGAAAAGGGCAGAGCAATTGTCCAGCTAATTCAGTCTACATTAATGCAAACTCAAGATTTGTCAGAAAATTGGACTGTTAAAAAGATGATGAATATGGTTAAAGATTTGCCATTCTATAAATTAAATCTTTGCTGGGATATTGATAGAAATACAGAGTTCTTGCGTGAGTTTATGAATAATTTTAGTAAGCAAGAGCATAGAGTTATTAATACTCCAGAATTTGCAATTGATATAACGTTTGATTTAGCTAATATTTTGAACACAGAAACAGGAATAATTTATTCTATGAGTAGATTAACAACTGCTGCTTACGAACTTTTAACGCAAGGTTATTCTAAGCAATCTGTATTGCGAGCATTAAAGAGAGCTGGGAATGTAGATGTATCGGAAATAGAAAAAGAATTTGATTTGTTTATCAATGCTCTTAAAGAAAAAGGTATACTTGTCGAATTTGGAACAAAAGATGCTGAATTAGAGATAAGTACAGAAAAATATGAATATGAATGGGAATATAAGATGTCATTCATAGAACATGCACAGGAAGAATATAAACAATTAATTAAGGAGAATAAAAATGAATTATGTATTAAATGAAGAAAAAATGTTTGCTGATGTAACAGATGGTATTGCAATTATTATTAACTCAGAAACTGGTATATATTATGGTTTAAATGGGCTGGGTACAGCGGTATATGAAAATTTGATGAATGGTTCAAGTGTTGCAGAAGTACTTTCTGCTTTGAAATCAATTTCAGGAGTTCCTGCTGATATAGAAGCTAAATTAAATGAGTTTATTTCTAAACTTGTTAATTATGAATTGATAATGGAAGGTCCTTCAACATCAGCAGAGGCAAATTTAGATAGTTCCGTAGCGGCAGAAGAAAATTTCGAAATGCTGGTAAATGAATATAACGATGCTCAGGAATTGCTGCTAGCAGATCCAATTCACGAAGTTAAGGAAGAAACCGGCTGGACACCGGAAAAAGATTCTATCGGATATTCAAAAGAAGAAACTCGTGAACGTGAAGAAAAGATGGAAGTATAGGTTTAAAAAGTGCCAAAGGTTTCAGTAATAATACCTGTTTATAATACGGAAAATTTTTTAAGAAAATGTCTTGATAGCGTTTGTAATCAAACGCTTCAAGATATTGAAATAATTTGTATTAATGATTGCTCAACAGATGGATCATTAGAAATTTTGCGTGAATATGCTGGAAAAGATAATCGTATTAAACTTATCGAATTACTAGAAAATTGCGGTGCCGCAAAAGCACGAAATATAGGTATTGATATTGCAGAAGGAGAATACCTTGGCTTTGTAGATTCTGATGATTTTATTGATTTGGATTTTTATAAGAAACTTTATGGCAAAGCTAAGGAAACTGACGCGGATGCTGTTAAAGGAAAACTTTATTTGTATGATATAAATACTAACAAAGTATATTTGGAAGCTTGGATTGATATAAATGATTCTGTAAAAAAGAATAAGGCAAATTTTTATTTTACATTTACAACGGCAATTTATAAAAGCAGTTTAATAAAAGAATATAACATTAGATTTTTAGAAGGTTTAATTCATTTTGAAGATCCATATTTTACGATAAACGCTGCTACTCATTATAATAAACTAGAAGTTATAGATGATGCAAAATATTATTATATAAATAATCCAAATTCTACATCAAGAAAAAAAATAACAAAGGAACATGTAAAGTCAATTGTTTGTGGTGCTGATATAGTTCTGGATTTATTAAATAATACAAATATAGATAAGTTTCATTATAGAATAGTCTTTAATTTTGTTGTTAATCAACTATTGTGTTGGTGTAATAAAGTAAATTGTCCGAACGAATTAAATATTATTTCAGTAGATGGTTTATTTAATGTTTTAAATAAATGTAAGTATAAAAAAGAATGTATGGAATTTCATTTTTTAGAACAAAAACAAAATAATAAGCAAATTATTCTAAAAAATCTGAGGAGTAAAATGTAAAAGCAATGAAAAATTTTGAAAATATTATTTCTTTAGGTGCTTTTTGTTTTATAGCAGGTAATTTAAGGTCTCTTAATTTAAGAACTCAAGCATTCCCTTTTGATTGGAATATAACAGATATGAAAACTGTTATTACATTGTTAAATAACAATTTTGAAGATTTTTGTAATGCTCAGTATTTGGTAAAGAAATATGATAATAAGAATATTTTTTTCGATAACAAAAAGTATTCTTTGTTGCGTTTTGTACATGATTTTGATGAAAATTTGTGTAATATTAATGAAGTTGAGGAAAAATATACGCGAAGAATTGAACGTTTTTATGAGGCTATTAAAAAGAAAACATTATTTATTAGATATATTATTGATGAACATGAATATAAGTATATTCTGCATCATTATAATGAAATCAATGAAATATTAAAACGATATAATAGAAATAATAGAATAATTTTTGTTATAAATGATGATATCAAGGTAAATAGAATTTTGAATTTCTTTAAAGGAATAAAATTATATTCGGTCATTAAAGATGAGAATGATACTGTTGCAAAATGTCCTTTTGAAAAAAATATATATTTAAAACAAATCTTGGAGGGGAAATGCCAAAAGTTAGTGTAATTATTCCCATATATAATGCACAAGATTACCTTGAAAGATGTTTAGATAGTGTATGCAACCAAACACTCAAAGACATTGAAATTATTTGTGTGAACGATGCATCAACTGATAAATCAATAGATATTTTAAATAAATATGCACAGAGTTATCAAAATATGAAAGTAATTGATTGTAAAATAAATGGTGGTGAATCTGTTGCCAGAAATATCGGTATGGAAAATGCGACAGGAGAATATCTTGGCTTTGTTGATAATGACGATGAAATAGATGTTGATTTTTATGAAAAACTTTATAACAAAGCAACAGAAAAAAATGCTGATATTTCTAAAGGTGAAGTGCACATTGTTGATTATGACCAAAAGGAAACTTATGGTAATTTAAATAAAAAAATAAGAGAAAATAACGAAATTTTGTTTTTCGCTTATCATTGGTGGACTGCTATTTTTAAAACTTCAATCATAAAAGATAATCATATTGAATTTATACCTAAATATCCTTTAGGTGGGGATGTTTTGTTTTTGAATAAAGTTGTTCTTGCTTCAAATTCAATTGCTTTAGTTGACGATGCATTTTATCATTATTATCGACGTGAAAATAGTGGAGATTCAAAGATATTGACTTTTGAAAAAATAACATCTGTTTTATATTGTCATGAAATGATTGTTGATAATGTATTACAGTTTCCAATGTTCAAAAGTTTTTCTCAGGCAGAATTGGACTTTTTATTTACTTGGTGCCTTAATGCTGCATTAACTTATTGTTATCGTTGTAAAACTGTAAAAGCTTTAGATTTTTGTATTGAAAAAGCTTTTGTAATATATGAAAAAATAGCTGAATATATTAATAAAAATACGTCTTTAATTTATCCTGTTTGTATAAATATTTTAGAAAATGGAGATAAAGAAGAATTAAAGCTTTTATTTATGACAAATGATACACATCAAAAAATGTTTTTAACAAATTTAAGATTTATTCATTTACAAAGGAATAATATAAATGTATAGAATACCAATTTTTCTTTCTTCTGATAATAATTATGCACCATTTGTAGCTACGACTATCGCTTCAATATGTGACAACACAAAATCATTTTGTGACTTTTATATTTTAGATGGAGGTATAGAAGAAGAAAATAAAGAAAAAATTTGTCAGCTTAAAACTTTATTCAATAATTTTTCAATTGAGTTTATTCAAATAGATTTAGAAAAAGAGTTTAAAGGTTTTAAAGATAATATGCATTTCACTAAATCAATGTATAGTAGGTTTTTAATTCCTATTTTAAAACCTGAAATTAAAAAAGCTCTTTATTCAGATGTGGATATTATTGCGTTGGGTGATATAAAAGAAATGTATTTAGAGAATTTGGAAGGATATGCAATAGGGGCGGTTTGGGAAGCACATAATGAAAAAAGTGTTAACGCAAAAAAAAGAAAACTCTATGAATTATCTAGTTTACATAGATTTTTTTCATCGGGAAACATTATAATAGATTGTAATAAATGGAGAGAGAATAATATATTAGAGTCTTTATTATTTTTAGAACAAAAATATAGAAATATTTTACAAATGCCGGATCAAGATTTGTTAAACATATATTTTGATAATAATTATAAACAAATAGATAATACATATTGTTATTTAACGCATAATGCATTGTCGTATAATAATGTACCAAAAGAAAAAATTATTATAAGGCACTATGAAGGATTAGTTAAGCCTTGGAATGTAGCAGAAGATAGCGATATAATGTTGCCGAATTTAAAAGAATGGTGGTATTATGCAAAAAAAACAAGTTTTATTACAGACTTTATTATTAATACGAAAGGTGAAAAGATGCAAAGTCAAATGAAACGTTTTTTTTGTATTCAGAAATTATTATCTACGGGAGTAAGACGATGATACCAAAGCGAATATTTTATGTATGGGGTTATGGCGAAAAAAAATCACAAATAGCTAATATATGTATTGAAAATTGGCGGATGATGCTGCCAGATTTTGATATTATTGAAGTTAATGAAAAAACTCCAGAGTGGTTTGATTTTGATTATGAATATAACAATAATCTTTGGTTTAAAACAGTTTATGACCTTAAGATGTGGGCTTATGTGTCAGATTATATAAGATGTAAGGTGCTTTATGATTATGGGGGAATATATTTTGATACAGATGTAACTGTATATAAGGATTTTTCATCATTATTAAACCATAAAATGTTTATAGGAAACTGTTTAAACAATATTCCTGAAATGGCAACTTTTGGTGCTCAAAAAGAACATCCAATTTTATTAGAAATGATTAATTTTTATAAAAATGATATATGGAATAGTCAAGATTTTATAATAACAAAGATATTAACAAAAATATTAAAAAATAAATTTAATATTGAACCAAGTTTGTTAGAAAATGTTAAGGATAATTTAATTGCTATATATCTTCCGGAATATTTTAATCCATTTCATTTTGATCAAGATTTCAATCATAGTTGTATAACACATAATACATATTCTGTTCATTGGATGGGAGCTTCTTGGCATAGCAAAAAGAATTTGTTCTTTTTGTCCAATAAACATAGAATACCTTTAAAAACATTACTTAAACAAGTGAAATTTATAGAAGATCACGATAAAAATGCAAATCAAAGGATTAATATACTACAACAGGAGGCTTAAATGAACAAAGAAGAATGGAAGAATTATAAAAGATATGGAATTGAACACTTATGGGAGTGTGATAACAATGGTTGGATATCAGCTTTATATGATGCAAAAATGTTTAAAATTAAGAATTTTATCGAAAAACAAATAAAAAAGCAATATTTGAAGTATTTTAAATTTCGATATAGATTGGTTAAAAAGCCTGTTATTCCCGTATTGGAATATGTAGTAACAACAAAATGTACAATGAATTGTAAAAATTGTAATACGTTAGTTCCGTATTTTACTAAAGATAATCATATTAAAATGATAAATTTTGAACAATTTAAACAAGATTTAGATAAATTATTAAAATCGGTTGATTATATTAATTTGTTTGGTTTTGTTGGAGGAGAACCTCTGTTAAATAATGATTTAAATAAAATGGTAAGTTATGCTTGTAAGCAAAGAAAAATTAAACATGTTTTTATAGCAACAAATTGTACTATCATACCTAATGAAAAATTATTAAAAGCATTAATAAATAAAAAGGTAGGAGTGCAAATTTCTAATTATTCCCATGTGGAAAATCTTCCAGACGGAATTTCTGTAAAACATCAAGAAGTTAAGGAATTATTACAAAAATCTGGTGTAAAGATTAGTAACCCTCATGAACCATCTGGTAGTAAAAATTGGCAAACAATGCCTAAAATATATGCTGATACACAAGAAGAAAAAGAAGTTGTAAAAAATTATAATTGTTGCTATGGACGTTTTTGTTATATGTTAGCAGATGGCTTAATTCTTCAGTGCACTGCTTGTATTTATATGACAAGAAGTTTAGAATTATCAGATAATATAAAAAAAGAACTTATTAATGTTAGAGCATCTCAATCTCCAAAAGAATTAACAGGACAGCTTATAAAATTTTTATCAAAGCCATATAGTCAATTTTGTCATTATTGTCATTTTGTAGATATGCAATATGGTTTACCTTGCGGAGAACAATTAGTAATGGAGGACAATAAATGTTCTTAACTAAAGACGAGTGGAAAATTTATAAAAGAAGAAATATAAAAAGACTAGTAGATTATTATTTTATTAAAATATCAAATCTAAATAAAAATTTATATGAATTTTTAACAAAACATCCAAAAATAAAAAATATTGTTGTGCAATGTCTTTTAAAAAAGTATAAATTAGAATTTAGGTTATATAGAAAACCAAGTGTTCCTAATTTAGACTTTATGCTTAATTCAAAGTGTACTTTAAATTGTGAAAAATGTTGCTCATTAATGCCTATGTACACAAAAGAAGCTTCTTTTTGTGAAGATTTTGAATCTTTTAAAATTCATTTAGATAACTTGTTAAAATCAGTACATCATATATCTAGATTGCAAATTTTAGGCGGCGAACCTTTTCTTAACAGGGAAATTGGTAAAATGATAGAATATGCGAGTAAAAAACGACAAATTGAGAGTATTGTGACAATAACAAATGGAACAATTGTTCCAGAAGATAAAATTTTAAATATTTATAAAAAATATAAGCATAAAAATTATGTTGATATCTCTGATTATTCAGAAGAGCTTCCAGGTATAAAAACCGATGAAGTTTATGATGCTATAAAAAATAAAGCTATTCCGGTGTTCAAAAGTTCTTATGAATGGTTTGAAAGAGGTGATATTTATAAAGAAAATAGAAATATTGCAGATTTAAAAAAAATGATGGCATCGTGTTGGCAACATAATTGTTTAGTATACGCAATGGGTGAATTTCATTTATGTTCTAGAAGTGTTGCAATAAAACGAATATTACAAGATTTTCCACAAGATTACATATTAGTTTCTAATCAAAATGCCGCAAAAGAAATTGCAAAAATGTATTGCAAAGAATATATAGAAGCATGTGATTACTGTCATACAAGAAATGATATAAAAATCCCAAGAGGTATACAACTTGATAAAACTATTAAGCCTGAAACCCTTGTGGCTGTAGAGAGAGAGAGAGAGAGAGAGAGAGAGAGAGAGAGAGAGAGAGAGAGAGTAATTCTTCTATTTGAAAATAATCATAGAAAGGCCGCGTAATGACTAATCTAGTATCAGTAATAATCCCTACCTACAATGGTGAAAAGTATATCAGAGATACGATTAGAAGTATCAAAGAGCAGGATGTGGATGTTGCTTTGGAAATTATTGTAATTGATGATATTTCGACAGATAACACTGTTAAGATTGCTCAAGAAATGGGCTGCCGTGTTATTGTGAATACAGAACACAAAGGCCAGGTTGCAGCAAAGAATACAGGAATTCGTGAAGCAAATGGCAAATACTGGATGACAATTGATCAGGATGATATGCTTACTGAGGGTGCTTTAAAAAGGCTGCTTGAAGAGTTTGAAAAAGATTCTGAAATAAAAATTGTTATGGCAAAATTAAAAGATTTTTGCTCCCCTGATACTCCAGAACAGGCAAAGTATTGTAAACCAAAGCCCTTCTATGGTATTCTAACTGGATCAACATTGTTTAAAAAAGAAGTTTTTGATATAATTGGTTTCTGGCAGGAAGGTGTTATAACCGGAGATGTTATTGACTTAACAACACGACTTCTCAAAGCTGGACTATTTATAAAGAAAATTGATTTTATTTCTTGTGCCCGCCGTATACACAGTGCAAACTACGGCAGAACAAATCAAAAAGATGAATATAAGGATTACGCACGGGCACTGAGAGAAAGATTAAAAGGAATAAATATGCAAACCAATATAGTCAGTACGGCTGAAACCCTTGTGGTTGTAGAGAGAGAGAGAGAGAGCAATCTCCCTAGCTGATTTCTTATATAGTTTTAGTGAGGCTGCATAATAATGAGGCTCCCTAAAGTTTCTGTTGTAATCCCGGTATATAGTGTAGAAAAATATCTCGCAAGTTGTTTAGACAGTGTGTGTGGTCAAACACTGAAGAATATTGAAATTATTTGTGTAAATGACTGCTCTCAAGATAACTCTTTGGAAATAATACAAGAATATGCAAAGAGCGACAATCGTCTTAAGATTATAGATTTTAAAGAAAATAAGGGAGTTGGAGCTGCACGTAACGCAGCAATAGTTGCTGCTCAAGGACAATATATCGGATTTGTTGATTCAGATGATTGGATTGAAGCGGATTTTTATGAAAAACTTTATAGTGCCTCTAATAATACACAATTTGATATTATAAAGGGGGCAGATCTTTATGTGGAAATTGGTGACAAATATAAGATTTATTCACAAAATGATTCGATAAAACAGAATAAATATAATTTTTATGCGCAATTTACAACTGCAATCTATAAAACCAGGTTTCTTAAGCAAAATAATATATATTTCCCTGAAAATTTTAAAATTTATGAGGATATATCTTTTATTCTTCAGGTAGTTTACTATGCTAAAAGTATTAATATTATTGAAGATGCTATATATCATTATGTTCGGCATAGCGGTAGCCTGGATACACCTGTATATGATGCTGCAACATTAACAGATTTTATTAGGTATGTAAATTGGACACTTTCTTTTGTTGAAAATAATGATTTCATAAAATCAGATAAACAAATTTTGTTGTCACGATTAGCTGCACAAATTAGCGTAGTCAAGCAATATAAGCTTGAATGTGATTTGGACGGGAATATTTTATCAGAATTACATAAAAATGTCGTACTTAAGAAGATGAGGATTTGATAATGCTGCAAAAAACAAAATGTTATCGCCTAAACAATGGGGTAAAAATCCCGTTAATAGGATTTGGAACCGATTACTTAAAGGGAGATGAGTGTATAAATGCTGTTATTTGTGCAATTGAATGTGGATACAGATTGATTGACACTGCGAGTATATATAAAAATGAAAAAGAAATTGGTATTGCCGTGAAAAAATGTATAGAACGCGGTATTATAAAAAGAAGCGATATTATTATAGAGACAAAATCGCACTGGTTTGGACCCGGGTATGAAGAGGTATTACAATCATATCGTGAGAGTTTAAAAAATTTTGATTTAGACTATATTGATATATACGCGCTTCATCACTCTTTCGCAGGGTATTTTAGCTGGCAGAAAGATATTGTTTCTTCCTGGCGGGCGCTTGAATATTTGTATAATCAAGGTGAAGTAAAAACAATAGGAGTTTGCAACTTTTCGTATAGAGATTTAGATGTATTACTCACAAGTGCAAAAGTTTATCCTGCATTTAACCAGTTGGAAATTCATCCCCAGCACCAGCAAAAAGAGCTTGTTGAGTTCTGTAGAAAAAAAGATATTTTTGTTCAATCCTGGGGAGCATTAGCCAAAGGCAAAATATTTAAAGTAAAAGAAATCGAACAAATAGCACAAAAATACAATAAATCTGTGGCTCAGATTGCAATAGCATGGAATGTTAATCATGGTTTTTCTCCGCTGGTACGTTCGGCTAACTTTGGTCATATTGAAGGCAATGTTAATATCTCCGATATTAACATATCTTCTAAAGATATGGATTTTTTGGACTCGTTGGATGGTGGTGAGTATTCCGGACATGATGTCAATGAAATTGCACCAATAGGTCAAATGACAACGAGGAATTTTAAACATTTATTACAACAATTAGCTTTTTATAAAAATAAGCATACAAAAAAATATAAATTATTCGGGTGTATTACATTTTTAAAAATAGTTAAAGAAAGCAATAGGATAACAAGATGTTACCTTTTAGGAATACCAATTTTGAAAATAGATACAAAATAGAAGAAAGGCGGTTTATGTGAATAAATTAGTTTCAATAATTATGCCAGTAAAGAATGGGAATAATTATATGCGTGAAGCAATCTATTCTATTAAAAATCAAAAAGTTAATAGTGAAATTATTGTAGTTGATGATGGTTCTACAGATAATACTTTTGATATTGCAGAAAAACTTGGGTGTAAGGTCATAAAACACGAAATCAATAAAGGTCAGGTAGCTGCAAAAAATACAGGTTTAAAAAATGCACAAGGTAATTTTATAATTTTCTGCGACCATGATGATTTATTAGAACCAAATGCTCTAAAAACTATGCTAGAAGAATTTGAACAGGATATTGACTTGATGGTGGTAAATGCGAAAATCATTGATTTTATTTCCCCTGATGCAAAGAACCTGACTAGAAGTATTAAAACAGAACCTTACTATGGTTGTATTGGAGGGTCCATGCTAATAAAAAAGGAAGTATTTGATAAAATCGGTCTATTTGATGCATCTGTTCAAGCAGGAGAAGTTATCGCCCTTACTTCCAATTTTGCTAAACACAGAATTAAAGTTAAAAAAATTGACTTTGTATCTAGCAAAAGAAGGATACATGATACAAATTATGGTGTAATGAATTCAAGAAATGAATTTAAAGATTATGCAGCTTTATTAAGAGCAAAATTAAGAAAGTAGGATTATATGCAAGAACTATTAAAAAAACATAATTGTTCGGAAATATTTTACAAAAGATATATCGAAGAAAATGCAAAACAACGTTTAGGTATGGAAATGCAAAAGTTTCTTCTTTTTAAAGTTGGAAAGTTTATTAATCCTATGAAAAAGAATGAAGTTTTAAAGCAATATATTGATGATGAACTTGATAACTTTTATAATAAAGACGTTTTAAATATACCCCAAATAGAGTTTTGTATAACAACTAAATGCACACTAAAATGCAAAGATTGTTGTGCTTTAATTCCAAAATTCAACTCTTCTTGCCATATCGATATGTCCTTTGATGATTTTAAGCTTTATTTAGATAAATTGTTAAATGTTGTTGATATGATTCGTCATTTTGTAATTCTTGGCGGGGAAACTCTCATTAATCCTGATTTAGCAAAAATGGTTGACTATGCTTGTAAACAAGAAAAAATATTTATAGTTCAACTTATCACAAACGGTACTATGAAATTTAATGACGAACTATTAAAAACTTTGAAGGAAAATAATAAAAAAGCATATGTTTATATCAGTAATTATTCGGGTAATGAAAACTTAAAGCCAATTTTGAAGCATGATGAAATTAAAAATATATTGAAGGAAAACGATATTAAATTGCAAATTGCTGATAATAAAGAATGGGTTACGGAAAAAGAGTTCAGTTTGAGTAAGTCTAGAAAAGAAGATACTAAACAAAAGATTCAGGAATGTTTCAGAACTCAATGCAATCAAGTTTTAAACGGATATATTGATATTTGTTCGAAAGCTGCAACTGCAAGGGAGCTCAAACTTTTGGAGTTGAAAGACAGTGTAGATATTATGAATTCTAAGAATTTAAAAAACGATTTAATTAATTTTTATCAAAAGGAAATAATTGATGCCTGTGAATATTGTATTTTATCTAATGAAAAAATTCAGCCGGCATTACAACAAAATTAATATACTAAAGATTACGGCCTGTAGTGGAGAAATTCCATCACCATCAGTATTATAATTTTGCAAGAATTTATTTAGATGATATAATTGTCGAAGTGAGGGAGTATAAGAGGTAAATATCGATAATGAAATTAAGCAGCACATCGGCACAGAATTCTTTTAAATATGGATGGTTATTAGCGAGAATTTTTCCATATATTAAACCATACATGTTCAGGATAATTTGCGGGTTTTTAGTCGCAATTCCTCTTGGTTTACTTGATGGGGTCACAGCGTTTGCTCTAAAACCTTATATGGATTATGTTGTTGGAAAGCAAGACTGGGTATTTCATCTGCACGGCTATGAATTTACTTTAACCTGGCAGCTTTTTGCTTTCATTATTCCGTTTGGCGTAATCTTATTTGCAGGATTTCAAGGTGTTTTAAGATATTTAAATGACTATATTTCAGCTTGGACTTCTCAAAGAATTACTAATGATGTTAAAATGGATTTATTTCATAAGTTAATCTATATGGATCCTCAATTTTTTGACGAAAATCCATCCGGAATCGTTATTTCAAGATACATGAGCGATCCACAGACTGCTTCTGCAGGTATTGTTGATCAGATTAAAACAATTACCACAAGTTTGTTTGGCGCATTAGGACTTGTAGCTGTTATGCTCTACAGCTCTTGGAAGCTAGCTTTAATTGGTGTTGCCGTTCTATGCGTTGCTTTTATTCCGGTTGCTCTTATTAGAAAGAGAATAAAATCAGCTTCTAATAAAAACATGGTAATCGGCGGTAACATAACCACAAATATCAATGAAACATATAACGGTAATAAAGTTATGGCCGCTTATGAATTGCAAGACAGGCAGGAAAACTATTTTAGAGATCAAATCTGGGAGTCTTTCAATGTCAATATGTCATTAACAAAGCGTTCAGCCTGGATGAGTCCTCTGATGTACGTAATTGCATCCTGTGGTATAGCTACAGTACTGGGCTACGGAACTCATTTAATAACTTCCGGACAAATGACTGCGGGTGCGTTTGCTTCTTTTGTTACTTCGTTGCTGCTTCTTTATAAGCCGGTAAAAACTCTCGGTAACACTTTGACAAATATTCAAAATATCTTTGTTGCAATGGGAAGGGTATTTGAATTATTTGATTTACATCCTAATATTAAGGATAAAAAAGATGCAATAACTCTTAAAGGATTAAATAATAAAGTAGAGTTCAAAAATGTTTGTTTTGAATATGTAGAAAACCATCCGGTGCTTAAGAATTTGAGTCTTACTGTAAACAAGAACGAAACTGTTGCTATTGTAGGTAATTCCGGCGGTGGAAAATCTACTCTGGTTAATTTATTACCTAGATTTTATGACATTACATCGGGCTCAATTACAATTGACGGTATAGATATAAGAGATTTGTCGCTGCATTCTCTTAGAAGTCATATTGCAGTCGTTTTTCAGGATAATTTTTTATTTTCAGGTTCAATAAGAGAGAATATATTAATGGGAAATCCTGAAGCGACAGAAGAAGAGCTAAATCAAGCTATAGAATCAGCTCATCTTCAAGAAATGATAGAAGAACTTCCTGATGGAATTGACACTATTCTTGGAGAACGCGGCATGACATTGTCCGGCGGTCAGCGCCAGCGTGTTGCGATTGCAAGAGCTATGATTAAGAGTACTCCTATCGTAATTCTTGATGAGGCAACATCCGCACTTGATAACAAATCAGAAGCTATTGTGCAAAAAGCTCTTGATAATTTGATTAAAAATAAAACAGTATTTGTAATTGCTCATAGATTGTCTACTATCAAGAACGCTAATAGAATTGCTGTTATTAATGAAGGAGAACTGGTTGAGCTGGGAAACCATGATGAGCTTATGTCAATTCCTTCTGGGCAGTATAAGGCTCTGTATGAAATGCAATTTAAAAAAGAGGAAGCTGCAGTATAAATGAAACTTTGTGTTATAGGTACTGGATATGTAGGATTGGTAGCAGGAGCATGCCTTGCAGATATGGGGAATGATGTTATCTGTGTGGATAACAACGAACAAAAACTTATGCAGCTTGAGCAGGGCATTATTCCAATATATGAACCAGGGCTGGATGAATTAGTCACATCAAATGTATCAGAACACAGGCTAAAATTTTCTTCTGATTTAGATGATGCTGTAAAGAAATCTGAAGTTTGTTTTATAGCAGTTGGAACTCCGCAAAGGGAAGACGGTTCTGCTGATTTGAGCAGTGTTTATAGTGTAGCAGAAGCTATTGCAAAAGCCATGAACGGATACAAAGTCATTGTTGATAAGTCGACTGTACCAGTTGGAACTGCAGACGAAGTAACTCAAATAATACGTAAGAATACAGAGTTTGATTTTGATGTTGTTTCAAATCCGGAATTTTTAAAACAGGGAAATGCTGTGGACGATTTTCTTGCTCCGGATAGAGTAATAATTGGATCGGATTCTCCACGAGCAACTGCAATAATGCAGGAAATTTATTCACCATACCTGAGAACAGCCAACCGTATTGTTATTATGGATGTGAAATCAGCAGAAATGACGAAGTATGCAGCTAATTCATTTTTGGCAACAAAAATTTCGTTTATGAATGAAATCGCAACTCTTTGTGAAAAAGTTGGTGCAAATGCTGAAAAGGTTAGAATTGGCATGGCAACAGATATGAGAATAGGAAGCAAATTTTTATTCCCCGGTGTAGGCTACGGCGGAAGTTGTTTTCCTAAAGATGTAAAGGCTTTGATTCAGACCGGCTGTGAGCATGACTGCGATATGATGATTGTGCAGGCAGTTGATAAAGTTAATAAAAGACAGAAGGCTAACTTTGTATCAAAAATCGTAAATAGATTTGGCGAAGATTTAAAAGGGCTTACATTTGCTGTATGGGGACTTGCATTTAAGCCCAAAACCAATGATATGCGCGAAGCTCCGGCTATTTATGTGATTGAAGAACTTCTGAAAAGAGGCGCTTTAATAAGAGGGTTTGATCCGAAGGCTATGGATACTGCAAAACAGCTTTTTGGCGACAAGATTTTATATGCACAAAATGCATATGATGCTTTATCAGGAGCCGATGCAATGCTGCTTCTTACAGAGTGGAATGAATTTAGGCGGCCGGATTACGATAAAATGGCAAAGCTGTTGAAGCAAAAAATTATTTTTGACGGCAGAAACCAGTACGATAAAGCAAAATTAATTTCAAAAGGTTTCGAATATTATAATATAGGTGAATAGGCTATTTCACAGGTCGCATTTGAAAATCATATAAGTCTGATTCATACATAATCCAACAGTCAATTCCATTTTTATCGGCAACCTGCTGCATACGTTCTATATATTTCTGTTCCTTTTCGGGTTTTTCAACAATAAGAACTATACCGGGTTTTCTACAGGTTTTAATGCTGTAATAAAGGCACTGTCCAATACTTTCGTATACTTTATTAGCAAAATCAAATTCTATAGCATGGGTTTTAGTCAGACAATCAACACGGGTTTTATCATTGAGTCGATATTCCTTTACTCCAAGAACTTCACTGCACCACTTGCTTTGATACTGAGATTCGTTATGAAGTCTTTGAGAAGCATAAAGCGGTAATGCTAATGAAGAAAAAATAAAGATAATAAAAGTTTTAAGCCTGATAGCCTGCATTTCAGTTTATATAACCTTTTGAGGTATTTTAGCATATGGAGAATACTAAGTAAACTCGGGTACATGGCTTATTTTTATAAGGGTAGGAAATTAGTATAATAATAAAGTATGAAAAAGATATGAAAGGGAAATTTAAATGAAAGATGTTTTTGTGCTGCTTAACAACAATATAAGAGAGCTGTTTCGCCAAACCAGCTTTTGGATAGGAGTAATAATTGTATTACAAATTTTAATGATATGGCTTATCATATATGTTTATCTAGAGTTAAGTGACAGCAATTATCATTTTTATATGAATACAAAAACAAGTATGGAAAGTATACACCATGTCAAGATTGATAAATATGACGGCAGTTTTGAGCGTGAGCTGTCTACAGAAGAAAAACTAATCCGTAAGCAAAATCAAAGATGGCACTTAAGAAAGCTTTTTAAGTAGTAATTATTCAATATGTCCGAATAACAGCCAGTCAAAGTTTGTTTTTGAAAATCTGGTCTTTATCTTAAGCAATTCTTCTCCATTAGGGTATTTATTTTTCATAACAAATTCATTCAGTCTTTTTTCGGATATATCCAAGAATTTGGCAAACTCTTTACTGTCAAGGATTTTAGAAGCGACCTGAAGCATGAGCATACGTTTGCCCCACTGGTCAAAATCGTACTGAATGCCAAGGTTAAAATCCGGCAAGAGTTCTGGTTCTTTTGCAAGCTCAGGTTTGTATATGGAAACTCCATAATATTTTTCGATTTTTTGGAGTTCAGATACAGTAATCTCACTGTTATTTTTAGCCCTTTTGCTAATATTAGCTTTGCCGCAATCAAGAATTTTGGCAAAATCAGCGAGAAAAATTTTCTGATTAGTTAAATTTTGTAAAGTATCTTGAAGCTCTAAAAAATTCATGACTGCCTATCGGTATACTAATACTTGACTATTTAGTTTACTTGTGGTATACTTTTCTTTGTAAGCAAAATAGTTTGGAAAACACAATGTTAACGCATGGTGTTTAAATGTGATGAGAAAGAATGTAGTTTCTTAAGTCAACAAAAAAATTATACAGAAAATGGCGGTAAAAAGCAATTATTCAATCGTCTATTCTAAATAAATATAAGGATATCAGTATGATAGGGGATGCGCACCATACACCCTTTCACACGGTGCGCAGTACACCCTTAGGAGTAGAAACGGCTGACAGATAAATAGTAAAAACGAGTTTTTATTAACGCATACAGGGCAGTATGCGCAATAAGGATTTGTCTAGTCTGTTGGATGCCGTTACTCTGGCATCCTTTCTTTAATATTAGGGTTTACAATCTTGTTTAGTTTTAGTACAATATTAATTAACGCGAAGAGGGGTGTCCGAGCGGTTTAAGGTGCAATCTTGGAAAGGTTGTGTAGGAGCAATTCTACCGTGGGTTCGAATCCCATCCCCTCTGTTTTTAATTTTAAAACTAATGGTTAATAAGGAGAGATGATGAAAAAATTAAAAGGGTTCACACTTGCTGAAGGGCTTATAACTCTGACTATTTGTGGAATTGTTGCGGTAGTCGCATTGCCCGGATTGATGGCAAAGAGAGATATTGTTGAACATCATGCTCATTTACAGAAAGCTTATGCAGAGTTAAATGACTTTGCTTCATATTTTCAGGCGGATCACTCAATGACAGCTTCTGAATATTACCGTATAAATGGGTCAACAGAGTTTTACAAAGAGTTTGGAGATTATCTGGCGACTATGTCTAAGGTAAGTGATTGGCGTCATGATTCTGATTCATCTGTTACCAAACCCTATGATTTTTATACACTAAAAACTCATGCAAAACAGAATTGGCCGTGTGATACGACTGGTATAAGATCTGATTCTTTAGGACGATTAATAAGTTTTGATGATGCTCCTAAAGAAGGGTATAATGGGCCTAGAATTTGTATTGATACAAATGGGCAAAAAGGACCAAACACTTTTGGTATAGATATATTTTCATTCCTGTTTACAGTTGATGGAGAGGTAATTCCGGATGGACAGGAGCATCCAAAGAATTGGTATGGAGGGCAGGGAATTGCCTGGGAGGCCGGTGCTATCAAGGGTGCTGCAAATTGTTACAATCATGTTCAAGGTATAAACTGCGCATATTACGCTATTAATGATATTAGTCCGCTTGATAGTTCAAGAACATATTGGGAGGATTATATCGGACGAAAAGATTACCAGAAATAATAAAAAAGGATTAGATTAATATCTAATCCTTTTTTTCTCATACCAAAGTTATAGATTTTTTGCATAAAATAATCATCTATTCTAATGATTTATTTTCTTTTTAATATTGTTAAGCTATAAATGTAAAAGAGTCTGAGAATAAAGAAAGGAATAGTATGTCAAAAATTAACAACGTAGGTTTAAACCTTGGGCAGAAAATTGCTAATCCGTTCAAAACATCTCGCAATATCACAACCCCAAATCCGTTCAAATACTCAAACTTTGAGGGGAACAGTTTGCCATTTGCCGATGTTTTCGACGGATTTGAACAAAAGAAAGTAAACAAATTGAAGATGATTTCATCTTCTGTTGCAGGCAGCATGACTAAAATGAAGTCTTTACTTCCTGAATCAATCGTAAACTTTGTAAACAGAGTTAGAGGCGGTATTTCAAGTGCTTGGAACTACGCTAAAAATACAAATATTTCTGATATTGCCGGTATAAAAAATATCTCAGAAGCTTGGAATAATACAATGAGCATGGATGTTGCTGACATTGGAAAAGGTCTTTCTAATTCAATTTCCGGTCTAGGTAACAGCATTTCAAATAAAATGTCCTTCTTGAATAAAGACGTTACTGATATTGGAAAAGGACTTGCTGATAAGTGGAATTCTTTAATTAGCAGTGTTCATCACAACAAAATCACAAAAGATACTCCTGTTCAAGATTTAAAAGCTATGTGGGAACATGAAATTAACCTCATGTCTGAAAGAGAGGCTGCATAATGAATAAAAATATTGCTGAAATTATTGATGCTCTTACAGCTCATGAAGACACAAGCTCAATTCAAGTTCTGGAAGAATTAGGTACTAATTCTCCTGATAATGAAATTAGAGAATACACATCACGTGCTCTAGTAAAGAAAAATTTGCACGATTCATTAAAAGTTGTGATTATCAATCAAGGTAAAGGTATTAATGACCTTTCTCCTGCTGTTGCTATGAGCACTATTAATGAAATTCTTTCTTTAAAAGATAAATCAGAAGTTATAAAAATTTTAGATGATACAATCAACATGCACTCTGATGAAGCTGTAAAAGAAAATGCTCGTTCAGTAAAATCTTTATTGGCCTTGAGTTAATTATAGCTGGATTTAAGAAAAAAAAAGAGCCGTTTATACGGCTCTTTTTTTCTTTTCCTATTTACCTAACAGGAAGTTAAAGCCCATTTGGAAACCGCAGCCGGTTCTTCCGGCATTTCGTAGAACAGCTTGCAGATAACCTGAAAATCTATCTGTAAATTTCTTTGTGAAACCGATACCATACTGAATATATCCGCGTTCCATTTCGAGCTGAGGAAGACCTACATTACCAGCCTGTCCTCCGACTGCGCCGTTTACATTGTACATATATTGCAGTGTTCCATAGATACTGAAAGTTTCTTTTTCCCATATTAAGTTAATACCAGGTGCAACGTTAACTCCATTAAGCATACCGGCCATCATTCCCATTTGGCCGTAATCAGAGTGCCAGTTTTGCTGCCCGAAGAAATTGTATGCTGCCATAAAGTTAGGCTGTAATACCCAATCTCTATGAAATCTCCAATTGTAAGCAAATTTAGTCGCAGCACCTGCGAAGTAGTTAAATGTATTATCAGCGTGTCCACCTACATTCATGACATTGTCATATATGCCGCCATATACTAAACCTCCGATAATCCAGTTATTTTTATACCATGTTCCGAGGAAACCAGCCTGTCCGCCATTCTGGTAAGCTCCAACTCCCGGGTAAGTCTGATGGGCTCCATTATAGCCAATATATGCTGTCGGCATGAATTTCCAACCATTTTTTAGTTCTTTTAACCCGAAGTCAGCACCGATTAAAGCACCATAAGAGTTATTGCCGACTCTGCCCAAACCGGAAAGATTCATATTCAGGTTTTCAAAGTTACCATACATTTTGTACCATAGTCCACCGTCTTTGCGGGAATACTGGTATGGTGCAAATAATGGATTTGTTGCTGCATATCTGTTTGCCATTAATCCTGAAGAAGCAACACCTCCATCCTCATCTTTAAAGCTAGGAAGAACCATAGAATGAGTGAAGAGCATATCATCAATTGCTAACTGGTTCTGCCATTGTGCAATTGTTGTAACCTGACCTCTGAATACATGAGGGTTAAACTTTATCATATCTAAAGAATAGAGAGCTCCGGCTCCGCTGCCATGCTGATTAAGCTGATACCAGCCGATTGGAGTCAAGGTTGCATCTCTTGTTATTTCTATGTTTCCTTCAAGCGGATTGCCATCTTTGTCTACAAATATATGATCAAGAACGATATTTCTGTCAATTGGTGCATCCCAGCCAAATATATCTCCGTTTAAGCTCCATTGATCAATTCTTGCAACACCATCACCAGTCATACTTCCAACCATAAACTGGTCATTACTTGTAATCTGGTTGCTTCTTGCATGAATATCAATATTGAAGTTTGCTTGATTTGCTATATTGAGCTCTCCGATAGACGACATGTTTCGTTCGCCGTTCATAGTATGGATTAAAGCATTTTGCATTGCTCCATCACCGGAAGCTATTATTTTGTCTAATTCAAATGTACCATTCTTAACAACAAATGCAGAGTTTTCATCTATTGTCATATTACCGCCGGTAATATGAGCATTAACTGTATTTAATACAGAATTATTAGTTATGTTAATATCACCGCCTGATATTTCACTTTTTTCTCCAAGTGTTATATTTGAAGTATTATCAATATTTGTAGTACCGTCGCTTTGAATCAAAGCAGCAGTGCTTGACGACTGTGTTACATTATCTGTATTAATAGTACCGCCCTGATTATCAATAATACCATTCCATTTATCCGCTTTATCAAGGTTAATCTCAGCACTTGCTAATGTTAATGTCGCATTTTTTTGGATATCAAGAGCAACTGCATCTGCAATAGAGCTGCTGCCATCAATTGTCATATTTGAATTTTCTAACAAATTCAAATTCCCAGATTCTGCTTTAATTTCAAAACTTGAAGCTTCTGTTTTACCGTAATTGAGGGTTCCATTATCTTTTAAAGATATTACAGAGCTTGAGGCAAGGGTATCATTATCATCAATTCCGACAATACCTTCGCCTGTAATATTAATATTACCGCTTGTTTGAATAGCAACTTCATTTTCAATATAGCTGCCAGTTCCGATATTTAAGTTCCCTGTTCCGGCTATTAACTCACCGCTATTGCCGTGAAGTGTTCCATTTGAGTTTAAACCGCTTACATCCAGTTTGCCTCCATTGAGAGAAACTGTTCCATTCCAGTTATCGCCGCTATTAAGTGTTACTTCTCCGCCATTATTAACATTTAATGTTGTTCCGTCAGCAATTTCCGTTGTTACATCGCCGGCAATAGAGCTTCCTTGTCCGATTGTAAGCGAACCGCTTCCAACAGTAAGCTCTCCAGTATCAGCATCTAAGATACCGTTTTGTGTAACATTTGTTGTCAGATTTCCGCCGTTAAGGCTTACTTTTCCGGCCCAGGTGTCATTTGAGTTAAGAGTAGTTTCTCCGCCTTCAAGCTTAAATTCGCCGTTTTGTGTAATATTTACAACAGCATCAGCAACAACGTTTCCGCTTTCAAGAGTTAAGTCAGAAGCTGTACTGGAATTACCTATATTTATAGTTCCAGTAACGTTGTTATTGCCGGCAGCGAGATTATTTCCAGTTCCAATTGCATCAATTATGCCGCCAAGAGTTCCATCAGAACCGGTAATTTCTAAAGATGACCCGTTTTCAAGAGATATAGTACCATTGTTAGCAATAGAGCCGGCACTTATAGAACCGCCTGTGTTGGTAAGTTTACCATCAACTGTAATTTCACCTTGAGTAATATTTCCGGTATTGTTACCGTTGTTAATATTAAGGTTTCCGCCTCCTGTAATATCAGCACTATTCGAAAAGCTATTGTTAGCAGTCATATCGCCGTTGTTGGCAAAATTACCGTTAATAGTAATATTATTCTGGGTGATAGTTCCTGTGTTTTCACCGCCTCCAATTGTAATGCTTCCTTTACCATCAAATGTGCCGTTGTTAGTAATTGTATCTGTTACCACATTTCCAGCATTAGTAAATGTTTTATTCTCATTATTGGTAATAGCAGAAACTATAACAGAATTATTGTTAGTGAATGTTCCGTTATTTGTAATTTCTGCTTTGTTTTGATTAGTACCGATAGTACCATTGTTAGTGAAAATTTCTCCGTTGGTAATATCAGCAATAATGCTTCCAGCAGCTGTGTTTTCAAATGTACCGCTGGTTTCCAGAGTGTCTTGAGAAATACTGCCTGAATTAGAACCATTGTTAACAATTAATTTTCCGCTGTCACCAGAAATGTTACCGGAGTTTGTGAAGTTATCGTTAGATGTAATTGTACCGGTATTGGTATAATCACCCTTTAATGTAACATTATCCTGGGTTATATTTCCGCTGTTATTTCCGGTTGTGGCTGTTAAGCTTCCACTACCTGAAATAGTTGCAGAGTTGTTAAACTCATTTGCTGTAATACTATTTTCATTATTAAGAGTTCCACCTGTAACTGAAACAATATTCTGAGAAATTGTTCCACTGTTAGTACCCCCGTTAGAAATAGTTAACGAACCTGTATTACCTGTAATGCTGCTGGAATTGTTTAAACTTCCTGCATTAATAGTACCATTGTTGGTAACAGAGCCTTGGTTAGTAAAAGAATCTGCTGTTATTTCATTCCCGCTGTTATTGATAAACTCTTTACCGGTTTCGTTAGTAATAGTTGATGCAATTATAGAACCATTATTAGTAAATGTTCCTTTATTATCAATAGTACCTTTATCTGATGAAGAGCCAATGCTGCCATTATTTATGAACTTATCATTATTAATAATTTCATCTGAAATTATACTGCTTCCTGAATTATTATTAAATGTGCCATTGTTTGTGAGTTTATCTGTTGTTATTGTTCCGGCAGTTGTACCATCTCCATTGTTGAAAGTCCCGCCGGTTGTAACTTCATTTTGAGTTATACTCCCGGTATTAGTACCGCCCTGGCTTGCACTAATGCTCCCTGTACCTTCAATAGCAGCAGAGTTCGTAAACTCCTGAGATGCCGTAATAGAACCAGTATTAGTGAATTTATTACCGCTGATATTTACAATCGCCTGAGAAATACTTCCTCCATTTGAACTGTTGCCAGTGCTATCTTTAATAATTAAACTACCGTTACCTGTAATATCAGAAGATGCATTTGTAAATTCTTTATTTGCGGTCATAGTGCCGTTGTTGGCATAATCTCCGGTAATTTCAATTGTATCTTGTTCGATTGTTGTTGAATTGCTGCCTCCGGCCGCAATTAGCTTACCGGTACCGGTAAGCTGTCCATTGTTACTAAAAGTATTTGATTGAAGTGTACCACTGTTCGTAAAGCTGCCGTTAACACTTATTCTATCTTGAGTAATGCTTCCTGTATTACTGCTTGTACCACTTATAGAAATACTGCCGGTATCTCCAGTTATAGTTGCACCGTTTACGAATTCACCTTGAGCAGTAATAGTTCCGGTATTTGAAAGCTTACCTCCGACAGTATTTATATATTCCTGCTGGATTAAGCCGGCATTTGTTCCTCCGTTATTGATAATTAACGCACCGTATCGATTGGCTTCTTGTCCAAAATTAGCGTTAACTTCATTATCAATTGTATTAGTTGTTAAAGTACCATGATTCCATACAGTATCTTTATTTGTAAAAGTTCCAGTTGTTATATTATACTGTACATCTGTATGTAATGTCCCGCCTGTTTCAACAGTTATGCTATTGTATTCATTGCCAGAAGGTTTCGTATATTGATTAACAACCAAATCATCTGCAGCTAAAACCATGCAAGACGACATTGCACCGACAAATGCGGATATACATAAGAGTGTTTTAAAATCTTTCCTCATTTATTTAAACTCCAAAACTTAATTCCATAAAAATCATATCAAAAATATGTGGCAAAATAGGTATATATTACAAAAGATTTACAAATCAAAAACCCCGTTTCAAAACTTGGAAACGGAGTTTTTGATTTGTATTTAAAATTTTTCAACAAACAATTCGAAATAACCTTGCGGATGGTCGCAAACCGGACACTTACATGGTGCTTCTTTTCCGATTTGGGTATGTCCGCATTTTCTGCAAACCCATTGTGTAACTTCCTCTTTCTTAAACAATGCTCCTTCTTTTAGCAGCCCTGCAAGTGTTTCAAATCTGTGGGAATGTCTTTTTTCAATCTCAACAATATTAGCAAAAAGTCGTGATATTTCATCAAAACCTTCATCTTTAGCTATTTGTGCAGCTTCTTTGTACAAAATTTCCCACTCCTCTCTTTCGCCGCTTGCTGCAGCAATCAGATTACTGTAGGTATCACCATAAGAAAAAGGATAAGTTCCGTTCACCTGAAAGTGTTTTGAATCCGGAATTTGTTTATAAAATAACTTGGCATGTTCTTTTTCATTTTCTGCAGTAACTAAAAAAATATCGCTTATTTGTTCATAACCTTCTTCCTTTGCTACTTTTGAAAAGAATGTATATCTGTTTCTTGCCTGCGATTCGCCGGCAAATGCATTGACCAGACATTGTAATGTTTTTGAATGTTCTAAATTCATAATACCCTCCCTGTAAAAATAAGAATATAAGAATAGATGGATGAATTTTACTCCCCTTACGGGTAAGAAAGTCGGGTAATTTTCTCTAACTAAAGTATTAGAATAAATTAAATATTATCTAATTTAAGATTGTTAAAAGCCTCTGTTTATAAGGGTTTAAACTCTGTATCTACTCCATATGGAGTATTCTCTAACTAAAGTTGTAAAGTTATAAAAATTAGTGCCGTAGATATAAGGGAAAGGCAAAATAATTTATTGAAAGGAAATTATTATGGGATCAACTTCAACGATTACAATTAACACGAATTTGTCATCCCTCACATGTCAAAAGTATCTTAGAGATGCAACCAAAGGCATGAACACAGCAATGGAGAGATTATCTACCGGCTTCAAGATAAACTCTGCAGCGGATGACGCAGCCGGTTATGCAGTTTATAACGGCATGGAAGCTAAAATAAGCGGTTACGATATCATTGAAACAAACGCTCAAATGGGATTGGATATGTTAACAACTCAAGAAGGTGTTTTAGATATCATTAACGATTATTTACAGAGAATTAGAGATTTGACCATGCAGGCCGCCAACGGTACTTATGGTTCTGCTTCTTTAGATGCTATCAGTCTTGAAGTTCAGCAGAGAATGGATGAAATTAACCGTCTTTGTGAAATTACTGACTTTAACGATGCATATCTATTGGATGGCTCAAGAACTGAAGATATTAACCTGCAGGTAGGTTTGTATTCTGATAAACGATGTGTTATCAAGATGGATGCATTCCTCTTTGCTAGCGCAAAGTCTACAGTTATAATGGGATTCAAATCTACGACTAAAGGCGGCTATATCAATTTGAACTCAAGTACAGCTGATGATACTTATGAGTATAGAGCAAGAGAGCTTAATCCTGACGGTACCCCTAAAAAAGATGCTCAGGGAAATCTGATATATAAATCAGGCTCATATGAATCTGCACTTGCAGCTGCTCTTGCAGAAAATGGTGTAATCACAGCTGCTGATGGTGATGCAACTATCAATAAAACAAAAGACGGAAGTTCTATTTCTATAACAAATATGTGTAATGCAATTTATAGAAATGATTCATCTGCTCGTGAATTCATTGACTACATTGACGAAGCAATTGATAATGTATCTCTTAGATGTACAAAAATCGGTGCTTACATGAACCGTTTAGAATCCGCAATTGAGTCAACAGATATTCAGAGAGAAAACTTAACCGAAGCTGTTTCTACAATTAAGGATGCTGACGCAGCAACTGAATCTTCAAACTATATTAAATATCAGATTCTTCAGCAGGCAACTGCAACACTGTTATCAACAGCTAACCAATTGCCTTCTATAGCTTTGAACCTGATTTAATAAACTTGTAAACGTAGAGAAAATAATAGAGATAATAAAGGTCCTTTCAATGACCCTCAGAGTCGTGCGCTCTGAGGGTTTGCCTTATGCTACGCACGTAGACATTGGGCGGCTGGTTTAGTGCAACTACAAGTATGTATTAAGACTCCAAGCCCGCCTTTAGGTGTTACGCATGTTGGTTGCAGCCCTATATTACCGTTTTCAAATATTCAATAATATCATCTGACTCATACATCTGTATGTTTCTATCAGTATCAACCAAAAACGGTACCTGTCTTTTTCCGCCCATTTTAATTAAGGCTTCTTCTGAGGGTTTGTCTGTAATATCAACTTTATTGTACTTAACTCCTTTTTCGTCAAGAAATGACATAACCTTGCGACAGTATGGACATGTTTCCAGGATGAATAAATCTAACACTTTGACCTCCTTTTATTTAAGTTTAAACCTCTGGTGTAAAAAAACATTCCCCAATAATATATAGTTATGCTGGATTTCTATTTACCCCCATGCTAATATAAAATGTGCGAGGTAGATATGTTAAGACATTTTTTAAATTCAAAAATACACAGAGCAACTGTTACAGATGCAAATTTAAACTACGTTGGCTCAATAACGATAGATGAAGAATTTTTAGAAAAAGCAAATATACTGGAATGGGAAAAAGTTGAAATCCTTAATATAAATAATGGAGAAAGATTTCAAACCTATGCAATAAAAGGTGCAAGAGGTTCAAAATGTTTCTGCTTAAATGGTGCGGCTGCACGTAAAGCACAGCCGGGTGATAAGATTATCATTGTTACATATGCAGAACTGACGCCGGAAGAAATCAAGACTCATAAGCCGACAATTGTTCAAGTTGGAGAAGGTAATTCAATTGTCAGGCAATAATATTTCAAAACTAAAAAAGAGTAAGAAAAAGAAATTCACAATCAATATTAAAAATATGGGTGTCAATATTGATAAGAATGAATACTATGAGATAGTTAAATCAAACTCTGCTTTTCCTGAAAGAGGACTTTAGTCCAAAATATGTACACCTGTTGAGCTTCCTGTTCCAAAGTTATTGACACGATAGCCTTTGCCGAAAGGACTGGAGTATCCTGTTGTAGATGTACTTCCGAATGTAGATGGAAATTGTGTAGTCGTAAAACTTGAGTTACTGGAGAAAAAAGGGTCATCATCAAAAGATGAATTAAATGACGGCGTAAAGCCGGTAAGTTGACCTCCGAAGAAATTTCCAATATTTCTTATTAAAGATGTACGATAGTTATTTTTAGGTCGCGATAGTATTGCATTTCTTACGTTATCGTACCTTGTATTAATGTCGCCTTGCTGTACAGCACCAAATGCTTGCATTTCAAGTCTTTGTAAACGTTCCAGGTCGCTTTCGCGTGTAAAATTCCTGTTTAATGTGTATTGTTCAAGTGCGCTAAGGTCAGAAAATGAACTTCTTCTTGGATGGAAAAATCTTCTCTGATTATAAGCATTATTGTAGAAATTATTTGGTCTGTAATAAGGACGTCTGTTATTATAGTATCTATTTGGCGGTCTGTGGTAATGTCTGTTGTTAAAACGATTATTATACACAGGACGTCTTGTTACTATTGTGCGTGATTCGGCTAAAACAAACAGCGGGTTTAATAGGGCTGCTGATAAAATTAATAAACTTAAAAAAACTCGATACATAAAAAATCCTCCAAAATGATATTAATAAACTTGGAAAATTTTGTGTATTGTCTGGGAGAGCAGGATTAAGTGTCTAAAAAGATTAATTTTATTATAATATTACCCCTTGCAAAAATCTTGAAATTCTATTAAGATATATGTATAAATATTAAGAATTTCAAATTTTTGTAAATTACAAGGTTAAAGGTGGTCGCATGGCAGAGAATGAAGAATTGCAAGAGACGGGTTCAGAAGGAGAAGCACGTCAAAAGATATTAGTAGCTGATGACGAAGCAAGTATCAGAAGAATCTTAGAAACTCGTCTTAAGATGGTCGGATACGACGTTGTAACAGCTGAAGATGGTGAGGAAGCTGTTGAAGTATTTAACAAAACAAATCCAGATTTAGTGGTGTTAGACGTTATGATGCCAAAGATGGATGGTTATGGAGTAACTAGAGAAATCCGTAGAACATCAGATGTTCCGATTATAATTCTGACAGCATTGGGCGATGTTTCAGAAAGAATAACCGGACTGGAACTTGGTGCTGATGATTATGTTATAAAACCATTTAGTCCAAAAGAGTTAGAAGCTCGTGTGAAAGCTGTATTAAGAAGAACTATTAGTAAGGATGTGATTATTCCATCTTCATCATCTTCTGCTTCAGGATCAGCTGCTGGTGCTAAAGGTGGTAAGAATATTATTACAACTGGTGCTATAAAAATTGATACAGCAAGACGTCAAGTTTATAGAAAGAATGAACGAATTCGTTTAACAGGGATGGAGTTCAGCTTATTAGAGTTGTTAGTTAATAACTCCGGTCAAGCGTATTCCAGAAATGAAATATTACAGCACGTATGGTCTTATCCTGCAGATCATAGAATTGACACAAGAGTTGTTGATGTGCATATTTCACGGCTGCGTTCTAAGTTGGAAGCAGATCCAACCAATCCTGAATTAATATTGACGGCACGTGGTATTGGATATATGTTCCAGAGAATAAATTAATAATTAATAAAGACGCTTTTTAAAGCGTCTTTATTTTTGGCTCTTGCGAAAAAATCTTTATTTGTTATACTAAAATATGTCGGAAATATGGCGCCTGTCGTCAAGCGGTTAAGACCTCGGATTGTGGTTCCGATATGCATGGGTTCGAATCCCATCAGGCGCCCCATTTTTAAAAAAAGCACCTTCAGGTGCTTTTTTGTTAGGTAAATTTATAATACTACTTGTCTACCCATAATTTGATAAACATTGACTTTGAAACGAGAATTTAACTCTAAAAATGAGAATTTTGGACAGACGAAATTAAAATGTCCAATTTTGTCGTGTGTTCATGCTATTATTAAAACAAAAGTTGCAAAGCGAGGTTTCTTATGGCACGTAGAGGAAGTTTTTTATCTGCAGTTAATGCAATTGTTAGAGAAGCTGAAAGACAAGCAAAAGCACAAGAACGTGAAAACAAACGAATTGAAAGAGAACTAGTTCGGTTGGAACGAGAACAATTAAGAGCTGAGAAAATAGCAGCAAAAGAACGCGCAGAATACGAAAAACAATGTGCTATTGAAAGAGTTTTAAAAGAACTAAACAAAGCTGAAAAAATTTTATCAGAACAAAATTCTAGAATAGAAAATTATTTATTACACTCAAAAAATAAACAATATCTATTTAATTTTAATGACCTATATTGTTATAATGAATTTAAACTTAATAAACCAAATTTAAAACTTTTTGAACTAAAATTTTCTCCAATAAAAAAAGAAGAATATCAGATTTTATTATGTGATATAAAACAACGTAATGAACTCTGGAAAAAGGAAATTGATAAAGAATATTCAAAAATAATTACCATTTTTTCTAAATATCGAAAAAATAAATTTTTTAAAATATCAAAAAATATAATACAAAAATTTGATATCATTGTTGGTTGTTTCTTATCTGTATTAATGCTACTAGCCTTTTGTGGCAATATTCTTTCTGGTATTACATCCACCGAAACAATTATAAATTTGTGTATAATGTTTTTAATTGCATTAAGCAATGTTAGCCCTAATTTTTATTATAAAAAACAAAAGATGTTCTTTTTTAGCAATAAAATAACGTCGATATTATTTTATTTTAGATTATTAACCTGTTTTATTGTTGTTACGCCATTAATAGCATTTTCTTTGAATTTATTCGAAAAATATTTTATTAAAAAGATTGAATCAAAAATTCAATTTATAAAGTCACTTAAAGAAAATTATAATAAATTAAAAATAAAATTCATTGACGATTGTAGAAAATGGTTTATTGAAGCATTAAAAACAAAAATTAAAAATGAAGAAAATAAAATTCATTATGAACAACAATGTAATGATTGGGAAAAACAAAAAAATGAATTTTACGAAAATCAAAATAGATTAAATCAAAATATTGATAACTACAAAAAAGATTTTGAATCTCATAAAAAAGAGCCTGTTGAATTATATTTTAACAGTATAATAAATCAAATTGAACAACCAATTGATTACGAGCAAAAATATGAACTTTTCTACAATGAAGCAAATAAATTGTTAGAAATTAGTTACCAATTACCAATTTATGACGAATTTCCAATTCTTTCAGGATTGTCTTACATAAAAACAAAAAATGAAATAAAAGAAATTTATTTTTCAGAATCAGCAAATAAAAAGCGATATGAAGATTATATTTATAAACTAATTTTTTCCATCATTGCAATTGTATTTAACTCCGACAGAGTTAATGCTATTGGAACCATTGTTTTTAATGGACAAGCTGAAAATATTGATAGGACAATTGGTAAAAAAGTTAAAAATTGCGTATTGAGCTTATTGATGACCAAAGAACAATTTGATGAATTAAATCTTGAATATATCGACCCTAAAGCTACATTTAAAGCAAATAGAGGTATTGCTGGCGCAAATATTTCTGAATTAGTGCCTGTTGCACCAATAGTAACTTACGACAAGAATGATTCAAGATTTATTGAAGCTTACAATGTTTTAGATAAAGTAAATGTAGGCACAAATTTAGCATCAATGGATTGGAAAGATTTCGAAAATTTAATTAGGGATATTTTTGAAAAAGAATTTAGTCAAAATGGTAGCGATGTGAAAATAACACAATCTAGTAGGGATGGTGGTGTTGATGTTGTGGCTTTTGACCCTGACCCAATTCGTGGTGGAAAAATTGTAATTCAAGCAAAAAGATATACAAATGTTGTAGGTGTTTCTGCTGTTAGAGATTTATATGGAACATTGATTAATGAGGGTGCTTCTAAAGGGATTTTGATAACAACATCTGATTATGGTTCCGATGCTCATAATTTTGCAAAAGATAAACCTTTGACATTATTGAATGGAAGTCATTTATTGCACTTAATCAAAAAACATGGACAAGAGGCTTATATTGATTTAAAAGAGGCAAAATCAATTTTGTATGGAGAGTAATAATTGCGACAAATAAAAATAAGTTACTTGACATGTATCAAAATGCAAATATTTTTAGAATGTGTGCTCTCAGAAGTTTGGGCTCAAATGAAGGAGATGATAAAATCAAAATCATTAGTAATGGTAAAATATTGATTTTAAAAGCTCCAACAATAGTTAATATTGCATTTGCTTGTGAATTATATTTAAAAGCTATCTTATTTAATCAAGGTGCAGGCATCCCTGAAACTCATAAATTAGATTTTTTATATAATCAATTATCTCAACAAAAAAGAGCTCAAATAAGAAAATTGTGCAACAAGAAAGAAGAAGAATTTAAACAATTAATAGCAGAATATTCAAAATTGTTTGTCCAGTATCGCTATTCCTTTGATTACGAAGATAAATCGAATCCTAGATTTAAATTTCTTTTAGATTTAACAGATGCACTACAAGAAATTTGTAAACAAATAATTGAAAGTTAAAACTTAACTTGACTTTCACGCACTCCTAAGCAATGAATGTCACAGCCTAAAAGGAGGTTGTGAATGGAAGAAAGACTTGTTATTAAAAGAAAAGATTTTAAGAAGTTAGAACGATATGCTGAAAATATCTACAATACTGCGGTTGTGATTGATTATTTTTGCTCATCTCAAAAAGAGTATGAGAAACTTTATAACCTAGCTCCTGTCGTTAAAAATCTACGCAAAGATGCTGACCAAGTTAATGCGTTTTTCATTAATTATCCTGAAAGTATAGATGAATAAATATTTAGCTTTAATTTTTTATTAACTATAATATTTGTATGGATAAAACAAAAATAAAGCCAAACAAATCTGAACTCAAATTTTTGAATTTAGCATATGCAAGATTTTATGATTTATATGAAATAATTATGCGTGATGATTTTTTCGAAATGGATGAGAAAATAAGATTTTTTTACATAAATAACATTGTCTCAGTATATTCAGAATTACTTTCTTATGAGCCAATTCAATACATAATAGAATTAATAAAAATTAAAAGACCACCTATGGAAGCAGAAATTAGTAGTGAACTTTTAAAATTTATTAGAAATATCTTAGCCCATTTCCCACTATTTTCTTGTTGGGATGATGCATGGGTAAGTTCCGACATCGTACAATGGGTAAAAAAAGATGGCTTTATAAATAAATTTTTATGTAAATACGCTGGGCATAATGAAATAAAATATAGAATGTGGCTAGCAAACAAGAAAAAATGATTTATGTTGACATAAATTTCCCTAAAGAATATAAAAATAATAAAATTTATTTAAAAGATATTATAAATGAAAAACAAGGTGTAGTTTTTTTATGCGGAGTAATGAAAAACATATTGGATACACAACTTGAAAAATAAACATTTTAATTAAAAATCCAATAGTATTGATTGATGCAAACTGATTTTAAATTACATTCAATAAATTACATCGGTGGAATAATTATTCCAGATTTTGTTTATTTTTAGAATTAATGTAAATTAGGACTTAAAGCCTTTCTGTAACTAGCTTTTGGTTAATTTTGTCCAAATGTAATTAAAACTCAATAAATTACATTTAATGTAATTTATTTAAAACTTCCCACTATGGTCGGAAGTTGTTATTATAACTGGGAAGCAGGGACTTCCCTCAAAAGAGGGAAGATGTAATCAATGTAATTTAGGGGTAAGTGAAAATAAAAAAACTAAATATTTCCTTTTGTCATCCTGAATTTATTTCAGGATCTTACCAGAACCTAGTAAACACGCCAAATTAGCAAGATGCTGAAACGAGTTCAGCATGACATCGTAACGGACATTTTGGCACTTTTCCACCTCAAATCCACCCTAAGCAAAGGACGCAAAAAGGACTCTACGGACTAGATTACATTGTCTCAACAAAAATAAGGGAAGTAGCCTTAATCTCAAACACCAAGCCTACTTCACCTCAATAAATTAAATTACATTTGTTTTATTTTGTCCTGTCCACCCATAAATACCTCAGTTAGTCTGCAGTTGGTTGAGCATTTTAAACCTGTTGCAAAAAATTGTATGTTACAACTATCTTATATTATTTATTGCAGAATTCAATTCACTTAATGTATTATATGCAGGCAAATCCTTATTTTCCATTACGACATTGTCTATATCTGCATATAATGATTTATTGGTGAAACTGGGGGTATATAGTCCTATGTAATCTTTAATGCTAAATTTATCCTTTTCATTTCTTAATACTGTTACTACATTTCTTTTTTCATCCAATATAATAAAACCTTTGTTAAACACTTTTTGTTTTGCTTCATTATCTATATGAGTTATAATATCTAGCATTCTATCAAAAATAAAATTATGTACGATATCGCTATTAGCAAACTTTAATATAATATCTTTATTATATTGATTAATATCTCCTGCTAAATCATCTATCAGGGAAATGGCATATAAATGTGACTCATAGGTTTCGTTATCATTGGATTTTAATTTATCAATATTATTTTGAATGTAGGTTTTGTATATTTCAAAATTTTCCGTATTAAGATTATATAATTGTAAATCTTTTTTATCAGGTAAAAGCATATCTTCAATCATTTTTTTTGCTTCTTCATCTGTCTGTGGTTTTGCAGAAATTACCCCCAAACTTGTAAGAGCTAAACCTGCTCCAACTGCGGCAGTTTCTTTAAAATGATTTTGTACTGCTTTTGCAGATTGTTCTATTGTATTAGTAATTGCTTTTGGCGGATATTGCTTAAAATTAGTACTATAATAATTAGTATTTACATTTATTTTTGCACTATTCATACATTATTCCTTTATTACAAAAATTTGTCATTTTATGTAAATACACTGAAATTTCAAAATTGTCTGATTTTTGAAAATTATTTACAAAAGTATATAAATTAACTCGATAATCACAATAATATTAATGATACTTGTTATACAAGAGCCTCATATCTTCGTCTGTAAGATATTGCATTGTTGGTAAATCATAAGGGTACATTATACTGTTACTGCTATCTGAATGTCCTAAACCGATTGCGTGGCCAGCTTCATGAAGCATAACACCGTAAATATTATCTTTAGGTCTTGTTACAAGCGCACGTGTAAGCCTGCCGTTTTCATAAGTTCTTTTATATTGTTTGGTTCCAATCGTTACATATGCTTTATAATATTGTCCTCCTCTTGTCATCATCTCTGTACAACCTACTGCATGCACGTCATTACAATTAGCAACAAAGTCCACAAATTCAACCTCAATATTTGCATTTGCAGGGCTGTCGACAAATTTAAAACGTACTAGAGATCTTGACTGCTGCTGCCAGGACATAAAAGCTTGATGCATGAGTCTGCTCATGTTGCCATATTCAGGAATATAAACATTGATAGGTAAAGATACCCAACGGGGACGTTCTGCGGCAAATGTACATATTGTTAATGTTAAAACTAAAAATAAAATCGCAAAACACTTTTTCATACAATCGAATTATAACATTTTAGCATAAGGGCTGTCAAACACTACTTTCTGGCAATGAAAAAAAGAAATGATAGCATATTATGTATTTATGGAAAAAAGAGATGACGTATATAAAAATCGTGGTTTACATGAATATGGCGACGTAGAGTTTGCTGACAATGTAAATAAAAAATATCCTATTGATACTCCTGAACATATAAGGGCTGCATGGAGCTACTTTCATATGCCTAGAGATTATGAAAAATATTCAGTAGAGGATAGAAAAATAATTATAAACAAGATTGTAGAAGCGTGGAAAAAGAAAATTTCTAAGGAAGGCCCGCCGGAAGCGTAGAGGTTTATCCGCTAATCAGTGACAAGCAGTTTGAATCATTGAATGCTTGTAAAGATGGATTTATCTGTATAGCAGTAGAGTAATCCTTTCTAAAGCCTTCTGTATCTCCAAGTTCTTTTCTGATTGCTGCTCTATAGTAGTAAGCATCTGCATATTTAGAATTGTTTTCAATGGCTTTGTTCAAGTCTGCAATAGCGCCCTGTAAATCTCTAAGTACACATTTTTGCAAACCTCTTATATAATAGCTTTCAGCTAGCTTAACATTTGTAGTAGGGTTCTTTTTTATAGCTGTAGTTGTAATAACAGGTGCGGATGGTACTTGAACTGTAGCAACTCCGGCACTTATTGTTCCAGAAGCAATTTTTTCTTGTGGAGCTGTAGTAGTTTGTTTAGGTTTTACGCTGATAGGCTGAGTTGTTGTCGAAATTTCCTGCTTTTGTGGCTGCTGGTATGCAATTTGTTGTGAAACATCCGGTTCTTTCTGTGAAACTATTTGCTGTGCAGCTGGTTTAATTTGAGTTTTGGGTGTTGATAATTCTGCAACTCTGTTATCAGATTTCGTTTGTACCGGAGCTGTATAACTTTGTACAACTCCTCGTACTGTCGGTATTGCCGCAATATAGCTTTCATTTGATAATAAAGGTTTAACATTTTTTATGAAAGTTTGATTTTCTGCAAGTGCAATTGCCTGATCTAAATCAATGGCAGCTCCTTCATTATCAAAATAAAGTTTTTTGAGGCGTCCCCTGTTAGCATATGCAATGCTGTCTTTAGGGTTCAAAGCTATAGCCTGAGTATAGTCGCTTAAAGCTCCTACATTGAAATTCATTCGTTTTTTTACAACACCTCTATTATTGAAAGCTTCGGCATCTTTTGGATTTAATTCTATTGCGATGTTGTAATCTTCAAGTGCGCCTTTATTATCGTCGAGCATATATTTTAAATTAGCTCTGTTATAATATACATCCGAATAATTTTTGTTGATTTCTAGAGCCTTTGCATAATCTTCCATAGCGCCATTAATATCTTTCATGGCAACTTTTAATACGCCTCTATTGTTGTAGGCATATGCAAAATTTTTGTTTATTGCAATTGCTTTGTTATAGTCTGCCATTGCACCATTCTGATCATTAATAAGCTGTTTTATATAACCTCTGTTAAGGTATAATTCCGGGTTATTAGGGCTTAGCTCAATAGCTTTATCAAAGTCTTGAATTGCTCCTTGAATATCTTGTTTAAGAAAGCGCATTGAAGCACGATTTGAGTAAGCTAATGCACTATTAGGCCCTTGCTGGATTTCTTGTGTGTACGTATCAATAGACCTCTCAATAGGGGTTTGGGCATTAGCTGATGGAATAATGACAAGAGTCAGCATTATTGCCAGTATTAAGCTTATAGGTTTCACGATACGTACTCCTTTGCCAAGTCGAATTTGATTAAATACTAACACATAATAAATCTATATCAATAGAATGTAAAAAAATATATACATATGGTGATATAAACAAGGGTAATTGTTGTATTAAAGAGATAATTTTTATGCTATACTAATAACATCAAATGCCGATGTGGCTCAGGTGGTAGAGCAATTGATTCGTAATCAATAGGTCGGGAGTTCGAGTCTCCCCATCGGCACCATACTTTCTTATTTACGGAAAGAAGAAATGAATACATTGAATACGGGTTTGATGTATTTAGATATATGACAATTCAAACTGCTGCCGAGTATATGAAATAAGGAGTTAGTATGAAAGTTTTATTATTAAATGGAAGTTCACACAAGAATGGATGTACTTTTACAGCTCTCTCTGAAGCTGCAAAAACTTTAAATCAAGAAGGTATTGAAACAGAAGTCTTTCAGCTAGGAAATCCTGAAATACGTGATTGCTGCGGCTGTCAAGCGTGCAGAAAACTTGGTAAGTGTGTTTTTGAAGACGGGCTTGTAAATGAATTTATAGAAAAGGCACGTGAAGCAGACGGTTTTATTTTCGGAACTCCTGTTTATTATGCCCATCCAACAGGCAGAATTTTATCATTTTTAGACAGAGCTTTTTATGCCGGTAAGGATGCTTTTGAATTTAAACCGGGAGCTGCGGTTGCATCTGCTAGAAGATCTGGTACAACTGCAAGCTTTGATGTTTTGAATAAATACTTTACAATTAATAATATGCCTGTTGTTTCATCCGGCTATTGGAATAATATTCACGGACATGTTGCAGATGATGCGCTTCAAGATTTGGAAGGTCTGCAAGTTATGAGGAGTTTAGGCCGAAACATGGCCTGGCTTCTAAAGTGCATAGAAAACGGAAAACAAAATGGTATTAATAGACCGCAGAATGAAGAAAAAATTTATACAAATTTTATAAAGTAGGAAAAATATGAGAGATGAATTATTATCAATAGTAGAGAAAAACAGCCGTATTGGAATTAATGAATTGGCAGTTCTTCTTGGTGAAGAAGAAATAAATGTCGCAAATGAACTTTCTAAACTTGAGCAAGAAGGGATTATTTGCGGATATCATACTTTAATCAACTGGGACAAGACTTCTATAGATAAGGTAACTGCTCTGATTGAAGTAAAAGTGACTCCTCAGAGAGGGCAAGGGTTTGATAAAATTGCAGAGAGAATTTACAATTATCCGGAAGTAAAGTCTGTTTATTTGATTTCAGGTGGGTTTGATCTTCTTGTAACTCTGGAAGAAAAATCCTTAAAAGAAATTGCTAAATTTGTATCTGACAAGTTGTCTACTCTGGACAGTGTTTTAAGTACTGCTACGCATTTCATTCTTAAAAAATATAAGGATCACGGTACAATTTATGACAAGAAACATGAGGATGAAAGGGAGATAATTACACCATGACAAAGCCTCTTTCTGATGCAGTGCAAAGCTTAAAACCTTCAGGAATAAGAAAGTTTTTTGACATTGTGAGTGAAATGAAGGATGCCATTTCTTTAGGTGTTGGCGAGCCTGATTTTGACACACCATGGCATATTCGTGATGAGGGTATTTATGCGCTGGAAAAAGGAAAAACATTTTACACCTCAAATGCCGGATTAAAAGAATTAAGAGAGGAAATCTGCAATTACCAGAAAAGAAAACAGGGAATTGTATATAATCCTGCGGATGAAGTTATTGTAACAGTTGGCGGTTCGGAAGCTATTGATATTGGTTTAAGGGCAATGATTAATCCGGGCGATGAGGTTATAATTCCTCAGCCTTCGTATGTTTCGTATGAACCGTGTGCGATTCTTGCTGGTGCAAAGCCTGTTATTATTGATTTGAAAGCGGAAAATGAATTCCGTCTTACAGCCGAAGAATTGGAAGACGTTATTACTGATAAGAGTAAGGTGTTGATACTTCCTTTTCCTAATAATCCGACCGGTGCAATCATGGAGCGTGAGGATTTAGAGAAGATTGCAGAACTTATCAGAAAATATGACCTGTATGTAATGTCTGATGAAATTTATGGAGCTCTTACATATAAAGGTGAACATGTTTCCATTGCAAGCCTTGAAGGAATGAAAGAACGTACTATTCTTATTGACGGGTTTTCAAAAGCTTATGCAATGACCGGATGGCGTCTTGGTTATGCCTGCGGACCAAGAGAGATTATAAAGCAGATGACAAAAATTCATCAATTTGCAATAATGTGTGCACCGACAACAAGCCAGTATGCTGCGGTAGAGGCTTTAAAAAACGGGGATGATGATGTAAAAACAATGAGGCAGGCTTATAATCAAAGACGAAGATTTCTTTTGAATGCATTTAAAGAAATGGGGCTTGAGTGTTTTGAACCTTTTGGAGCTTTCTATGTTTTTCCATGCATAAAAGAATTTGGAATGTCCAGTGAAGAATTTGCAACAAGATTTCTAGAAGAAGAACGAGTTGCTGCCGTTCCTGGAAATGCTTTTGGGGCAAGCGGAGAGGGGTTCTTAAGAATATCTTATGCATACTCTCTGGATAATCTTAAAACTGCTATGGAAAGATTGAATAGTTTTGTAAAAAAACTAAGAAACAATATTTCATAATTACCTTTTTGTGGTATAATGGAATGATATATTGGAATTAAGAGAATGCTAAAAAATATTAAAGATTTTATTTGTATGCACTTAAATTTTAAAGTGTATAATGTAACAGTCGCAGCAATCATAGCTGCGCTTGCGATTGCACCTTGCGTGATGTTTTTACCTGAATCATATGGTTTTGAAAATGGTGTATTGGAAAATTTGCAGCTTATAGTTTTATTTTTAGGATTTATTTTTGCTCTAATGGCAAAAGATAATAAAAAGTTTTTTTATTTTGTAGCAATGATTATAGCAGTTCTTGCTATAAGAGAGGTAAATTGTTTCAGAACCGTATTTTTTGCAATACCCGGGGAAATCAATGAATTTTATACCTGGGATCAGATTAAATTTGGCTGGCTTTATCATCCGATTTACGGGCTGTTTATTGCATATGTTGCTTTTTATTTCTTAAAAAACAAACTATTCCTGACTGCTTGGGAAATGTTGAAGAATATCAAACTGCCTGTTTGGAATATATTGCTTATGCTATCTGGTATGCTGCTTGGTGTAATCGCTGAAAGTGTATTTGCAAATACTCTTTTTGAAGAAAGTGCTGAACTGCTTTTCTATGTATCACTTACAGGCATTATATATTTATATGTCTTTGATAAAGATTATAATCTTTGAACAACAGCATTTGTGAATTCGCTGCAAGAAGCATTTCCGCCTATATCAGCAGTTTTAATACCTGATTTAAGTGTTTCAAATAATGCTGACTTAATTTTTGCAGCGGCAGTTGTTTCTCCTATAAAATTAAGCATCTCAATTGCAGACATAAGCATTGCTGTTGGATTTGCTTTATCTTGTCCGGCTATATCAGGTGCAGAACCGTGAACCGGTTCAAATACCGCATAATCTTTTCCGATATTTGCGCCCTGAGCAATACCAAGCCCGCCGACAAGACCGGCGCATAAATCTGAAACAATGTCACCATATAGGTTTGGTAAAAGAAGGGTATCAAACTGGTTAGGATTTTGTACTAATTGCATACAGCAATTATCAACCAGAATTTCTCTGAAACCGATGTTTGGATATTTTTTCGCAATTTTTCTGGCACAATCCAAAAATAATCCGTCAGAAAGCTTGCAGATATTTGCTTTTGTAACAACACAAACTTCTTTTCTATTATTCTTAACAGCATAATCAAAGGCAAATTCAGCTATTCTTTCAGATGCTGCCCGGGTAATGATTTTTATGCTTTCAGCTGTGTTTTCATCTACCTGTCTTTCAATTCCGGCGTATAAATCTTCTGTATTTTCCCTTACAACAACTATATCAACATTTTCATATCTGGTTTCTATGTTTGGAAGATTATAGCAGGGACGCAGATTAGCATAAAGATCAAGATCTTTCCTTAATTGTACATTAACCGAGCGGAAACCTCTGCCAATAGGGGTTGTAACCGGTGACTTTAACGCAATTTTGTTTCTTTTTACCGAGTCGATTACCCTTTGCGGAAGCGGAACGCCTTCTTTTTCAATTACGTCTGCTCCTGCTGTCTGGATGTCCCAGAGAATATCAACTCCGGCAGCTTTGATTATTTTTACAACTGCATCTGTAATTTCCGGTCCGATTCCGTCTCCTTTTATTAATGTTATATTATGCATCTTGACTCCATTTAAGTTTTGTTAGCTGGTATGTCACACTTTCTCTGCCACATTTACGCCTTTTGCTTCTAAGTATGCTTGAATACCTTTTGTTAATTGGTCAGGGCAACTGGTAGGTCTGGCTCCGCAAGGTATACCGCTTAATTTAGGAACAATATCATTAATATTCATACCTTTTACGAGAACTCCAATGCCGCTGAGGTTTCCATTGCATCCGCCAACAAATTCAACATCCTGAATAATATTGTCTTTTATTCGCATTTGCATCATCTTACAGCAAACGCCTTTTGGCTGATATTGTACTATATCAACTCCGTTAACTTCTTTTATTTGTATATTATCGCTCATTTTATACTCCTCATTAGTAATTGTGTTTCTAACACTAATTATATCACTTTGTTTTATCATAATCAAATTTTCTCCTTGTTTTGTGTTATCATAAAAACTATGGCAAGTATAACAAAAATAGGTTTCTGGGGTTACCCGCACCCTGATATTATAGAAAAGACTAAAAAAGATTATCCAAACGCCGAATGGATTGATTTGGATATAGATTTTTATAACCCCAAAACAAATATTTTGCCCGAATCATATTGCAAAATTATAAGAAATATTATAGATAATGCAATGTTTCTAAAACCGGATTTGATTTTAGCACCTATTGGTAAAGATAAATGTGATAGCGGCTGGTTTGCATCAAAAATTCTTGCAGATATGGGATTTAATGTAATACAGACTATATTTGAGGAGTTGGAACCGAAAAGAGAGTTAAAAATTTGTACAAGCAATTTACCTTTATATGATAAGATTACGCGAATAACAGGCAATATAATCGATGCTGTAGATCAGATTTTACCCCAAATTCCTGCAGAATTTGGGTTTTGGGGAGTGCCTCCAAATGATTTAGAAATCTTGAAACTTTTTCCTGACACAACTCACGTATACGGCTGGACAAGATGTGTTGAAGCAGGTACACCTGCGGATTTGGATTTGGAAATGTATGTAGATGAAAATGTTCCAACAGTATTTTATGCACAGGCTTTTTGCGCAAAGTCACAGCTTGCTAAATATCTGGCAGATAAGTACAATGGACTATATGTCGATATTGATGACTATGCTTCAAATTCAATTAGTGCAAAGATTGAGGCATTTTTACGCCTTAGCTGACTTTTGTTTCATAACAGCATCTATAAGACCTTTGAACAAAGGGTGCGGTCTTTCCGGTCTTGATTTAAATTCCGGATGGAACTGGCATGCAACGAACCAATCAAGATGAGGAAGCTCAACTATTTCTGAGAGCATTCCGTCTGGCGACATCCCTGAAAATACTAGTCCGGCTTTTTTGAGCTGTTCTATGTAGTCAGTATTAACTTCATATCTATGTCTATGACGTTCAGAAATCTTGTTTGCACTGTATACTTCCTGTGCCCTTGTACCTTTTTTTAAGTTGCAGTCATATGCACCTAACCTCATTGTACCGCCATAACCCTTAACATTTTTTTGTTCTGTCATTAAATCAATTACAGGAACAGCTGTATTTTCATCAAATTCAGTAGAGTTGGCTCCTTTTAGTCCGGCTGCATTTCTTGCATATTCAATAACAGCACACTGCATACCAAGACAAATTCCTAAGAATGGTATGTTATTTTCTCTTGCATATTTTATAACGTTTAATTTACCTTCAATACCCCTGATACCGAATCCTCCCGGTACAACCACTCCGTCAACGTCGCTTAAAAGTTCCTTACACTTACCCCCGTCAACGCAATCTTCTGAATTTATCCATTTAATTTCGGTTTTGACATTGTCAGCATATCCGGCATGTTTGATAGATTCCACAACTGATATATAAGCATCAGAAAGCTTTGTGTATTTTCCTGCTATTGCAATTTTGATGGTGCCGGATGGATGGTTAATTTTATCAACAAGTTCGCGCCATCCGGTTAAGTCTGCTTTTCTTTCAGGAACCTGTAAAAGTTTCAATACAACATCAGCAAACTTTTGTTCTTCAAGTGCAAGAGGAACTTCATAAATACTCTTCATATCTCTGCATTCAATTACAGCTTCTTTAGAAACCGAGCAGAACAAAGCAAGCTTGTCTTTTTCTGTTTTTGGAATTGGTTTAGAAGTCCTGCAAACAAGAATTTCCGGCTGCAAACCGTAACTCCTCAAAAGACTTACGCTGTGCTGCGAAGGTTTAGTTTTTAATTCTCCAGAGGTTGGAAGATAAGGAAGCAATGTACAGTGAATGTTTATCGCATTACCAATTCCGGCTTCTGTTTTGAACTGCCTTACTGATTCGATAAACGGCAACCCCTCTATATCACCGATTGTACCGCCGATTTCAATGATTTGAAAATCCGGTTTGAAATGTTTTTGAGCCTTTACCAATCTTGATTTAATTTCATTTGTTATGTGCGGAATTACCTGTACAGTGGCTCCAAGATAATCTCCTCTGCGTTCTTTTTGAATAACAGTCTGGTATACACTTCCTGAGGTTACATTGCTTAATTGTGAAAAATTTGTATCAATAAATCTTTCATAATGACCTAAGTCTAAATCTGTTTCAGCTCCGTCATCAGTTACAAATACTTCTCCGTGTTGAAAAGGGCTCATTGTTCCCGGATCAACATTTATGTACGGGTCAAATTTTTGTATAGCAACAGAATAACCTCTTGCTCTGAGTAATTTTCCTAATGATGCGCCGATAATACCTTTTCCCAATGAACTTACAACACCGCCTGTAATAAAAATATATTTTGTCATAGTTGAAACTCCCTAATATTATTAACTCTCCCTATCCCGTATCCGGAAGAAATGCAACAAAAAAAAGAGGGCAAGAAGCCCTCTTTAACTAATTAATTTTTGGAACTCTGAAAAATCCGTTTTCCTCATCCGGAGCGTTTTTCATAAGTTCTTCTTTTGTTTGTTCGTAATATACTTCGTCTTCTCTCATTACATTTACAAAGTCAATAGCGTGAGCCATTGGTTCAACGTTTGATGTATCAACTTCGTTCATTGCATCAACGTGTTTTAATACATCGCCCAGCTGCTTTGTAAACTTTTCTTTTTCTTCTTCCGTTAATTCCAAGCGTGCCAATTTTGCTACGTGTTCTACGTCTTTTATTGTAATCATAATTTTCCTACTCCAATAATAATTATTTTATATTATCACAAAATTTTTTTCGGGCAAACAATATTTTCTTTTGTAAGTATAATTTTTTTGAGAGAGTTAAACTCGCCATCTTCGAGCTGTACTGTTATATAGTTCCTTGTAACACCTTTGAATTTACCGTTCTTAGCCGGACGTTTTTCAATCAAAACTTCCTGTTCTGAACCAATGTTAGATTTGAGAAAAGTATTGATTTTTTCTGCTGAAATTTTTTTTATAATCCCTGCTCGCTCTTCTTTAATCTTATCCGGCAAATGACCTTCCATTTTTTCTGCAATGGTGCCCTTTCTGATTGAATATGGAAATGTATGTATCTGGCTTAATTTTGACTTGTTCAGATTTTCTACTGTTGTTTGAAAATCTTCCTCTGTTTCTCCTACAAACCCTGCAATAATATCGCTGCCCAAAAAAGGTTTATCAAATCTGGATACAATATCTTCAATCTGGTCTAAATAGTATTCTACTGTATAGTGCCTGTTCATACGTTTTAATGTTCTATTGCAGGCAGATTGTAATGATAAATGGAAATGCGGACAGAATTTTTCACTGTTCTGCAAAAAAGTTAGTAATTCAGGTGTAATTTCATGCGGATTTAGAGAACCTAGACGATAGCGCGGTATTGAGGTTTTTGTTTCGATTTCTTTTAGCAGAGGAAGTATATTCTTATCACCCCACAGACCAATATGAATGCCTGTTAAGATAACTTCTTTATACCCTAAGTCAGAATAACGATTTATTTCATTAATAATAAAATCAGAATCAGCGCTTCTTGATTTCCCTCGCCCGTATGGAATAATACAATATGAACATCTGTTATCACAACCATCTTGAATTTTTAGGCTTATTCGGGTTTTGGTTGTATCATTAAGAGTTACTTTGCAGAAATCTGTAGACTGCATAAGATCTTTTACGGAAAACACTTCGTCCTGTAAAATCAAATTTGCTAAGCGAAATTTATCCTCGTTGCCATAAACATAATCAATATATGGCTCTTCCAAAAGCTTTTCTTTTTCTATCTGCGCAATACAACCTGTCAGAATTGTTTTCAAACCCAGACTGTGAGCGTGTCTTAAAAGATACATTGCTTCGTTATCGCTGGTTTGGGTTACAGAGCAGGAATTGAGTATATAAATTTCTGCAAGATTAAGACTTGAAACTTGCTGATAGCCAGCCTCAATTAGCTTTTGAGCAACAATCTGTCCTTCAAACTGATTGGATTTACATCCCATTGATTTTATGTAGAAATTTTTCATTGTGCTTAAATTTTAGCACGAAAATTGTTACTTATCTTTATCTTTATCTTCTGTTTTATCTAACTGGTGTCCAACGACGGCTCCTGCACCAGCGCTGGCAGCTCCATATCCCAGTATCCACGGTAAAGCAGCTGCTCCAAGTCCGCCAGTCATAATTAGAATGCCTCCGACCGCTCCAGCCGTTCCGAGCAGTCCTGCGATTCCGGCAAAGCCTTTTGCAAAACTGTGTTTTCCCTGAAACGAAACGCTCTGTTTTGGGGCTTCTGGAACAGTAATGCTTGGATGCTGAACAGCTTTTCTTTGCTGATAAATATTGCGCTGACCATACGCATTAATCGAGCTAATTTTCATATACACACTCCTTAAAATCTATATGTATATGTTAACTGAAATTAGTCACAATGTCAATAGTTTTATACTCTTCCGTACATGTCTTCGTATCTGATAATATCTTCTTCAATCAGAGGGTCACCCTTTTGCACTTCAATAATTTTTAGGTTATCTTTGTACGGATTCTGGAGTGAATGTACCGCTTGGAGAGGTATATCAATACTGTGGCCGGGACTAAGAATTAATTCTTTTCCTTCCAGAATAACTTTTGCCATACCTTCCAATACCACCCAGTGCTCACTTCTGAAGTTATGCGACTGTACAGATAATTTTTGCCCCGGATTTACCTGTATCATTTTTGTTAAAAATCCATTGCCCTGTGCAAGTACTGTGTAATAGCCCCATGGTCTGTAAACAGTTTTATGCACAAGGTGGGTGTCATCGTTTTGTTTTTTTAATGTTTCAAAAATCTTTTTAACATCCTGCGTTTTATCAGATTTACACGCAAGAATTGCATCTTCAGTTTCTACAACAACAACATGTTCAAGTCCGATTGTCGCAACGAGTTTTGATGATGAGTACACAAGAGAGTTTTTAGAACCTTCATCTAAAACATGACCGATTTTTACATTGCCGTCTTTATCTTTAGGACTTACATCATAGATAGATTTCCAGCTGCCCAAATCATTCCAGTCGCTTTCAAGCTTAACAAGCGCAATCTTATCAGATTTTTCCATAACTGCATAATCAATAGAAATGGAAGGCATTTTGTCATACTCTGTGAACGGAATTTCATCTGATTCAGAAAAATCAAAGTTGGAAAGTTTTGAATAAATTTCAGGAGATGCTTTTGCCAGTTCTTCCAGAAGTACAGACGCTTTGAACATAAATATTCCGCTGTTCCAGTAGTAATTCCCTGCAGAAACATATTCATGCGCAAGTTTTTCATTTGGTTTCTCTACAAATTTATTTACTTTATAACCGCGTTCAATATGTTTGTCTGTAACATTTATGTATCCATATCCTGTTTCAGGGTAAGAAGGTTTTATACCAAATGTTACAATGTAGCCGAGTTCTGCAATCTTTTCGCCTTCTTTAACTGTCATAACAAATTTATCTGTATTATTTATCATATGATCGGAAGGTACTACGAGAATTACGGGATCTATGTTGAATTTTTCTATAATGTATTTAGAAGCAAGCGCAATGGCCGGTGCTGTGTTTTTCGAAATAGGTTCTGATAAAACTACAGCCTTGTCATACATTGATGAAAGCTGATATTTAACATTAGATAAATGTTTTACACCTGTCATACTTATAATATTAGAAGCCGGCATGCATTCAGAAACTCTTTCAAAAGTTGCTTGCAGCAAACTCTCAGTGTTTTGAATGTTTAGAAGCTGTTTTGGATATAATTCCCTTGACAAAGGCCATAATCTGCTTCCTGAACCGCCTGCTAAAATTAATCCATACATCATAAATAAATTCCCTCTTATAACTCCCTGCTTCAATTCTAGCATAAATAAAAAATAATTGTAAAATAATTCAAATATGTGGTAAAATACAACACAAGGCAATGTTATTTTATGAAAATTTACTATAAGGCTACGTATACTTATAAAATATACAGGATGTTTTTGTCCGAATTGGAAGGGTTTGTTACAACTCTAGGTAACATTGCGCTATTGGGCTTAGAGTTTTTTAAAGGATTAAAAACCTTTCCAACAACGTACAAATCTATAATGGAGCAAGCTTCGCGTTTTGGTGTTTCATCTCTGCCTATAACATTGTCTATTGTCGGCATGACATCTGTAATTATTGCCATGCAGATTGCGGGAGAGATGGTTAAACAGGGCGCTGGAAATTATGTTGGTATGCTTGTTTCAATTCTTATGGTAAGGGAAGAAGGCGTAATTATGGCAGGATTTGCAATAATTTCTATGATTGGTTCTTCTCTTGCATCAGAAATTGCAACAATGAAAGTTACGGAACAGATTGATGCAATAAGAGTTCTTAGGGTAAATCCGGTGTATTACCTGTTTACCCCGAGAGTTATTGCGGGAACCTTGATGATGCCGGTTGTTGTAATTGTTTCATCGCTGTTTGGTATTCTGGGCGGTGCAGTTGCTTCAAATCTGGCTTCAGGGCTTACATACAAGGCATACTTTGACTCTGTATGGTTCGGTCTGAATATGCATGATTTAAATGTGTGTATTCTAAAGTCTCTGGCGTTTGGTTTTGTAATAACGCTTATAAGCTGTTCTTGCGGAATGGAAGCAAGAGATGGTGCAAAGGGGGTTGGTATTGCAACAACAAAAGCTGTTGTATGGTCTTTTGTTGCAATTGTAATACTTGATTTAATCTTTGCAGCAATGTTCTTTTATTAGTACCTGAGGGTGAAAGAAAAAATGGGTATAGAAGTTAAAAACTTAATAAAATCATTCGATAAAAAAGTTATTTTAGATGATATTTCATTCAAAGTTGATGATGGAAAAATTTTATCTATAGTAGGTTTTAGCGGCTCCGGTAAAAGTACTGTGTTAAAACTTATAAGCGGATTAATTGAAAAAGACTCTGGAGAAATAAATACTTCCGGAGGTGATATTGCAATGGTTTTTCAGTATTCAGCGCTTTTTGATTCGCTTAACGTCTTTGATAACATATCTTTTGCATTGCAGGAGAGAAAAGATTTGAGGGGGAAATATACAAGAAAAGAACTTGAAAAAATAGTTGCAGAAAAACTAGAGCTGGTAGGACTTTCTGGAATTGAAGAACAATTTCCATCAGAGTTATCAGGCGGTATGCAGAAACGTGTAAGCTTTGCCCGTGCAATTGTTACCGAGCCTAAAATAATACTTTATGACGAACCAACAGCAGGTCTGGATCCAATTTCATCTACACTTATAGAAGATTATATTGTTCGTTTGAAGAATGAAACAAATGCCGCTTCTATTGTTGTAACTCACCAGATGTCAACAATAAGAAGAACAGCCGATTCTGTTTTGATGTTGTATAATGGACATGCAGTTTTTGAAGGGACTCCTGAGGAGCTAATGGAACAAAAAACTCCATATACTAAACAGTTCGTCACTGCTTCAATCGACGGCCCTATGAAAATGCTGGGTTAGTCAAACAAAGAAATTATTATTAACAAAAAGGAAATATAACAAATGAAAATGTCACCATCATTTAAAGTAGGAATATTAACACTTGTAGCATTAATTATACTTCTATTTACTGTTTTGTGGATAAAGGGTCGTTCTTTTTCTTCAGCAGAACGAATTGAAGTCCATTTTAAGGATGTAAATGGAATGCGTCCGGGCTCCGGTGTTCAAATGATGGGACTCCGTGTTGGACAGGTGGAAGAAATTATACCGGTTGTTGATGGCGAATCAAGTTATGTAAAGATGAAATTTGTTATTACAGAACCGGGGATTACAATACCAAAGGCATCAATGCTGTCTATACAGCAGTCAGGGCTGATTGGCGAACAGTTTTTGGAAATCACACCGCCAAGAGTTCGTTCAGTGTTTATTCCTGTTATTGGAAAAGAGCTTTTATCAAATGATGCTCCGGTTGAGATTAAATTAGATGATAAATATTATGATGTAGGTAATGTTAAGAAGTCTCAGATAATGACTGCGAAGCTTGTTCCAGATGAGTTAAAGGACTATATTAAGACAAATTATGCTTATAAGGTAGACTATGTGGTAAATCTTCCGGGACTTATCATACCTCACTTTATGACCGGTAAGATTGTTACAGAGGATGGAGTTAAAAAATTGAGAATCGCTCCGCTGGATAATGCTCCGCTTCCATATCCTCAGCAGACTTCTCCATATACTATAATTGAGCCAATGAGAATTGCTGATTTTATGGATTTGCAGTACAAAGCCGCTGAATCTTTAACAGAAACAAACCGAATTATTAATGAATTGCTGAATGATAGTATGATTGCAGAAATCAGACAGTCTGTTACCAATTTTAAAGACTTGACAGCTCAGGCAACAACTACACTTGCTAAGACTGAAAAGCTCATAGAAACTTCAAGAAATGATATAGATGCTGTTCTGTGGATGATGAGTGATGTTTCTACAAACTTTAATAAACTTGCGACTAATATCAACGGAATTATTGGAGATGAGAAGTTCAAACCGATGATGTATGATACAGCAGAATCTATTTCAAATCTTTCTAAACAGCTGACTCCAATTCTCGGGGCAGTTGATGCTAAAGCTTTTGGTGAAGACTTAAATGCAGTTATGACTAATTTGAATGAAATTTCAACTTCTGTGAACAAGATGACAAAAGATGAAAACCTTAAGACGAAGATTGAAACTTCTATTGATAACCTTAATGTAACAATGTGCGAAGTTTCTTCAGCCCTGGAAACAATCAATGGAGAAGATGGAGATAAAGAAGGGTTAAAACAAATTGTAGAAGATACATCAGAAACAGTTGCAAACCTTAAGAAATTCTCAGAGAAATTGAATAAGAGATTTTTACTGTTCAGACTGATGTTTTAGGGTTAAATGTGAATATTGGTTATGAAGACTCAGGCTTCATAACCAATTTATAGGTTTCGATTTCAAGCGCATCTGCTATAGCATCAAGTTTATCCCAACGCGGAATTTTCTTGCCACGCTCGATTTCAGACAAATAGTCCATTGAGATATCACTAAGCTCACTAAGTGCAGCTTGTGTTAATCCACTTTTTTTTCTATATAAAACGATATTTTTTCTAATATTTTTAGCCGTGCTATTTGCCATAGTTGTATTTTAGTGTTATGCTGTAGAAAATGTAACAGGCTTATAGCACGGAAAAGGGATAAAAAATGAAAAATGATAAAAAGAAAAAATACTAGAAAAAATCTTTGAAATTTCGACTAGAAGGTATTTTAGAGATATCAAAAGAAGTCAATTCTACAATGAGTGTGGTTTATTCCTACTGTAAGAATCGTAATGATTCGGAAACAGTTGATAATATTTTGCATATGCTAAAAAGTGTTGTTGAAAAAACAGACGAGATTTCGTTTAATATATGTCAAATATTAGATGATAATACTGAAATAGTATCGGATTTTATTTCAAAAATAACTCCACTTAATTATGATGAAGTAATAGTTGATGACTAGTTGCGAATAAAAAATTTATAAACATCTATGTCTAATGCTTCCGCAATTTTTATCAAACGTTTAATGCTTGGAGTTTTTTTCCCACGCTCAATTTCTGACAAATAATCTTTCGAAATACCAGAAATTTCACTAAGTTTTTCTTGAGTGAGATTTTTCAGACTTCGAAAATACTTTATATTGTTAATAAGTATTTCTATAGTGCTATTTGCCATACAAAAATTTTAGTAATTATTTGCTTTTAATGTAACAGGCAAATAGCACTATTTAGATATTTAGTTTTGTAAACAATCGTGATGAAAATGTTTTTAGGTGTTATGTTTGTTGTAGAATACCTTTTGGGAGATTTAGTGTGATGTTAGATAGTGCAGTAAAATTTATTGAGGAAAAAATAGGAGATTTTAAACCTGAGATTGGTATAATACTTGGTTCTGGGCTTGGTGATTTAGCTGATGAGTTCTGTAAAATTTCTATTCCGTATTCGGAAATTCCAGGATTTGAAACTTCTACAATTTCGGGACATAAGAGCAGACTTGTATTTGCAGAAATTAACGGTAAGAATGTTGTTATGATGCAGGGACGTTTTCATTTTTATGAAGGACATCCAATACAAAAAGTTGTATTCCCTGTGAAAGTTATGAAGAAAATCGGAGTTAAGACTCTAATTGTTACAAATGCTGCGGGTGGAGTTAATGCTGATTTTAAGCCTGCTGATTTGATGATTATAACAGACCATATTAATCATATGGGAGTAAATCCCCTTATAGGGCCAAATGACGCTTCTATGGGAGAAAGATTTCCTGATATGAGTGAAGTTTATTCTAAAGAGTATGTGGAACTTGCAGAAAAAGTCGGCAAAAAACTTGGGATTGATTTACAAAAAGGTGTTTATATAGCACTTACCGGCCCTTCATATGAAACTCCTGCCGAGGTGAAAATGGCTAGAATTCTAGGTGCTGATGCTGTGGGGATGTCTACTGTACCGGAGGCAATTACAGCTTCCTGGGCAGGGATGAAAGTTATAGGGTTAAGCTGTATATGTAATTCAGCTGCCGGCGTAAGCACTGTAGGACTTTCACATGCTGATGTTATTGAAGCCGCAGGAGCCGCAAAAGAAAAGTTTAAAAAATTGGTAAAAGAAATTATAAGAGAACTATGAGATTAGATAAATTTTTAAAAGTTTCAAGACTAATTAAGAGAAGAACTGTTGCAAACACTGTTTCTGAAATGGGTCGTGTGCTTGTTAATGGCAATCCAGCAAAACCGGCTAAACAGCTGAAAATTGGTGATGTTATTGAAATTGAGTATTCAAACAGAGTGGAAAAAGTGGAAGTAATTGTTATTCCAACGGGAAATGTAAGCGTACAGGAAGCATCGAGCCTGTACAAAGTTATAGAGGAGTAAATATGCCTGTAATAAATGAACATTTTACAATAAATACACAGGGAAATAATGATATTATAAATATAACAAAACATGTTCAGAATTGTGTTTACCAGCACGAACTTAAGGATGCCCTAGTTTGTGTATCAATTCAAGGCAGTACATCTGCTGTTACAACTATTGAATATGAAACGGGGCTTATACAGGATTTAAAAGAGGCTCTTGAAAGAATTGCTCCAACAGGGGCGGAGTATCATCATGATGAAATCTGGCACGATGGTAACGGTTACGCTCATGTCCGTGCTGCAATTGTTGGCAGCTCTGTTAATATAGCTTTAAAAGACGGACTTTTGAATTTAGGCACCTGGCAGCAAGTTGTATTGCTGGATTTTGATAATAAACAGCGCTCTAGAAATATAACAGTGCAGATTTTGTATTAAATTATTAAGATTTATTCATTTTATATAATTTATCAACAACAACAAACCTAAAGTTTGCCAGTTTATCATCAGGGTTTCTGTCAGGATGAACTTTTAGAACAAGTTCTCTGTATACTTTTTTATCACCATTATGGAGTTTTTTAATATTTTCCGGTGACGTTTTTAGAAGTTTTGCCAGAAGTTCCTTGTAGTTATTTAGGTCTTCTTTAGAAAGTGACTTTTTTACAAGTTCATCAATTTCTTTTATTTGTGCTTCTGAAAATTCCTTGAAAAAGTCACGGTTTGAATGCTCTTTGGTTTTTTGTGATGTTGTTCTTTTGAAGGCTTCATTCTCTCTTCTTATTTTTTCACGCATATCTTCATAAGCTTTTTTAGTTTTTTGTGATGATTTTTTAAAATCTTCTTTCATTGTGTTTAAATTTTCGTAAAATTGCCGATTTTTTTCTTTAAATTCTTTTTCCCAATTGTGCATCTCTTCATACATTTTTTTGTATTCAGCCTCCCAATCGTATGTTTTATAAGATGTGTTTTTGAAAAAAGTCTTGTCATATTTTTTTCTGGTTTCTTCAAATTCTTTGTCAATTTTATCAAAAATTTTTTTCCATTCCTCTAAATCTTTCATGCTTTTTTCAAATTCTTTTTTTTGAGCTTCTTCAAACTCTCGTGACATTTTTTCTAAATCAGCAATAATTTTTTTTCTTCTGTTATGTCTGTATATCAATCCGCCGATAACAAATGATGCAATTGCAGCGCTTGTGATAGAATATGCTGTTCTATGATTTTTCTTGTTATTCTTTGGGGTATCTGATGCGGGTGTATCTTGTATTATATGTTTTTCAGAAACAGTTTGTTTGAAATTTGGTTTTAAAATTGGAATTGAAATATTATTATGCATAATTATGTCCCCAAAATTATTAAAACACGTAAAATACATTTTTGTTTTTTTTACAAAAATTGTTACAATCTGTAAGAAAATGTGGTACTATAAATTTATGTTAAATCTATACATCACATCATCAAACCGCCGCGAGGGTAAGACTTTTTTGACAGCAGGACTTGCTGCAACAATGCAAAGTCTTGGATACTCAACAACTGTTTATAAGCCGATTCAAACAAACGGGATTGAACGTAACGGTTTTATGCAGTCACCTGATTTAACTTATGTAAAAACAATTGATCCATATATCAACACTCATTTTTCTTATTTGTATAAATCTGATTTAGAACCGCTTATAGCATCTGAACTTGAAAATGAACCGATTGATATAGAGCTTATTTCAAGAGAGTATGGGAGAATTTCAAGCACATCAGATTGTACTTTATTAGATGGAGATTGTGGAATTTTAAGCCCGATTGCTCCTGCTGTTCAGACAGCTGATCTGGTAAAAAAACTCCAACTTCCGCTCCTGTTTGTGGTTACACCACGTGAGGATTCTATTAATGATACACTTCTTTCTATTTATACTGCTCAGGAAAAAGGGCTGGAAATAAGAGGTGTGGTTATAAATAATATTAAGGATGATTGTCCGAAAAATCTATTAAATGCTATTCCGAGGGTAATAGAGGAGTATACTAATATTAAAATACTTGGTCTAATATCACATATTGAAGGGAAAATATCTCCGGAAGATTTAATAACAAGTATCCTTAATGGAGTTGATATTGAAAGTATTTTTAATGTAAAGATTGAAAAACTGGAATTATGATAATTACTGCCGGAATCTATAAAGGGAGAAAAATTACTGCTCCTGACGAAAATATTACAAGACCTACTTTATCAAAAGTCAGGATGGGAGTTTTTAATACCTTATATTCAATACTTGGAGATTTTGAGGGTAAATCTTTTCTTGATGTTTTTGGCGGCTCGGGGGTAATGGGGTTGGAGGCTCTTTCGCGCGGATTTGAGGGTGTAACTGTTTTCGAGAAAAACAGAAAAGCGGCAGAGATTATAAGAAAAAATTATAACCAGCTCGGGTTGAAACCTGATTTAAAAATAGGAGATAGCTCTAAATTAATAACCAGACTGGATAAGATTTATGATGTAGTATATATCGATCCCCCATATATGAGTAACTTATATGAGAGTATCCTAAAAAATGTAACCGGAGGAATTATAGTAGTAGAGGGAATAAAAGATATTGGCTTTGAAGGGTTAGAACTCATTAAAACGAAAAACTACGGCGATAAATCTATTAATTACCTTAAAAACATATCGTTTTTCAATGATTTGTAAATTTTTGTAACACATGTCTAATATATTTGTTATAAATTTTTAATTCTGTGGAATTAAGAAAATATAGGATATGAAACGAGGATAATTATGCAAGGAAGTTACAAAAAATTAGTGAAAACGCCCAGTATAATAGTAGGGGGGGGGGGCTAAAACGCTCTCTATGAGCGGATTTAAGCGTTTATCTCTGGCTGCATGTGCAATATTGCTTACTCTGTCATCTACTGCTGAAGCACAGGATTTATCTTCCGGATATACACTTACACGTGTGGATGAGAAAGGTGAAAATACAATAACTAAGTTTGAGTGGAATTCAGAACTAAATAAGATGGTTCCTGTTTATTACCGTGTTGATTTGGCTCAAAAAGAATACGGCTCAGGTAAAGATGTGAAATACTTTGAGTGGAGTGATGATAGAATATTTGAGGAGGTTTCGGCTCCTACCGAAGGAAAAACAACCATTACAGCAGGATATGACGCTTCCAACCTTCATGAACAGGTTGTTTCTAATTCTTATCTTGCTGATGTTACTGGCGATTTTGTAGAGAATTATGATGCTAGTGGCGGTGCTATTCATAATAGAGGTTTTATTGAGAATATAAAAGGCAATTTTATTGCTAACAGCTCTATTTTGGGTGGTGCAATCTATAATAGTGGAAAAATTTCAGAAATTTCGGGAAATTTTATAGGTAACAGGGCTGAAGATTCATATAGTGCTGCAGGTGGAGCTATTTATAATACCACTCCGCCGCCTGCTAGAGCTTCAGAGGGCTCAGAGGTAGAGTATTCTGAAACGAGCTTCAATATAAGCGGTAATTTTATAGGTAATTCTGCAGTGGCTTTGTCTGAGGCTGAGCTTCCACCTAAACCGCTTGCATTGTATGCCCTAAGCACAACTGGTATGGGTGGTGCAATTGCTAATGAGGCTAGTATTGGTAATATTACCGGAAACTTCATCGGCAATTACAGCATTGGCGAGCAATCCATCGGCGGAGCTATTTATAATGATGGTAAAATTGACAGTATAAACGGAAATTTTATTGGCAATTATTCAGAAGGTCGTTATGAAGTCTTTGGCGGTGCGATAGCTAATGGTGGGTATGGAGAAATAAAAAACATTACCGGCAACTTTATTGGAAATAACGTACAAAGCGGAGGTGTTGCAGTAGGTGGCGCTATTTTTAATACCGATATAATTGGTGAATGGGATTATGATGAAGAGAAACTTGTCAGCGGAACCGGTATAGTTAACTCTTCTTTTTACGGTAACTATGCAAAAGCAGACGGCGAATATGCAATGGCTGGCGGCGGAGCTATTGCAACATCAACAGACCTTAATATAGTAGCCAAAGACGGATATACTTCTGTCTTTAGCGGTAATTATGCAGAAGTCAATGGTGAACGAGATGATAATGCAATTTATGCAGGGTATGGTTCGACCATCAACTTTGAAATGAAAAACGGCGGTAAGTTTGTTATGGCCGATAATATCCGCGGTGAAGCAGAGCCGCAACCAGCTAGCTTAGAGAGCATAATGGCGCCGGAGAGTTATAAAGTCAATATAACCGGGGATAATATAGACAATACAGCATTTTATATGCTCAATGATATGTATGATGCTGATTTGACTGTCGGTCAAACCACCTTGAATACAGTAAATGACAGTATCCATACTTATGACGTTAATAATTTTACCCTCTCAAATAATACTAAAATGGTAGTTGATGTAGATCTTGCAAATGAAACAATGGATAGATTTACTTCCAATGGTTATGGCGAGCATAATGGCGACCTTATAGTATCCGGTATGAATTTATTATCGGATTCTAAAGGCGACAGCGCAGAAATATTCTTTGCCGAAGAGGGTTTGAAAGATAATGTCTTGAATGGAACCGGAGAACTTCCGGACAAATATCAGACAGCTTATACACCAATATATAAATACAATGTAAATTATGATAACCGAGCAGATGGCGGATATTTTGTATTCAATCGCGGCGGTCAAAACTCCTCTGATAGTTTTAACCCTTCCGTATTATCCACTCCGGTAGCGAATCAGGCCGGCAGTCAGGCAGTAATCAATGAAACCGTCCGATTTGCGTTCCAGCATATGGATTTATTCTCTCAATTGCCTTTTAATCAGCGAATGGCCATCATTAATAACAATCGGTATGCCATAAGTGAAGGCACTCCCAAATACACACCCGAGCTTGAAATGATAAACAAAGGTTTCTGGGTCAAACCCTTTACGAGTTTTGAAACAATCAACCTTAATCACGGTCCGGATGTCGATGCTATTACTTATGGCACTCTGGTCGGCTTTGACAGTAATTTTAAAGAACTGAAACGCGGGTGGTATAATGTCCAATCGATTTATGGCGGTTATAATGGTTCCCAATTGAGTTATGACGGCGTAGATACGAGCTTAAACGGCGGCGTCCTTGGTATAACCGAAACATTCTACAAAGGCAATTTCTTTACGGCCTTGACCGCAACCGCCGGAGCCAATGTCGGCAGCAGCAAAACAATGTATGGGAATGAAGACTTTACAGCACTTCTGGCCGGCATTGGTTCAAAGAGCGGTTATAACTTTGAGTTTAAGAATGGTAAATATATCTTACAACCAATTTTGTTTATGAACTATTCATTTGTAAATACCTTTGATTATACGAATGCTGCCGGAGTAAAAATCGACAGCGACCCTTTGCATACATTCCAGATAAATCCTCAGTTGAAGTTTGTAACCAATCTAAAGAACGGTTGGCAGCCTTATGCGAGTGTCGGTATGGTTTGGAATGTATTGAACTCTTCAAAAGTTCGCGCCAATGATGTTATTTTACCAAAAATGAGTGTAGATCCTTATGTAGAGTATGGTGTCGGTTTACAGCGCAACTGGAAAGACCGTTTCACAGGTTTTGCTCAGGCTATGGTTCGTAACGGCGGTAGAAACGGTGTAGCTTTAACGTTTGGTTTCCGCTGGGCAATAGGCAAGGGGGATGACCTGTAAGTCGAAGATATTTTACCTTACTATCTAATATGAAAAATTTTTAGCTTCAACTAGAATACTAACACACATTTGGTTATAGGGGATATGGCGTGTTAGATTTAGAGAAAAGCAAAAAGTTTATGAATTTAAAGTTTGAAAACTTTGTTGATACATTGCAAGGCGAGGATATTTTGGCAAAGACTGACAGGCTTGATGAAGTTCTGTCCAGCGGAATTATGACAGGTAATGAAGCTTTAGGTATGGTTACTATGAATAAAGTCAGTCCTGAATCCGACATTAGAGAGAAAGATGGAAAAATTCATAATGTAATAATGCTAGGCTCTAATTCTTATCTTAATCTTTCTACTCATCCTCAGGTTATGGATGGTGCAAGACAGGCCCTAGAAGAGTTCGGGTATGGTATGGGAGCTGTATCTAATTATGCTGGTATTACTGATATACATAAAGAATTGGAAGGCAGAATTGCAGAATTTTACGGGGTTGAAGATTCAATAGTGTTTCCTAGCGGATACGGTGCAAATGTTGGTATTGTATCAGCTCTTTGCAGCAAAAACGATGTAGTAATTAATGATGCAGCAAATCATGCTTCAATTTTTGACGGGTGCATGCTTTCAGGTGCAGATATTAAAGTTTATCCCCACAAAGATATGAGATATTTAGAGCGAATTTTATCCCGCTTGCCGGAAGAGAAAACAGGACGATTGATAATAACTGACGGTGTATTTTCGATGGATGGAGATATGGCACCTCTTGATAAAATTGTTGAACTTGCTCAAAAATACCGCTGTAGAGTTATGGTGGACGATGCTCACGGGGTTGGAGTTGTTGGGAAAACGGGGAGAGGAACTGCTGAATATTTCGGGGTTACAGGTAAAATAGATTTGAATGTAGGAATGCTTAGCAAAGGACCTGGTGGTCTTGGAGGGTATTGTGCCGCATCAAGAAAAGTTGTTCAGTATTTAAGACTTTATGCAAGAAGTTATTTTTTCTCGACAGCTCTTCCGGCATCTGTTGCAGGAGGCTTAAACGAAGTGTTTAAACTGCTTGCTTCAGATAATGCAGGCAGGGAAAAATTATGGGAAAATATAAATTACTTGAAGCTAAAGCTTTCGGAAAAAGGGTTTGATATTGGAAACTCTCAGTCTGCTGTAATTCCTGTTATGATTTATAGCGAGCCTGTATTGTTTGAATTATATGACAAACTCCGTAGAAACGGAGTTTATGTCAATATTGTTACTTATCCGGCTGTTAGAAGAAAAGAATGTCGTATGAGGTTATGCGCTATGAAAGATTTAAATTTTGAGCAAATAGAAAGAGCTGTGGATATTATCGCAAAATATGCGCGAGAATATAATGTAATATCTTAATTTTCCAGACTTGTAAATACACCTGTATTTATACTATAATAATCTCTGAATTAGAGAGGTTAAAGGTGGGAAGATATCATTTTATAGCAATCGGCGGAATAGGGATGAGCGGTCTTGCAAAATATTTGCTGGAAGACGGGCACACTGTTTCCGGCTCCGATATTGCTGATTCAAAATATATAGATAAGTTAAGAGAATTAGGCGCACAGGTGAAGATTGGCCATAATGAGGCTAATTTATCTGATGATACTGATATAGTTGTAATAAGTACGGCAATAAGAGAAAATAATCCGGAATTAGTTAAGGCTAGACAACTTGGTATTCCTGTTTATCATCGCTCTGATTTATTAGAAGAAATTGCTAAAACAGCTCAGCAGAGTGGCAAGTGCTTTATTGGTTTTTCCGGTACTCACGGAAAAACCACAACGAGCGGACTAGCTTCTTTTGTTTTGGATAAAGCAGGACTGGAACCATCTTTTGTTGATGGCGGAATCATTCCGGAATTAAATACAAATGCCCAGCATAAAAAAGGAAAACATTTTATAGCAGAATTAGATGAGAGTGACGGTACGATTGTTAAATATTCGCCTGATATTCTTGTAATTAACAATTTAGAAGAGGATCATATCGATCATTACAAGAATGGTATGCCCGATTTAGTAAAAACTTTTAATCAGGAAATTGTACAATCTAAAAAGGTTTTAATTAATAATGACAATGCTGGAACGGCACTTCTTAGCGGAAATTTTATTACTTTCGGGCTAAAAGATGCAGACTATACGGCAAAAAATGTTGACAGTGAAACTATTGAAATATTTCATAACGGATGTCTGCTTACTACTATAAAAACGCAGCTGGCCGGTATTCATAATGTTTATAATACACTTGCTGTTGTAGCAGCTCTAAATGAAGCAGGGGTAGAGTTAAAAAAATTAGCACAATATTTTTACCCCTTTACAGGTATGGGCAGACGTTTTCAGAAAGTTTGCGAGTTTAATGGAATTACTGTGTATGATGATTATGCTCACCATCCGACTGAAATTAAGGCTGCATTGCAGGCTGCTGCTTCGAAATTCGGTAAGGAAAATGTTGTTGCTGTCTTTCAGCCTCACAGGTTTACAAGACTTCAATCTTTGTGGAAAGAGTTTCTTACAGCCTTTGAAAATGCCGGCCGTGTAATTGTAACTGATGTTTATGCAGCTTCGGAAGATTCGATAGAAGGGATAAATGGTGAAAATTTCGCAGCTGAGTTATCTTGCGAATATGTATCAGGTAATATGCAGGATGTGGCTCGAAAATTAATGCCAAGCTTGAAAAAGGGGGACGTTGTAATCGGACTTGGTGCCGGTACAATTACTAATCTGGGAAAAGAATTATGCAAATTAGAAACAATTTTGAGATAAAAAATTTGACAACATACAAAATAGGAGGTAAGGTTAAAACACTTTACCTTCCGGAAACTCTGGAAGAACTTACATCACTTCTTAGAGAACTGGATGAGTATGTAGTTCTTGGAAGCTGTTCGGATGTTCTTTTTTCTTCAAACGGCTACAGCGGTAATGTAATTATTACAACAGAAATGAAGAAGTTTGAGATAAGAGGAACTAAAATATATGCAGAATGCGGCGTAAAAGACCCAATGCTTGCAAAAAGTGTTAGCGAAGTATCTTTGAGCGGTCTGGAGTTTTTAATAGGGCTTCCCGGTACAATAGGCGGCGCTGTTTATATGAATGCCGGTGCACATGGCCAGTGCATTGCAGATACGCTTGTTTCTTGCTGTCTTTTTGATTGCGAAACAAAAGAAGTTGTTTATAAAAATAAAGAGGATATGCAATTTTCATACAGACACTCGCTTTTACACGATAAAAGGTTTATACTTCTTTATGCAGAATTTGAATTAAAACGTGCTCCTCTGGAGGATATCAAGGCATTGATGGAAAGAAATCTTACTTTCCGTAAAACAGTCCAGCCATCTTTAGCTAACCCTAATGCTGGAAGCGTTTTTAAAAATCCCGAGAATGATTCTGCAGGAAGATTGCTGGATAAAGCTGGTGTGAAAGAATTCGAAGCTCCGAATGTTAAAATTTGGGAAAAGCACGCTAACTTTATTGTTAATAAAGGTGACGCTACATCAGAAGATGTTCTGGAAATGATGGTAAAGATGCACAATGCTGTAAAAGATACTTATACAATAGAATTAAGACCGGAAATCATATTTATCGGGGATAAAACAGAAAAAGAGGAAGAATTATGCAATATACTATATCAAAAGAAGCAAAAATAGCTGTACTATGCGGCGGAATGTCTTCTGAACGCGAAGTTTCACTGCGCTCAGGAAAAAATATTCTTGCAGCTCTTAAACGCTTAGGGTATGCAAATGCTGAAATAGTTGATGTTTCTGAAAATATTATGAATGATTTAAAAGGTTTTGAATATGCCTATAATACCCTCCACGGAAAATACGGTGAAGATGGATGTATTCAGGGAGTTTTAGAAATTATGAAAATTCCTTATACAGGCTGCGGGGTTATGGCCAGTGCAATTTGTATGAATAAAGAATTCACAAAGCGTATTCTTAAAAATACAAATGTACCTCTTATAAAATCTGCTTTTTTGCTGCCTGGTGACAATCCGGTGAAGAAGGTTATGGATTTAGAATATCCTATAATGGTAAAACCTGTTTCAGAAGGTTCAAGCTATGGGATGAGTAAAGTTAATTGCGATGGCGAGCTTTTTGACGCGGTAAAAGAAGCCCGTAAATATAATGCAGAAGTTTTGCTTGAAGAATTTATCGATGGCTTCTTTGTTACTGTAGGAGTTTTGGAGCGTGATGGCAAGCCATTTGCAACTGAAATTTTAGAAATCAGGACAAAAACAGAGTGGTATGATTTTGATGCAAAGTACACCAAAGGGCTTTCAGAATTTATCGTTCCTGCAACCGGACTTTCAAAAGAAGCTTATGAACTAACACAAAAGTATGCTGTTGAGGCTCATATAGAAACAGGCTGTTCCGGTGTTTCAAGGGTTGATTTTATGGTCAAAGATGACAAACCTTATTTCTTGGAAATTAATACAAATCCGGGTATGACTGATACAAGCGATTTACCAGCTCAGGCAAAGGCTGGCGGTATAGATTATGACAATCTTGTTTTAATGATACTTAACAGCGTAGGATTGAATAAATAATGTCAAATGAGGATAGACAGCATCCACGATATCATCAGAACCGCCGTTTGCAGCAAGCTAGAATGCAAAGGCAGGTTCGAAAATCTCAGCGGCGTCTAAGTCAGTTGAGAGCTTTGTGGCGTTTGTTTATAATAATATTTTTGATATTCTTAGGTGTTGTAATCCTTAAACTTCCGCAGTGGCGGCTTCATAGAAATGCTTTTGACAATTTGAGCAGTCCTGCTCTTGAGATTACTAATAACAGGATTGTGCCATCACAAAAAATTCTATCTGCACTTAGAAGAAATCAGGTTTGTACAAAGCCGATTTTTCTTGTTAAGACAGATAACCTTAAGAAAAGTATAATGCAGCTTGAACCGGTAAGGGATGTTTACATAAGACGTTTCTGGTTTCCTGCAAGGCTGCAGATTATTATAATTGAAAGAACTCCGCTTATAACAATTTCTCCGGATATTAATGTACCGCCTATTGCATTTTTCTCTGCTGATGGAAAGCTTATTGGAAGAGATTATATGCCTTTGAGTCCGGATTTTAAAACTGTAAAGGTTATTACATATGGAAGCGGAGATGATTACAGAAACTGGGATAAAGCAAAAGTCAATAATTTTAAAAAATTAGCAGCAACTGTTGAGATGGACTCCGGTGAAACTGTTGAATACATAGACTATAGAAATCCAAAAGATGTATATGTGAAAATTCCTACGGTTAATATCAGATTGGGAAGCTTTAATGCCGGAACATTTGATAAAATCCACAGAATACCGTCGCTTCTTCCACAGGTGAAAATGCTTAATAAAAAGGTTAAGTATATTGATTTAAGGTGGGACACAAATTATATTAAGCTGGATGAATAGCCTGCTTTTTACGAGGATATTATGGTAAATAGTGCGTATATACACATACCATTTTGTAAATCAAAGTGCAAATATTGTTCATTTGTTTCCTATAATCGTCCTGAAATGATGACCGGATATGTTTATTCGCTTCTCAAAGATATATCTGAAAACTACCGCGGTGAAGAACTCAAGACTTTGTATTTTGGAGGAGGCACGCCATCTTTGCTTCCTGTTGAACTTTTAGAGAAAATTATTAAGCCCTTTATATTTTCTGAGGATTATGAATTTACTTTGGAAATAAATCCTGATGATAGGGATTTAGATTATTTTAAACAGTTAAAGTCTTTGGGTGTAAACCGTTTGAGCATAGGCTCGCAAACTTTTGATGATAAAATCTTAAAACTAATCGGCCGCAGACATAATTCTGAGCAAATAACAGAGGCTGTTAATCTTGCAAAAGAAGCCGGATTTGAGAATATAAGCGTTGATTTGATTTACGGGCTTCCGACCCAGACAATGGACTGTCTGAAAAAGGATTTAGAAAAGTTTTTAAGTTTAGATATTCAGCATATTTCTACTTACGGATTGAAAATCGAAGAGGAGTCGTTTTGGGGCAAATGTTATAATAAGGAAACTAACCTGCTGATAACATCTGATACAGATCAAATATATTTACCCCTTGATGATGAACAGGCTGACATGTACGAGGTGGTAAATGATGTTCTTGAAGCGAATGGTTTTTATCGCTATGAAGTCAGTAACTTTGCAAAAGACGGATTTGAGTCAAGGCATAACTTAAACTATTGGAATAACAATGAGTATTATGGTTTTGGCGCGGCTGCGCACGGCTATGTTGACGGAGTGAGGTATTCTAATTACACTTCTCTTGAAGAGTATATGGCTAAACCTCATATTCACGAATGCGGAAGAACACTGAGTATGCAAGAAAAACTCGAAGAAGAAATTTTTCTGGGATTTAGAAAACGTTCGGGGGTAAATGTTTCTGAGATTGACCAAAAATACGGAATTGATTTTGGGAGTAAATATAGACATATTCTTGAAAAATATTCGGATTTCATTGAAAAAACGCCTTCCGGATATACTTTTAATCTTAAAGGTACGCTTATTAGTAATATAATACTTTCTGAATTTATATGATGCTTCTTTTTAATCTTTCTGAACGGTTTTCGCTCAACAAGTTCTTAAGCTTCATAATAGCTTGAGCGTGAAGCTGAGAAATGCGTGATTCAGATACATTAATAGCTTCTCCGATTTCTTTCAGGGTCATGTTTTCGTGATAATACAGAACCATAATAGTTCTTTCTCTCTCCGGCAGTCTTTTCAAAGCGTTCTCCAATTCTTTTTTAACGTCTTTTTCTTCTAACTCTTCATGCGGAGCAAGACTATGTGAATCCTGAATAGTATCAATAATTTCTAAATCTCCGTCAGAAGAACCTTTTTTATCATAAATTGATGTGATGGTTGTATCATCAGAGAGAAGCTGTTCGACTTTTTCTTTCTCAATACCGAGAAAGTTTGCGATTTCAGTATTTGTAGCCGCACGCCCGAATTGTTTTTTTAGTTCTTCCTGAGCTTCTTTTACGTCTTTAATTTTTCTTCTGACGCTTCTAGGAAGAAAATCCTGCGAACGGATTTTATCAATAATATTTCCTCTAATTCTTACGAGAGCGTAAGTTTCAAATCTTGCGCCCATCTTTGGAGTAAATTTTTCGACAGCATCTATAAGACCTTCAACGCCGTAGCTTGAAATATCTTCATACGAAAATGTCGGCGGGAGAGCAACCTTAACACGGCCGACTACGTATCTTGTAAGATAAATGTATTGAAGGATAAGGGCATCTCTGAGTTCTTTATTTTCGTGGTCAGCAAAATACTGAGTCCACATTTCTGCCAACTCTTCATTTGTAGCTCTTTTTATTTTATTGTAAGATGTGTCTTGTTCCATCCCTCTGTCCTAAAACATGTCTTTTTATATTGTAACGTTTTGTTAAGAAAATGCTATCATTTATATAGATGAAATCTTGTAACATCTTTACTTGCAAAAAGGCAGCAGCTGCGATATTATTTTTTTAAGGGAGAAAAATATGAAAGAACAGTTGGAAAATATTTATAATTCAGCAAAGAACGATATTGAAAAAGCTCAATCAATTAGTGATATTGATGAAATCAGATTAAAATATCTCAGCCGTAAAGGTGAATTTAACTCTATTAAAAAAGGACTTAAAGATTTATCTGATGAAGATAAAAGAGTGGTAGGAGCTCTTGCAAACCAGATTACGCAGGATTTGGAAGGGCTGCTTAGAGAAAAGCATGAAGTTTTTTACAGAAAAGAACTTAATGAAAAACTTCAAAAGGATAGAATTGATATTACACTGAATGGCAAGTTTATTCCACAGGGTAAAGTTCATCCGCTCACATCTACAACAAATGAAATTGTAACTATTTTCCAGAATTTGGGTTTTTCAGTTGTATCTCCGGAACTTTCTCCGGAAGTAGAAACTGAGTATTATAATTTTGATATGCTTAATGTGCCGAAAGATCATCCGGCAAGAGATGTGCAGGATACTTTCTATGTTAAAGATATGTCCGGTGTTGTGTTGAGAAGCCAGACTTCAGGCGCGCAAATTCATGTTATGGAAAATCAAAAACCGCCTATTAAAGTTATTTCTCCGGGCAGAGTTTATAGAAATGAAAATATTAATGCAAGAAAAAATAACTTTTTCCACCAGATTGAAGGACTTTATGTTGATAAAGACATAACTTTTGGGGATTTAAAGGGTGTTTTGAATGAGTTTATAAGACTTTATTTCGGAGCTTCCCGCCCAACTCGTTTCAGAAGCAGTTTCTTCCCGTTTACAGAACCTTCTGCGGAAGTAGATGTTCAATGTATAATGTGTCAGGGCAAAGGCTGTAAAATTTGCAGCGGAACTGGCTGGCTTGAAGTTCTTGGATGCGGTATGGTTGATGTTAATGTTCTTAGAGGCGTTGGTATTGATCCGGATGTTTATTCCGGCTTCGCATTTGGTATGGGAGTCGAAAGACTTGCTATGCTTAAATATGCAATTGATGATATAAGATTATTCTTCAATAACGATAAAAGATTTCTTGAACAATTCTAAAGGTGTAATATGAAAAAAGTTTTATTGCTTTTGGTCGTTCTTCTTATAGGATTTTCAAATGTATTTGCTGCAAATACCGGATATTATATTAGCAGTGCAGAAGCTGCAAAAATTCAAAAAGAAGTCAGCAAAGTCGGTATCAGACTCCTTAATTCGAACGGTCTTAAGAATAGAACGGTATTTTTCTTTGATGCAAATAGTTCAAGAAAAGCTTATTCTACCCACAGGGACAGACAGATTATAATTTACAGAGGCCTGTATGTTCTTCTGGATGATGAGGACCAGCTGGCAGCCGTTTTAGGCCACGAAATTTCGCATAGTATGGATAGCTATGATGGAATTTTCAGAGGCTTTTTTCATAATTTGAATAATCTTTGTACACCTAGGAAGTACGAGTATAAATCAGACAAGCGTGCAGTAGACTATATGGTTAATGCCGGCTATAACCCTGTTGCGTTGATTGTGGTAATGAGTAAGGTATTCCCTCAAACCCGTTATGAATGGTGCTGTACACATCCGCTTACTTCAAGAAGAATGATGGAAGTTTATGAATATATTTATAAAAAATATCCTGAATATCTTGTAAATAATCCATATAAAGAAAATCCTTTTTACCAGAACTTTTTATTAACATCAAAGGAAAATCGTGAAAAATTCCAGCAAAAGGTTAAAAGTAATTCAACCAGAAAAGTTCATTATTTGTAAGAAAATTCTTACACTGGTTTTGTTAATTAATATTCAGTCTTGTTATTCAGCAGCGGTAATTGATGACTTTGTTGAAAATAGTCTGGACAAAAATCTTCAGATTAAACCTTATGCTCCTTCAATTATCAATGATGAATTCGCGGAAAGTAATAAAAAATACTCCCGTATAAAACCATATGAGAAATTGAAACCTGTGGATGAAGTGCTTCCAAAAACGGTAAATAAACCGGTGAGGCGCAAAGAATTTATTCTTGAAGAGAATAGAACTCCTGTTCAGATTTGTATAAAAGAAATCTATTCTTCTAAAAAGAAGCTTGAAGAGGGTTCATTTCTGGAATTTAAAACAATATCTGATGTAAATTATAAAGGGAAATTTTATCCGGCAGGAACACCTGTTAGAGCCCGTTTAGAAACATTATCCCCGCGTGGAACCTGGGGGACTCCAGCAGAGATTGTTATCGGGAATTTTTCTATTGGCGGAAAGCCTCTTTATGGTGAAATAACCCGAAACGGTACAAACAGGATATTATGGGTAAGGCCTCTGGCTATTGCGGGCGGTATCTTTTTCGGAACAGGTATTTTCTTTATGTTTATAAAAGGCGGTCATGCTAAAATTAAGCCGGACGAAATTTTTACTGTTTATTACTAAACAATTTTTCTTCAAGCTTTTGTGCTGTTTTTGTTTTAGCTAATCCACCCTGCGAAGTTTCTTTTAGAAGCGGTGACATTAGCTGCCCGGTAATCTTTAGCGTATCAACAATTTCATCTATCGGAATTTTACTCTCAACTCCGCACAATGCAAGTTCAGAAGCTGTTACAGCATGAACCGCAAGGAATGCATTTCTCTTAATACAAGGTACTTCAACAAGCCCGCATACAGGATCGCAGGTAAGTCCGAGGATATTTTTAAGTGCAAGTGCAGCCGCATTAATAACTTCACTAACATTGCCTCCGAGCATTTGTGTAAGAGCTGCAGCAGCCATAGCAGATGCGACTCCGCATTCAGCCTGACAGCCGGCAACTGCACCTGCAAGCTGAACTTTATTAGAAATAATCAGACCTGTCATACCGGCAGTGAGAAGACCGTTTATCTGCTGGGTTTCTGAAATTTTTTCTTCTTCTGCAGCTGCGATTATTACAGAAGGTACAATTCCGCAGGAACCGGCAGTAGGGCAGGCAACAATTCTTCCCATTCTGAGATTTTCTTCTGCTGTTGCAAGTGCATAAGTTGTTATTTTTTCAAAAGTTTTTCCGAAAATTGCGCCTTTTTTCTGGTATTTTTCTATAAGTTTTGCGCAATCATCTCCGCACCATCCGCTTATAGCTTTTTCTTTTGATTTAAGTCCGTTTTTAACAGCATCTTTCATTGCAAGCAAATCTTCTAAAACTTTTAATCTTACAACATCTACAACTTCTCCAAGAAGAGATGCTTCCTCTTCTTGAGCTACTTCGTAAATGGATTTATTTTCTTCTGCGCATCGTATTTGTAAATCTGAAAATGATAATATTGGCATTATTTGAGCTTTCTGATGTTTGTTACAAAAAATACATCCTTAATCTGTTTTACTTTTTCAACAGCATCTTCTCCTATCGGAATGTCCAGAGCAACATACATAGAAGCAGTTCCGCCCTTAGAGCTTCTATCACAATGGAGAGAGGCAATGTTAACTTTCTGTTTTTGTATAATTTCACTAACTGTAGAAATCATACCGGGACGGTCTTTATACATTAAAAGAAGTGTATCGTAAGAACCGTCAATATTTACAGAAAAACCATTAATACAATTAATTCTTATTTCTCCAGCACCGACAGAATCTCCGGAAATGGTCATTTTGTTATCAAAAGTTATATCTACAGAGTTCGGATGTCTTGAAATATCCTGTGCATATTCGTAGGAATACTCAACGTTTTCAACAACATCAAAGATGTTTTTAATGATAACATCGTCGACGGAATATCCGAGAACTCCAGCCAGCAGACCTTTGTCAGTTCCGTGTCCAAAGCCGGTTGTTGCAAAAGAATTATATAAGCAGAATTTAACTTTAGAAAAACTGTTTTTATAAATATTTCTGGCCATAAGTCCAAGCCTTACTGCGCCTGCAGTGTGAGAACTTGACGGACCTGCCATAATCGGGGAAATTACTGAGAATAATGATTTTTGTTCCATTTTTAGTAATCATCCTCATCGTCATCTCCGCCTTTTTCTGCGTCAATATAGCTTTTCATAATTCCAAATAGAGCATTTTGCCAGTCGCTGTTTTTTTCAAGGAAGAAGTCTGCGCCGCGAGCCTTGCACTGAGCTTCAATTTCTTTTCTCGGAGAGGCGGTAATAACTCCAACAATAGTGTTAACACCGGCTGAAGCAGCCATTTTTTTTAACTCTGCAAGAAGAATAAAGCCTTCTCTTTCAGTTGGAATAAATAAATCCATTACCACATATTGATATTTGCGCTTTTTAAATTTGTTTACAGCATCATATATTTCTTGAGAGCAGTCTATATCATAATCAAATTGTGACAATAGAACTTTTAGTTGGTATGTTATAACTCCCAAATCATCTACTATTAATATAGCGGGACCTTGCTTTTCACTATCGTCATCCGGAATATCAGGATTAATAGCTCTGCTGTAAATAGGCTTTTTTGCATTGCTGTTAAGTTCTTTTAAAGTATCAACGATATTAATCAGTTGTTTTTTTAAATCAAGCAATTCTAATTCTTTTGGAGGCTTTGAGTTGGTGATATTGTAAAAAAGCTCCAAAAATTCATCATCTAAATCAATACTTGGCATGCCATCTCCTATTAAGTCATCGAATAAATTATACCATATTGTTTAGAAAAAAGTAAGTCGTATGTTTGTATTATTCAAGTTTTGTAAATTTTAGGGTATAATTTTTGTTATGAAGAAAAGAATATTAATATTATTATGTGCAATGGCATTATCACCAGCGGTTTTTGCATCAGGAAGCCAGAATTTTTTTAAACTGCATATTTTTGACAATGACACCCGCGAGATTAAATCACTCTTAAATTCACAGGTAAGATATGCAAATAGAACAAACTTTAATAAATTTATTGCAACATATGATAAGGATTATGTAAATGCTGACGGCTTTAATCTGGAAACATATTCAAATCTGGTTAAGGACGTGTGGGATACATATGACAATATTGTTTATGGAATAAAAATTAAGGACATTTCTGTAAAAGATGACTCTGCAACTGTAGAAGTTACAGAAACTTCATATGCTGACATCCCGGTTTCTTCTACTATGGACGGTGTTTTGACAAGCGAATCGAACAGCATATACTATCTTAAGAAAAATGATGGTGATTGGAAAGTTGCATCTGATAAAGTTTTGTCGGAAACTACATCAATGCTGTATGGTGATGCGAAGAATTTAGATATAAAACTTTCGGCACCGGCGGAAATTCAAGCCGGTAAAGAGTATACAGCTTCTCTTGAATTTACGCCGCCTGAGGACGTAATTGCGATTGCATCTATAGCAAGCGACAAGGTTGAATATCCGCAAAAGCAGCCCAAGGAAGTTTATAGAAAATTTCCTGATGATAATATTTTGGAGAGATTATTTATATCAAACAGCGATAATGTAAATGAGTACGTTGTTGCATCAATAGGGCTTACAAAAGCTGATGTTGAGGATTTGAGTATTAAACTCAGTTTAACAGGGTTTGGATACAAGATAGTCCGTGTTAATGTTATTCCTAAATCAGAAGAGGCAGAGAATGTCAAGAACGAGTAAGATTGTATATTTTATAATATCAATAATCTTTTTTACCTGTTTCGACTTGGTTTTGTCTGATTTTGTAATCAAAAATATAGAAAATTTCCCTCAAAATTCGGTTCTGGATTTAATCTCTGTGCAAAATACCGGTGCGGCTTTCAGCATTTTGCAGGATGCGCGTGTTTTTCTGATATGTTTTTCCGTAGCTGCAATACTATGGATAGTGTTTTATACTATTAAATCAATAGAAAAATCATCTACCCTAACTCTGTTCTGGGTTTCTATGCTTGTTTCCGGTATATTTTGCAACCTCTATGAAAGAATTGTTCTCGGGTATGTAAGGGACTTTTTTAAATTAAATTTTGTAAACTTTCCGGTATTCAATATTTCGGATATTTTTATAAACGTCAGTGTTTTTGCTATAGTTGTAATTATTATTAAACATAACTTTTCAAAGAACAATGAAGCTGATAATTGATGAACTTACAACAGACACAAGGATAGATGTTTTTTTAGCAGAGTATATGAAAGATTATTCGCGCTCGAAAATTCAGTCAGAAATAAAAAAAGGCGCTGTAAGTGTTAATTTTAAATCTGTTAAGCCTTCTTACATACTAAAAGAAGGTGATATTATAGAGTTTAACCCTATTCAAAAAGTTGAAATATTACCTGAAGACATACCTCTTAATATAGTATGGGAAGATGAAAATATGCTTGTTGTTAACAAGCCGTCAGGAATGCTTACACACCCTACGGCAATAGAAACTTCACGAACGCTGGTTAATGCATTGCTGTATCGATACGGTGAAAACCTTTCGGATATAAACGGGGAGTTTAGGCGCGGGATTATTCATCGTCTGGATAGAAATACCTCGGGGCTTTTGATGATAGCAAAGAATAATAAAACTCATGAGTTTCTTGTTGAAGAAATGAAAAATGGCCGGATGATAAAAAAATATCTGGCAGTCGTTAAGGGTATTGTTGTTGAGGATGAATTTACTATCAATAAACCAATCGGGCGCAATCCGAAGCAGCCGCATAAAATGGGTGTTTTTGAAGGTGGAAAAGAAAGTATTTCCGTAGTAAAAGTCCTTGAACGTCTTGAAGACGCCACACTGGTTGAAGTTCATCTTATAACCGGCAGGACTCATCAGATAAGGGTTCATATGTCAAGTATCGGGCATCCTGTTTTTAACGATACTCTTTATGGTTTTGGAAAAATGAAAATTAAGACCGAAGAACAGGTGCTGCAATCATATAAACTCTCTTTTCCGCATCCGTTTGACGGTGAACTAGTTAGTCTGGAAATTCCGCCGGATGATAAAATTACAAAAGTCTTAAACGCATTGAGGAGAGCACTTGCATAAAATTTTGTTTTATGTCATAATAAAAGCAAGGTTGGGAGCCTTTGGTAAAAGATTTATTTTGCCGTTTTTGTATTGATTACCCGGAAAGAGTGTTTCACGTTAATGAGTGAATTTAAGTTTAATTATGATTTTTTAAAGAAAAATGCGACACCCGGCAGCTGGAGGCGCGGATACGAGTATTATCAAAAGGATATGCTTATGGAAGCATATCCAGAAAAAAACTTTTTTAAAGGTAAGGTAAAAGGAAACTATCAAGACTTTTACGTTACGGATTTAATTTTTAAGAAAAATAAAGTAGAGGCCAGATGTAACTGTCCTTTAAAAGAAGAATGGTGTAAACATTCTGTCGCAGTAGCTCTGAAAGCTATTGAAACAGGTGCTTATGAAAACTGGATGCAGGAAAAATACGGAGTTTCTCCTGATACAAGTGATACAGATACTTCGTTAAAAGAAGCTCCTAAAGGCAGCTATATATTCCATTTTAACCCGAAAAGAAGACAGAATTTCTTCTCTATTCTTGTTAGAGATAGGGCAACAAACAAGATTGTACGTTCACTGGAAAATATTTTAAGAGCTCTGATTGATATCCAGAAAAACGACCCTTCTTTTGAGTTAAATGATGCTCAGAAATCAGAATTGGCGCTCTTCCAGATGCTTTTAAAAATCTCAAAACAGGATAAAAAAGCAGGGTGGTATGATATACCTATTACAAAATTTGCACCGGTATTTCCTTTAATGGCAGAGCTGGAAGAAGTTCTTGATGAAAAGACGAAGGAAAGAATTCAATTTACGGACAATATGTGGAGCTTAAACCTGGATGTTTCTACGACAGCTATTAACGGTGCTACAAATATTGTTCTGGAACTTTTCTGGACTAGGCCTGATAAAGAAGGAATTTACCCCTTTGAAGAGGTTAAATATTTTTCAAGACAGATTAAGTGGGGAAGGTATAAAAATATAATATTCCCTATTAATATTGCAATGAATGAACTTCCGCAGAGTATTATCAAATCAACATTTACAGATTTGAAGGAAGCTGACGGCGGCAAATTTGTATACGAAGAACTTCCGCACCTGCAGGAAATAATGAATGTAACCATAGCAGAGAATATCAGCAAACTTCTTCTTGAACACAAGCCTCCAATTAATGTTGTTACTCTGGGGATTGACTATGACCAGTCTTTAAAAGCATCATTAGAATTTGATTATTCAGGAGTAAGGGTTCCTTATACCAAGAGTAAAGACAAATCGCCGTATCTTTCAGTTAAGAGTCAGGAAGAAGACGGGCTTGTATACTGGATTAAAAGAGATTATGACCACGAGCAGATGGCTTATAATATGCTTCTTGCCTGCAAATTTGTTCCTATGCAGACAAACAACCTTGCTCTGGAAAAAGAAAATGCAATAGATTTTTATAATTATTATATTAAACAGGCGGGTGAGGATTGGAAGTTTGAAGAACATGATGATATGAGTTTCTTTAAGCTTTTAAATGAACCGTTTAAAATGTGTGCAAAGATAGACTTCTCAGAAGAATCAATTGATAGTATGGAAATACAGATATACGGTCAGGTTGGTGATGAAGTAATAAACTTTGATGATATTTATGAAACAATTCAGAGCGGCGAAAAGTATGCACGTGTAAGAAGCCTCGGGTTTGTAGAATATCCGGCGCAGAATATTTATCAGATTATGCGCTCATTCAACTCTTTTGATGCTTATAGAAACAATGAAAACAAATTCCTAGTAAAAACTTACCGCGTAGGTCTAATTACAGAACTTAAAAATCAGGGATTTGAATTAATTCTGAGTGACAAATTCCAAAAATTCTGGGAGCAGATTTCTACATTTTCAACAACATCAGACGGTGTTGATATCCCTAAAGGCGTTAATGCAGAGTTTCGTGAATATCAGGTTAAAGGTTTCCACTGGCTCTGGTTTTTGTATCAATATGGCCTGAATGGTATTCTTGCAGATGATATGGGGCTTGGTAAAACTTTACAGGCTTTGAGTCTTTTGCAGAAAGCAAAAGAAGTTGACGGGCCTCAGCCGACTCTGGTTATTGCACCTACTACGGTTGTGTTTAACTGGGAAGCTGAAATCCAGAAATTTACTCCGGAGCTGTCCTGCTTAAAGCTTTCCGGCGCGGATAGAAAAACTTTATTTAAGCATATTCCGGAGTACGATATTGTAATTACAAGCTATGCTCTAGTAAGGCGTGATATTGCAAAACTCAAAAAATATAATTTTAGATATATTATTCTGGATGAATCTCAAAATATTAAGAATGCTATTTCTCAGACAGCACAGGCTGTAAAAGAATTGCAGTCAGATCATAAACTGGCGTTATCCGGTACACCTATTGAAAACAAACTCGAGGAACTCTGGTCTGTATTTGACTTTCTTATGCCGGGCTTCCTCTTCAATGTTGCGGAGTTTAATTACAGATATGTTACTCCGATTATGGAACGTCAGGATAAAACAGTTGAAAAACGTCTGAAACTGCAAATTTTCCCGTTTATCCTAAGACGTATGAAAAGAGATGTTGCGAAAGACTTGCCGGATAAAGTTGAGAATATGGCATACTGCGAACTTACTGACGAACAGAGAGATTTTTATCTTGAGGTTCTTGACAGCACAAAAGAAGAATTATTTAAGAGCATTGAACTTAATGGGCTTGAAAAGAGCAGAATGTCAATTTTCTCTGCGCTTCTTAGATTACGTCAAATCTGCTGCCACCCTAAACTTTATGATAAAGAACATGTGAAAGGTGTTATGAAGTCAGGTAAGTTTGAATACCTCAAGGGTATGTTAGAGCAGATTATTCAAGAAAAACACCGTGTTCTTCTGTTCAGTCAATTTGTTGATATGCTTGATATTATTAAGGGATGGCTTGAAAGAGAAGGTATTCCTTATGAATATCTGACAGGTAAAACGAAAGATAGACAGGCGGCTGTTGAGAACTTTAATAATAATCCGAATATTCCGATATTCTTAATCAGCTTGAAGGCCGGCGGTACAGGTTTGAACCTGACCGGTGCGGATTATGTTATCCATTATGACCCTTGGTGGAATCCAGCGGTTGAAGATCAGGCAACTGATAGAGCTTATCGTATCGGACAAACTAAAAAAGTATTTGTATATAGACTTATCACGAAGAATACTGTTGAAGAAAAAATTCAAAAGATTAAGGGTAGAAAACGTGACCTTGTAGACAGTGTTGTTTCTATTGATAGAAACATAACAAAATCACTTACAATGGAAGATTTGAGAGATATATTCTCTGTAGATTAATGTAAAAATTCACTTGACACTTGTACTTAACTAATATATAATAGTTATATAAGGATATGTATTAGGATATGAAGTGTCGTTTAAATCAAAAAAGCAGACAGAGCCTCAAACCCTTTTGTAGTGCGGATTTCAGCCACCAGGGGGGGGGGCGAAACAGCCTATAAATACAAGCTTGGGGCTGGTAGACTTATTTACATTTATCCGGGGAGGTAATTTATGATTACCTTTGGAAGTGATGTAGCAGATTTGATTTTGCAGAGAACACTTGGCGAAAATACCCTAGGCTTGAATAACTCAATCAACCGTATGACAACAGGTTACAAAGTTAATCAGGCAAAGGA
>ENA-OPAK01000012-OPAK01000012.1-human-gut-metagenome-genome-assembly--contig:-NODE-12-length-98369-cov-6.531796_pt1 | contig 98369 bp, 94 predicted proteins | sample MGYA00241055_ERZ501426 | MGnify/ENA primary metagenome ERZ501426 (study PRJEB25962, sample SAMEA2042626) | human gut metagenome | biome: human gut; feature: human-associated habitat; material: faeces... | reverse complement strand
GTTGAAGTTAAGAATGCAGAAGCTAATGCACAATTAGTTGCTGAAAATATCGCTATGCAATTAGAAAGAAGAATTTCATTCAGACGTGCAATGAAACAAGCAATGCAGAGAACAATGAGAGCCGGCGCTCAAGGTATCAAGATTATGGTATCAGGTCGTTTAGGCGGTGCAGAAATCGCTAGAAGCGAATGGGCAAAAGAAGGAAGAATTCCTCTTCAAACTCTCAGAGCTGATGTAGACTATGGTTTCACAGAAGCAGACACAATCATGGGTAAGATTGGTGTTAAAGTTTGGATTTTCAAAGGCAACTTAATGCCTGGTGAAAAAGCAGACATGAACATTAAATCAAAAGACTCAAAAAATTCATCAGGTGAACGTTTTAGCGGAAGACGCGGAAAACGCAGACCTGTAGAAACAAAATAGAAAATAACAGGAGAACAATATAATGTTAATGCCAAAAAAGACAAAATACCGCAAGATGATGAAAGGTAGAATGAAAGGTACCGAAACAAGAGGTACTGAGTTTGAATTTGGTCGTTACGCTCTTAAAGCTCTAGAACCAGGTTGGATTACCAGCCGTCAGATAGAGGCTGCAAGACGTGCTATGACCCGTGAAATCAAACGTGGCGGTAACGTTTGGATTAAAATATTCCCGGATAAACCGATTACTGCAAAACCTGCAGAAACTCGTATGGGTTCAGGTAAAGGTAACGTTGAATACTGGGTATCAGTTGTAAAACCAAACAGAATCTTGTTTGAACTTGATTATTTTGACAGAGCAGTTGCTATTAACGCATTAGAGTTAGCAGCACAAAAATTGCCTATCAAGGTTAAAGTTATTGAAAGAGAATCTGTATAATTTGTATAAAAATTAAGGAATAATAACAATGAAATTAAGTGAAATGCGTGAAAAAACAGTTGATGAGTTAAAGCAATTTGTTGAAGAATCTAAAAAACAACTACTTAATTTTAGAATTCAAAAATCAATGCATAAATTAGAAAATACTGCAGAGATTTCTAAAACAAAACGTTTAGTAGCTCAAGCAAAAACTGTAATTAAGGAAAAAGAGGTGTCAAATGCCTAAAAAAGAAAAACAAGGTGTAGTTATAAGTGACAAAATGGATAAGACAGTAGTCGTAAAAGTTGCGTCATACAACCCTCACCCAAAATATAAAAAGATTATTGAATCAAACAAAAACTACAAAGCTCATGATGAGAAGAATGAATGCGGTATTGGCGATACAGTAAGAATTATCGAATCAAAACCAATTTCAGGAAGCAAGAGATGGGTTGTAGAATCTATCGTAGAAAAAGCTAAGTAGTAAACAAAACAGCCCCTGTTCGGGTGAACTCAACGCATAGGTTCATGGACGCTCAGGGAAAGAAAAGGAAACGGAAAAATGATACAACAAGAAACAAGACTAGTAGTAGCAGATAATACAGGTGCTAAAGAATTATTAGTTATCCGTGTAATGGGAAGCTCAAATAAAAAATTTGCAGCTGTTGGTGATGTTGTTGTTGCAACTGTAAAGGATGCAACTCCGAATATGACAGTTAAAAAGTCTGAAGTTGTAAAAGCAGTTATCGTTAGAACAAAACATGATATAAAACGTGCAGACGGCTCAGTTATCAGATTTGATGAAAACGCAGCTGTTATTATCAACAAAGACGGCAACCCTCGCGGAACTCGTGTTTTCGGACCTGTAGCAAGGGAATTGAGAGACAAAAACTTCATGAAGATTGTTTCTCTTGCACCGGAAGTTATCTAGTAAACGGAGAATAAATAAAATGACAGATAGTAATAAAAAAAGCTTGCATGTAAAAACCGGTGATAAAGTTATCATCACTGCAGGCAAAGATAAAGGAAAGACTGGTAACATTAAGAAATCTATACCATCTGAATCTCAGGTTGTTGTAGAAGGTATTAATATGATTACCAAGGCTACAAAAGCTAATCCTGCATACGGCATTCAAGGCGGATTAATCAAGAAGGAAGCTCCTATTGATTCTTCTAACGTAATGATTGTATGCCCTAGCTGCGAAAAGCCTACCAGAATTAAACATGCAGTAGTGGACGGTAAAAAAGTTCGCGTATGCAAAAAATGTGGTGAACAGTTAGACGTTTAACACAGCGGGGCATTAAGTCAATAAATAGAATTCTACAAAATCTATTTATTCCTCTCTGGTGTTGATACCGTCTTAAAGTAAAGGAAAAGAAAAATGACTAGAACAAAAAGCTTAAGAGCAAAATATAATGAAGAAGTAAAAGCAGCACTTAAAGAAAAATTCGGTTACAAGAATGATATGATGATACCTAAACTTCACAAAATCGTTTTAAACATGGGTGTTGGTGAAGCTTCTCACAACTCTAAAATTGCTGATGCAATTCAAGCACAATTAACAAAAATTGCCGGTCAAAAAGCAATGGTTACTAAAGCTAAAAAATCTATTGCTTCTTATAAATTAAGAGAAGGAATGCCGGTTGGTGCTATGGTTACATTACGCGGTGAAAGAATGTACGATTTCTTGCAAAAATTAATCTGTGTAGTTCTTCCTCGTATTCGTGACTTTAGAGGAATTTCTGCTAAGAGTTTTGATGGCAGAGGCAATTATACTCTTGGTTTGAAAGAACAATCTTTGTTCCCTGAAATCACTTATGAAGAAGTTGATTTGGTAAAAGGTATGAACGTATCTGTTATCACAACTGCTAATACAGACGATGAAGCAAGAGAATTGTTAAGATTATTAGGTATGCCTTTCAAAGGTGTGGCAAAGGGGTAGATGGCATTGACCTGCAGGTCAGAGTTACGAACCTGAATGCAAAGTGCAGATGGACTTAATTGTCCCGATTGTGCTAAGATATAGTTAGAAACTAATTTATGTAATAAAGGAGAAAATCATGGCTAAAAAAGCGATGATAAACAAAGAAAAAAGACGTGAAGAACTTGCTGCTAAAGGTAAATATCCTACAGTTAGATTACATAACAGATGCAGCATATGTGGAAGACCTCATGGTTACCACAGAGATTTCGGTCTTTGCAGAATTTGTTTAAGAAAAATGGCTCATCAGGGTCTTTTGCCAGGCGTAACCAAAGCTAGCTGGTAGTTAATGTATACGAGTTTGTGCGGGTAACACTCCTGCGCCTTGTTAGTCATTATCTATTTGCAGTGCAAAGGTATATTGGCAGACAAATGTTTGGCCAAAAATCAAAATAAAAAGAAATCTGCTTTGTAAAAAGCAGATTTCTTTTTGCCTACTTTTATTTGTTTATAGCAGAGTTAACTCTATTTTTATAATCCAATTTATGATAAATATTGGACACACACGCATTAGTTATGCTTGGTGATATACAAAGCTTTTTTGATATCTCTTGATTGTCAAAACCGGATGTAACTAGATTCATTATTTCAATTTCTCTCTCTGTCAACTGATTCATTTTTCTAAAGACTCCCTTTTTTAATTACTTTGTAAACTTTGATGCATCTTCTATACCATATATGTATACTATTTTTCAAAAGGTGTCTATTCGACACCCAGCTAATATATTTTAGCAGTATTATTTTACATAAAAGTCATTTAGTGCTAAAGGGTGCTGAAAATCATCATGGGAGAATACCTGCATGACGTATCTGCCTTTCTCATAAAGTGTAAAATAATTGGTATGATAGTATCTTTCATCCAGCATTAGTCTGTAATCTTTAGTTCGTACAACTTCATTCCCGCCCCATGGGGCTTTATCTGTCATTTTAAAAACTTGAACTCGAATAAACTCGTTATTCATCTTTTTCGGGGCAATAAATAAATAATATACGCGCTGGCCTTCATTAAAAACTTTTTGATCCTGAAGAGCATTTTCTCTTGTTACAGGCTGGGTGTTAAATAAAATTAAGCCCCTTTCAAATGTGCATGAGCACAGGCAAAAAGAAACAATAACCAGTATAAAAATTTTAAGCAGTTTTATCATTTTTCTAATTGTTTAATTTTTTGATTAACTACATTTAGCATTTTTTCGTCTTTTTCAATGCCTGCATATAAATAATAGTATTCGAGCGCTTTTTGAGAATCATCTTTTTGTTCGTATGCCATCCCTAAAGAATAATAAGCATAAGGATAATCAGGTGATAATACAATTACTTTTTCAAAACACTTAATACTTTCGTCGTAATTTTTTTGGCTGGCAAGAACAAGGCCTTTGTTAAAATATGCGTCAACACTATTTTCGTCTATTGTTAAAATTTTGTCATAGAAACTAAGTGCTTTAGCATTATTTCCTAAGAGCTTGTATATATTTGCAATTTTAAGCATCGTAACTTTATCCTGAGGAATAAATACAACAGCTTTTGTATAGTAATCGATTGCATCTGTGTATTTTTGCTGCTTGTATGCTTCATCACCCAGCTTAATTAGGCTGTCATAGGTTACAGCTTGTTCATTAACCTGTGGTTTCGGTTTCTCTGCTGCTGTTGAAGCTGTAGTATCCTTGTGGGCATTTTTAAAATCTCTTAGAGCGATATTAAATTCTCTGTTACCGGGAGCTAGCGATACAGCCTTTTCATAATTAGTTAATGCAATATCAGTGCAGCCCATTTTTTCATTTGCTTGTGCAAAACCAAAATAAGCAGATGCTTCATTAGCATTTAAATCAATTGCGTCTTCAAAATACAGAATTGCCTGTCCGTAATCTTGTTTGTTTAGTAAATCATAGCCATATGCAATAGATGCTGCAGTTAGATTTTGCTGCAGGCGTTCGTTTGGTTGTTTCTCAAGTAATGATTTATAAATCTCTATTGAAGCAACATAATTATTCATTGCATGAAGAGTAAGAGCTTTGTTGGCAAGAAGCTCATAATTATCAGGTTCTGTTTTTAATGCTAAATCATAGTACTTAAGGGCATTTACATAATCCTGTTTCTTATGATAGCAAAGTGCTAATTCTTTTTTTGTTTCGACATTTGAGGAATCTTTAGAATATGATTTTTCAAAATTGAATAAAGCTAAATCATTATTATCAAGTTTTTTATAAACTAAGCCGAGATTTCTGTAAGCATCAGCATCATCTGGAAATGCTGTCAAATATTCCTTGTACTGCTCAATAGCTTCTTCATTTTTATCCATATTTCCAAGCAGGTTTGCATAGTCAAACTTCAAAGCAACTAATTTTGGATTTAGTTCAAAAACTTTTTGGAATGTTTCGAGAGCCTTGTCATTTTCATCCATGTTTTGGTATGAGAGAGCAAGTTTTGCAAGTAATGCTTCGTCATCAGGATTATCTTCTATGGCTTTTTCTAACATTTCAGATGCTGCTTGAAACTGTTTAGTATCATATAAAGCCATGCCGTAATTTGCAAAATCCTTGAAGGCTGTTGGATACTTTTTGTACACGTTTGCATAAATATCGCATGCTTTTTCCGGTTCATTTGAAGCATAATAAACATTGGCAAGATTTTCGCTAGCTTCTTGATGTTCCGGATAAGCGCTTAGAAAAGTATTATAATTTTCTATTGCGTTTTTATAATTTTTTCGGAAATACTCAATATTAGCAAGGTTCAGGTAATTATATTTGTATTCAGGATAAATCTGTTGGGCCTGCATAAAAGAATTATAAGCGTTCTCATAATCTCCCATTGTTTGCAGAATATTTCCCATGCTTATATATATAAAAGCATCATTCGGGCGAAGTTTAATTGCTTTTTTGTAAGCACCTAGAGCATCTTCATAGCGCCCAACATCAGAATATAAACCGGCAATTTTTGTATAAAGCATTGCATCATCTCCATTAATTGCAAGTGCTTTTTGAATTGTGCTTATAGCTGATAAATAGTCGCTTCTATATTCATAGTTGCAAGCTTGTTGATAAAGAGCATGTGCCTCTTTAGTCATTTTTGCTTCTGAAATCTGGATTGATGATAGTGCTACAATTAATGCAATAGCTGATAAATATATTCTTTTTGTATTCATAACCTAAGCCCTCAGATAACATTTTATCAGAAAATGTTATAAATAGATAGGGAAAGATGATAATATGGTCGTTTTGTAATGAAATGTAACAATATTTGTGAATAATATAATGTAACAAATTTTACAAAATGTTGTTTTTTACTTTTTAAACTATTTTATATCATCAATATTGATTATTCAAGTAATTCTTTTCTTATAAGCTGCCAGAAAATATCCTCTAAAAATGTTGTTTTTACTGAGAGCATAACATTTTGTAAAAAATGTTATGTAGGAGAATTTAAGTTATGAAAAAAGGTTTTTCTCTGGCAGAAGCTCTAGTTGTCATGGCAGTAGTGTCAATCTTTTTTGCTGCTGTCACAAAAGTTATTACAACACGTCCTAAAAAACCAAAACAGGCCAATTTACATGGATACTATGAATGTTATGTAGACGGCGGGATGTATGAAAGATACGTGAGGAATGGAGTAGCAACTAAGCCTAAAGCGGTTACTAAATGTAAATTTCAACCTCCTGGTAATATATCATTTTTTAATATTAATACCTACGGGCCGGCTTTTTATTCAAATATGGAGCCTAATATAAGTCGTGACATTTGGGTTGAGGTAAATAAGTGTATTATTTTATCAAATGACTCCGGCATAAGCTACAATTTAGGCTGTCTATCTGATAATCCGAGTGAGAATCTTCCTGATAATGAAGAAAATAGCAGTGATAATGGCAATTCTAATAATAATTTACCTCAAAAAGAGCCGGATAAAAAGAAAGTTTATTCTTTGCAGTTTTATATAACAAAATCAAATACAATAACAGTAGTTCAGTATGATGGCTGCCGTTATGGCTCTCCTGCTTCTACCGGCTGGATTACCTACTCTGGAGTTTATCAATTTGAAGTTCCGCATTACGCTAACGCATACAATGCTCTGAAACAGTCTGTTGCAAATGTTGAGAGTATGTATTCAAAATGCAATAATAATTCTCAACAAACAGGCTGTATAGCTCTGTCAAATCCTGCATCAAGAATTCAGGCTGTTGTTTCTAACTGGCAGCCGGAAAACTATGGAGGTTCATTATGTACTAATTCTTCATCAAGCTCCTCCGGTAATACAAATAACACTCCTTCTCAAGGCTCTGATAAGACAGATTCAGAAAATAATTCTTCAAATATCTCACCAACGCCGGGGATAAATACTGAGCAGGAAACTCAAATTACTTTTTTCAAAACAATGTATCCTGAATCAATGATATATAACAATGGTAATTTTAGACATGGTGTAATGTTCAGCTGGTAAGAAAAAAGCTCCCTTTTGGGGAGCTTTTCAAGTTTTTAGAACATCAAACCAGCTTCTCTGGCTGCATCTGCAAGAGCAGCAACTCTACCATGGTAAAGGAAGCCGCCTCTGTCGAATACAACACATTCAATGCCAGCCTTAAGAGCTTTTTTAGCAATAGCTTCACCAACAACTTTAGCAGCGTCAATGTTACCGCCGTGTGCTAATTTTTCTTTAAGGTCTTTATCAACTGAAGATGCTGAACAAATTGTTACATGTTTTTCATCATCAATTAATTGAGCATAAATGTGTTTTGTACTTCTATAAACAGCTAATCTAGGAAATTCAGAAGTTCCTGAAAGTTTAACCCTGATAGCTTGATGTCTTTTTTGTACTTTAGGTTTTCTAATTTCTTGTTTAATCATTTTTTTAACCTTTCTTTTATTTACCCAAACTTTCTTGATGGTTAGTCAAGAGTTTATGCGGGCTTTTTCTTGTAGTTTAACCTAAAGGCGGGCCTGTCGTACCAAAAACCAGTTTAGTATTTGGGCTAAACTAGCCGCCCATTTGTCTACGTGCGTAGTTCTGTGTTTTGCCAGATTACTTGTAGTTTAACCTAAAGGCGGGCTTGTCGTACCAAAACCAGTTTAGTATTTGGGCTAAACTAGCCGCCCATTTGTCTACGTGCGTAGCACTATTTTTTACCGGCTTTACCAGCTTTACGTCTGATATGTTCGCCTTCATATTTAACGCCTTTTCCTTTGTATACTTCAGGTGGACGTTTGCTTCTTATGAATGCTGCAACATCGCCGACTGTTTGTTTGTTAGAACCTTTAACGCTGATTTTAGTGTTAGCTTCAACTGATAAAGTAACTCCAGCTGGAGGAACTATTAATACAGGATGAGAGTAACCTAATGCCATGTTAAGGTTTGAGCCTTCCATATTTGCACGGTAACCAACACCAACGATTTCAAGTTTCTTTTCAAAACCTTGAGAAACACCATGTATTGCGTTAGCAATTAATGTTCTGTATAAACCGTGTAAAGCATTTGTTTTTCTATCATCTGAGTTTGGTTCTACAATAATGTGATTGTCTGCAACAGAAACTTTTACTTCTTCTCTAAAAGTAACAGATTCAGTACCTTTTGGTCCTTTTGCAGTAATAACGTTTCCTTCTATTTTAACTTCAACTCCAGAAGGAATTTCAATAGGTTTTTTACCAATTCTTGACATATTAATTTCTCCTTTTTGTGTGATATCGGGCTTTTCTGCCAATTGAACCCGATTAAAGTGTTTTGTGCTAGTCTAATAGTTTTACCTGAAGGCGGGCTTGTAATGCAAAATACAATCTGGTATCTTTGCTAAACCAGCCGCCTAAATGTCTACGTGCGTAGCACTACCATACATAACAGAGGATTTCTCCGCCGAGGTTTTCTTTTCTAGCCTTACGGTCAGTTAAAAGACCTTTGCTGGTAGATACAATTGCTATACCCATACCGCCTAAAACTTGAGGAAGGTTTTTAGCTTTGCAATAGTTTCTAAGACCTGGTTTTGAAACTCTTTTTAGGTTTGAAATAACAGGTTTGTTAGCTTCGTCATACTTTAATTCAATAGTTAAGTATTTGAAGTGGCCTTCTGCTCTTTCTGAGTAATCAGTAATAAAACCTTCTGATTTTAATAATTTTGCCAGAGCTACTTTAAGCTTTGAAGAAGGCATTTCTACTGACGGATGTGAAACGATATTAGCGTTTCTGATTCTTGTTAGCATATCTGCTATAGGATCTGTGTTCATACGTTTTCCTTTATAAATTACGGGTGGTAAAATGAGTAAAAACTGCATCTGGTGACACCCTTCTACTCGTCGCTTACTAAATTAATTTTTGCTCAAAAAAAGCGTTCTTTAGCAGTCCGACAAGATAATCGTACCATGTGCATGCTTATATTGCAATAAGAAACTTCATATTGCTTAATAAATGCTCAAATACTCCCCACCCTACTGATAGTTTTTTTTAGGTTATCCTGATTTAATATAAGTATTAAATCTTTTTCATACTTCCAGCTATTCTTAATTCCAAGAGCCATATGGCTCTTTTTTTTACTAAAGAATCTTTCTTAGATTTTCAATCAGGTTATCCGCAGTCGGAAGTCTTTTTGCAATATCTCCTACAGCCAGAGTTTTTACATCATGCTCAAAATCTTTAGGCAGTATTTTACAATTGTTTAAAGCAAATGGAATGAGTTTTTTTTCACCCGGGTTAAGAACTTTATTTTTTGCAAAAATTATATCAAAGTAGCTTGCCAGAAAAGCAGCACATCTATGATTTATGCTTACAAAATCGGCTCTTTCTATTGCAGATGCAATCTGATCCCTGTATGAAAACATTGCGTCTTTTAAATATGTAAAATTCTTCTGGATAATGTTTTGGGCTAATTTGTCAGGATATGGCGTGCTAACCCGTTCTTTTATGTTTTTGAGCCATCCGTTTTTATCGTAAAGAATTTCTGTTTTCTGAATGTTATCCACAAAGCATGTTGTGTACCCTAGTGATGCATTGCCTTCTTCCCAAACCCATTTTACGTTGTTTTCTATAAACTCGGGATTTCTATACATAATATCTATAGGCTTGCCTGTCGCACGGAGTCTGAAGGTATCTCCAGTTTCAAAGTAATGGTTGTCTACTTCCGGATTATCCGCAAATTTTTCTGCAATTTTTCGTCTGTCTTCAACAGGCGGTTCATTTTTTCCATATATATAAATATCATAATCAGATTTATTATCGGCCATTTTTGCAGTTGATGAACCTCCTAAACCTATAGAATCAACTTCTTTAAGTTTTTTGTAATTTTCTACCATTTCCATTAAAATTTGTTGATTACGGTTAATCTGCATATACACACTCCTTTAATTAACACATTAGTATTGTACCACAATTATGATATAATATTTTTAAATAAGGGAGTATGATATGCCAGAAGATAAAAAGACTTTGATACTAATCGACGGACACGCGTTAGCTTACCGCCAGTTTTTTGCACTGGAGAGGACGGGGATGAAGAATTCTGAAAATCAGCCTACCTGGGCTGTGTATGGTTTTTTTAAAGCTGTTTTTGATTTGCTGGAGAAAATTCATCCGGACTTTATAGCAGTGGCGTTTGATGTTGGCAGAAGAACTTTTAGAACCGAAAAATACGAAGAGTACAAGGCTAACAGGGAGGCTATGCCGGATACTATGAAAAGCCAGCTCGGCCTAATCTGCGAGGGGCTTAAAGCTTTTGATATTCCGATGATTACAAAAGAAGGGTTTGAGGCTGATGATATTATCGGAACGATTTCAAAACAAGCATCTTCTGGCGGGCATAATACTTTAATCTTAACCGGTGATCAGGATAGTTTTCAGTTAATTGATAAAGAAGGTACGGTAAAAGTTTTAATTCCAACAAAGGGTGAACTTCTGGAATATGATTGGAAAAGAGTTTACGATAAATTAGGAGTATATCCGAATCAGGTGATTGATTATAAAGGGCTGCGCGGAGATTCTTCTGACAATATTCCTGGTATTAAGGGGATTGGAGAAAAAACTGCACAGAAACTATTAAGCCGTTATAATAATCTGGAGGAAATTCTGGCTGATTGTGATAATATTCCTGAAAATGCCGTAAGAAATAAAATTTGCGAAGGAAGAGATATAGCTATATTATCAAAAGAGCTTGCCACAATAATCAGGGATGTGGACATTGATTTTGATATAAACCATGCTTCGGTTACTTTACCTAAAATAGAGAATGTATCAGAATTTTTGAGAAAAATGCAGTTCTATACTTTCATAAAGAAAATTGATAAAATTCTTTCTTCTTTTAGTACAGGCGGTAACAACAATAATGATTTTTCAAATCTTAGTCTTTTTGAAACTCAACCGACAGGATCTGTGCAGCAAAATCTATTTACACAGGCAATAAAGGAAACTGTTGCAGATATCCCGTTTGAATATCAGGCTGTACAGGAAGCTGAGGCTGATAAGATTATTGATGAATTAACAAAATCTGAAAGGCTTGCATTAAAGGTATACTCAAAGAATGATTTAATAACAGGTATCTCTGTTTCTAACGGTAAAAGTTATTATTTTCCGGCTGAAATAGTTCCAAAGCTTAAAAATATAATTGAAAATCCTGAAATAAAAATTTTAGGATATGATGCAAAATCAGATTTTAGAACTCTTATGGACAATGGTTATGAGCCTGCGGGACTTGAGTATGACATGCTTCTTGCAAGCTATGTAAAAGATCCAAATAGAAGACATGATCTTGATTCACAGGCATTGGATTTTCTTAAACATATTATGACAGAGGATGACGATGATGATTTTGTAAAATTTGCCTGTGACGAAGCTTATTCAATTTTCAGGCTATATGATGTATGGCAGAAGAAACTTAAAGAAAAAGAACAGGAACTTGTTGTTGAAATTGAAATACCGCTTACGATTGTTCTTGCGAAAATGGAACATACAGGAGTTACAATTGATGTTGAATATCTTAAAGAACTTTCTGCATATATGACAGAAAAACTCGCAGAGTTAGAAGATATAATTTACCAGCTGGCCGGCGGACCTTTCAATATAAATTCTCCTAAGCAGGTTGCCGAAGTTTTGTTTGATAAATTGGAAATCAAGACAAAGAAGAAGAAATCTCGTTCTACGGGGGCGGAAGTTCTGGAAGAACTTGCTGAGGAATATGAAATCTGCGAATATATATTGCAGCACAGAAAATTCTCTAAATTAAAATCGACATATGCAGATGTGCTTCCAACATTGATAAGCAAAAGAGATGGAAGACTGCACACGACTTATAATCAAGCATTGACAGTAACAGGCCGGTTATCTTCTTCAAATCCTAACTTGCAAAATATTCCAATTCGAACAGAAGAAGGAAATAAGATTCGTGCTGCATTCTGCGCTGCTGACAAAGAAAATTCTCTAATTATGTCAGCGGATTATTCTCAAATAGAATTAAGACTTTTAGCCCATGTTTCCGGCGATATGCACCTTATAAAAGCATTTAATTCCGGAGAAGATATTCACGCAATTACAGCTTCTAAAGTCTTTGGAGTAAAACTGGAAAAAGTTACTAAAGAAATGCGGCGAAGAGCAAAAGCTGTTAATTTTGGTATTGTATACGGACAGTCTAAGTACGGGCTTGCTAAAAACCTTGGAATTACTAATAATGAGGCTCAGGAGTTTATTGATAAGTACTTCAAAACTTATCCGGGGGTTAAGGAGTATATGAATGAAGAAGTCGAGTTTGTTAATAAAAAAGGTTATGTAGAAACTATATTTGGACGAAAACGTTATCTTTCTGCTGAATTAAACAGTTCAACTTATTCGATTAGAGAATTTGCACAGCGTGCTGCGATTAATCAACCATTGCAAGGTACAGCAGCTGATTTGATAAAGATGGCAATGGTGAAAGTTGAACGCGAATTAGAAGCCAAAAATCTCAAAACTAAAATGATTATGCAGGTTCACGACGAACTTGTATTTGAAGTACCAAAAGAGGAGCTGGAAATTGTAAAAGAGCTTGTAATGAGATGTATGGAACTGAAAAATATTCCTCTTAGAGTACCTCTTGTTGTTGATGTAAATTGCGGTCCTACGTGGAAAGAGGTATAGATGTTATATGAATTAATAGCAGTTTTTGCGGGAGGAGGCATAGGTGCTGTACTCAGGTATTTAATGACTTTATGTGCAGGAAAATGCTTCGGAATGCCTTATGTAGGAACTTTTGTTGTTAATATCGCCGGATGCTTTGCGATAGGATACATTTTCGGGCTTACTTTAAATAAGACTGCGCTTTTGCCTCAGCACTTAAAATTATTTATAACAGTAGGGTTTCTTGGCGGTTTGACAACATTCAGCACTTTTAATTATGAAGTTTTTTCTTTTTTTAAAGACGGAAAAATTATTCATGGTGCAGGTTATATGCTGTTAAGCTGCCTGCTCGGTCTATTATTTACATTAGCAGGGTTTCTCACCGCAAATTACAGGTTATCCATCACTTCTTAACAAGAGTATTGCAGAGTTTAGTTCTTCAAGCAAATATTGAAGCTGCTGATTTATGTTATCGGGATTGTAGATTGACCCGCTTGAGGAATAAGCAAGATATCTCTGGTAAGTTACGGCTTCGCGTCTAAGTGCTGCAATAGATTTAACATACCTGTTAACTTCCTGCAGCTTTCTAAATGATTCGTAGTAGCTTTCCGGTTTCCCATTGTATTTTTCAGTAAGGTTATCAATGTTTAATGTTAACAGATTGGCTTTTGTAATAAAAAGCTGTAAATTTTCGTTATCATCTATGCAGTCGACAAGTTTTTCAAGCATCGGGATGATTTCAGCTGCATCATTGGTAAATTCTGATGTTTTATCTTTTTTCTGAATAATGTTAATGAAGGCCGGATTATCTTTAGGAACCGGCTTTAAATCAGAAGGATTATTAAAACCGTCCTGCGATTCAAAAATCGGGGTTGTTACTTTTGTCTTAGTTTTTTCTATTTTATCTCCAAGATTGGGTAAAGTTCCGGCATAACCCTTACCCTGAAGCTCTTTTTCCAGCGCTTTATCTTTTTTATTCCAGAAAAAAGCGTGGGATGGAAGGGCAAAGCTCATTATGATTAAACAGATAAAAAACTTTTTCATATTTATATTATATTCATTTCTCTGAAAAAATCAAAAATATATCTGATTGTAGGATAGATTTTATTAATATACTTGAATAAACTTCTTTGCAGGAAGGAGATAAAATTATGTGCGAAATAGAAGATATCAGAGCAAGGCAAATTCTTGATTCAAGAGGAAATCCTACAGTAGAGGTTGATGTAAAGCTTATTGACGGTTCAATAGGCAGAGCATCTGTCCCTTCTGGCGCTTCCACCGGTATTTATGAAGCAAAAGAGCTGCGTGATAATGTCAAAGGTGAATATATGGGCAAAGGTGTACAAAAAGCAATTGATAATATCAATTCTATTATTACACCAAATCTTCTTGGTGAGGATGCTTTTGACCAGCAGCTTATCGATGGCTTAATGATGGAAATGGACGGCAGTTTTAATAAGTCTACTCTCGGTGCAAATGCAATGCTTGCGGTTTCTCTGGCATGTGCAAGGGCCGGTGCGGAAGCCTTAGGAATACCTTTATACAGGTATTTGGGAGGTTTAAACGGAAGAGTTTTACCTACTCCAATGATGAATATTCTAAACGGCGGGGCGCATGCAAATAATAATATTGATTTTCAGGAATTTATGATTTCTCCCGTAGGAATGTCTACTTTTAGTGAAGCATTGCAAGCAGGCTCAGAAATATTTCATACCCTAAAGATTATTTTGAATGAAAAAGGGCTGGCAACAACGGTCGGAGATGAAGGCGGATTTGCTCCAAATTTAAATTCAACAAGAGATGCTATTGAAGTTATCATATCAGCTATAGAAAAAGCAGGCTACAATACTAATAATGTTAAACTCTGTCTTGATGTTGCAGCTTCTGAACTATATGAAGAAGGTGAATGCTCCGGCGGTGTTTGTTCTTTGAGTCAGTATTATCTAAAAGGCGAAAATAAAAAAATGACTTCTGAACAAATGATTGACTATCTGGCAGAGCTTGTGCAAGATTACCCTATAATTTCGATAGAAGACGGGCTTGCTCAGGATGACTGGCTAGGGTGGCAGAATTTAACACAAAAATTGGGAAATAAATGCCAATTAGTAGGAGATGATTTATTTGTAACTAATACAAAGCGCCTGCTTGAAGGTATTGAGAAAAAAGCCGCTAATTCTATTTTGATTAAACCTAATCAAATAGGTACATTGACGGAAACAATGGAGGCAGTACTTCTTGCTTCGGAAAATAACTACAGTGCAGTCATTTCTCATCGTTCCGGAGAAACGGAAGACAGCTTTATTGCAGATTTAGCAGTTGCTGTTAATTGCGGACTTATAAAAACCGGCTCGCTTTCAAGAACAGACAGACTTGCTAAATACAACGAACTTATCCGAATAGAAGAAGAACTTGGGGCCGGTGGTAAATATCTCGGTATAAAAGCTTTTAAAGGAGTTAGTTTATAATTCTCTTCTGCCTTCTATTGCACGGGCAAGTGTAACTTCGTCTGCGTATTCCAAATCTGCTCCGACAGGAAGTCCGAATGCAATTCTGGATATTTTTATTCCAAAAGGTTTAATTAATTTTGTTAAATAAAGACTTGTCGCTTCTCCTTCTACGGAAGGGGAAAGCGCAAGTATAACTTCCTGAACTTCTTCATTTGTGAGTCTTGTAAGCAGTTCTTTAATCCGGATATCTTCTGCTCCAATTCCATCCATCGGTGAGATTAAACCTTGCAGAACATGATACAAACCTCTGTATTCATTTGTTTTTTCAATTGCGATTAGGTCTTTTGTTTCTGCGACAACACAAATCACAGAGCGGTTGCGGTTTGTTGATTCGCAGATTTCGCACGGGCTCTGTGTTGAAATATTAAAACAAATTTCACAGGTTTTTGCACTGCGTTTGGCATCAAGTATTGCGTTTGCAAACTTTTCGACTTCGCTTACAGGCATTTTTAAAACCTGAAAAGCCATCCGTTGAGCCGATTTTGGGCCAACGGACGGAAACTTTTGAAATTGTTCTATTAATGCTGCTATAGATTTTGGATAAATCATTTTGTAGTCCTATTTAGAGGTTGACTTGTAGTTATACTACAATCTTGTCGTTTTAGAATTGTCAACCGACCTAATGTCTACGTGCGTAGCACCTAGAATAAGCCCGGGATTGAGATACCGCCTGTTACAGCTTTCATTTTTTCTTCCATAACCTTAATAGCTTTTCCTGAAGTTTGATTGATAGCTGTCGTGATAATATCTTCTAACATTTCAATTGTATCTTCTGATACAGAAGACGGGTTTTCAGGATTAATAGCTTCTGCTGAAAGCTTAATTGATTTAAATAAACCTTTACCGTCGCAGATAACTTTTACAGAGCCGTTTCCAGCTTCGCCTGAAATATCCATTTTATTAAGCTCATCCTGTGTTTCTTTCAGTTTTTTCTGAATATTTTGAGCCTGTTTCATCATATTCATCATGTTCATCATAATTTGTTTCCTCCTTACCCTATTGCATTTACCCCTATAGAGATGCTTCTATTTTTTCCATTAAACTATCATCAATATCAAAATTTGCATAAACATTTTGTACGTCATCGTGTTCTTCAAGTCTGCCGAGTAATCTCATAATGTTAATAGCAGTTTTTTCATCTGTTACTTCAATTGTATTTTGCGGAATTCTTGTAAATTCTGCAGAAGTTGATTTAAATCCTTCTGCTTCCAGTCCTTCAGCTACAGGCTGGAGATTTGGAATTGAAGTATAAACTTTATATTCATCATCTTCTTCAACGATATCTTCTGCATCAAGGTTTATTGCCGCTTCGAATAATTTTTCGTAATCAACATCATCTTTGTTGAAAGTAATACATCCTTTTTTATCAAACATCCAGCCTACACATCCAGTTTCGCCAAGGTTACCGTTGAATTTTGTGAAGTAACTTCTAATATCTCCTGCTGTTCTGTTTTTATTGTCAGTCATAGCTTCAATAACAACAGCAACGCCTCCGGCTGCATAGCCTTCATAAATCATTTCATCGTAGTTTTCATTGTTACCGGCTCCTGAGCCTTTTTCAATAGCTCTTTTAATATTATCATTCGGGAGTCCTGCTGCTTTTGCTTTTTCAATAGCAGTTCTGAGCCGGAAATTACCTGCCGGGTCAGGTCCGCCAAGTTTAGATGCTACAATAATTTCACGTGAAAATTTCTGAAATTCAGCAGCTCTCAAAGAATCTGTTTTAGCTTTTTTATGTTTAATTGTTGACCATTTTGAGTGTCCGCTCATAAATATCCCCTTTTTAATTACCTTTTCGTCTGTATCAATAATGATAACTAAAACCAACAAGTATATCAAGTATTTTGTTAAGTTGGCGGATTATAAAATACAATCTTTGATATTAATCTGTTTTGTGTACAAAAATAAGGAGTAAATAATGTTCGATCGTAAATGGATTTATGAATTACTAAGTCCTGAAAATGCAGGATTAGTTTTAATAGATTATGAGCCGCAAATGGTTTTCGGCGTAGAGTCTATGAATAGAGCTGTCTTATTAAATAACCTTTCCGGCATATGCAAGACTGCAAAACTCTTTGACATTCCGACAGTGTTAACAACAGTTAGAGCAGATAGTTTCAGCGGTAAAATGGTGCCGGAAGTTACGGAAGTTTTCCCAAATCTTCCTATTTATGACAGAACTACTCTTAATACGTGGGAAGATGCGCCAACGAGAGAGGCAATAAAGAAATTAGGCAGAAAGAAACTTATAGTAGGTGCTCTCTGGACAGAGGTCTGTTTAACTTTTCCAGTGCTTTCGATGCTTAAAGAAGGTTATGAAGTTTATTTTCTTGAAGATACATCAGCCGGTCAGTCCAAGCAAATTCACAAAGCTGGTGTACGCAGAATGATGCAGGCGGGTGCAGTCCCTGTAACCTGGATGCAGGTTTTATGTGAATTACAGAGAGATTGGGCAAGAGAAGTTACCTATGACGGGGCTATGGAAATTATTAAGAAACACAGTGGTGCTTTCGGATCTGGCGTGTTCTATGCCGAAACTTTTTGCAAGTAATTAAGAGGCGGATTTTCCGCCTTTTGATTTTTTATAAAATTTATAGTATTATAAAACAATGCTTTTATTTAATTTGTTAGTAATAGCCTTTTTATTGTTTTTGAATGGTTTTTTTGTAGCTGCGGAATTTGCGCTGGTTGGTGTGCGGAAGACAAGAATACAGCAGCTGGCAAATGAAGGTAACTTTAATGCAAAACTTGCCCTTGATGCCGTAAAAAATATTGACCGTTATATTGCGGCAGTTCAGTTAGGTATAACAATTGCAAGTTTGGGTATAGGCTGGGTTGGTGAATCTACACTGGCAACGCTTATACATCCGCTTTTTTCATTCCTTCCGGGAAAGCTGGATACTATAGCGGCGCATACTGTTTCTGTATCAGCAGCATTTGCAATGATAACGGTTCTTCATGTTGTGATTGGCGAATTAATGCCAAAATCAATAGCGCTTCAATACCCTGAAAAAACTACCTTGTGGGTCGCTAAACCAATGTTTGTTATTACAAAAGTTTTTGCACCGTTAATCTTTTTGTTAAACGGTTTAGGAAATTTTCTGCTCCGTTTATGCCGCATAGAACCTGCAAATTCACACCATATGGTTCATACTACTGAAGAGTTAAATATGCTTATTGATGCAAGCTGCAAGGGTGGTGTACTTAATGAAAAAGAAGCGGAAATATTGCAAAATGTTTTTAAATTTTCTGATTTAACAGCTGCACAGGTTATGGTTCCAAGAACGGATATGGTTTGTGTTGCAAAAGATATTTCTATTGAAGAACTCAATAATATAATTATAGAAAACCAGTATACAAGATATCCTGTGTATGAAGGTGATTTGGATCATATAATAGGTTTTATCCACATAAAAGATATCTATCCGCTTATTGTAAAAAATCAGTATTTTGAAATTACAGCTCTTTTAAGAGAGATACAGTTCGTTCCAGAAACAACGCCTATTGATAAAGTGGCTCATGAATTTAAAAAACATAAATCGCAGATTGCCGTAGTAATAGACGAATTTGGCGGAACAAGCGGACTTATAACTCATGAAGACATTATGGAAGAAATTCTCGGTGAAGTTCAGGACGAATTTGACGAAGACGAGGAAGTTGATGCAAAGCCATTAACAGAAAATGTGTTTGAAGTGTGCGGAAAAATGCGTATGGATGAATTCTGCGAGTTCTTCAATGTTGCTTTAAACGATGAGGATGTAACAACAATTGGCGGGTATTTTGTAAAAAAACTCGGCAAAATTGCACAGGCAAATGACCAGATACAAGATGAATATTTCTCTTATTGTGTTACAGAAACAGAATCCAGCAGAATTGTTAAATTAAGAGTTGAAAGGTTTAATTAGAAATTTTATTGCATTTCCTGCAATATGCTGCTGCATGGCATATTCAACTTTATCAAGCGGAAGTTCTGCTGTAATAAGTTTCTCAACCTCAATGTCGCCGGAAGCGATTAAATCAAGAGCCTGACGGAAATACTTAGGTGTGTGATGGAACACACTCATCAATCTCATATCGCCATAATGCATTTTTGTTGTGTCAAAGCACACTTTAGAACCTGATTTGCATCCGCCAAAGAAATGAACAGTTCCACCTGGTCTAACACAGGAGAATATCAGTTCCCAAATCTCCGGCATACCAACACATTCAATTGCGACATCAAGTCCTTTTTTCTCATCAGAAAAATCTTTGAAAATTATTTCAGGATTGGAGTATTTCTTTAAATCAACGATTTCATCTGCATGTGCAAATTCTTCTGCAAGCTTAAGCTTAATTGGATTTCTACCTGCTACAATAACTCTTGCTCCTTTTAATTTACAAAGACGTGCAAACATTAAACCAATAGGCCCGATACCTATTATACCAACACTATCTCCTGCTTTAATTCCTGTTCTTTCAACTCCGTGTACAACATTAGCAAGCGGTTCTGAAAAAGCTGCTTTTTCAAAAGGAAGACTAGGAGGTAAAATCAAAGTATTCTTTTTTACAATTCTTTCCGGAACAACAATATATTCAGCGTATGCGCCGTTTAATAAATTTAAATTTTCACAGAGATTATATTCTCCGCGTTTGCAATAAAAACATTCTCCGCAAGGAGCTGAGTTTGCACATACAACTCTATCACCGGCTTTAACATTTTTGACATCGTCAGCAACCTTTTCAACAATACCGGAAAACTCATGTCCAAAACCTGACGGGATATTTTTTATTAAAACAGGATGGCCGCGTCTAAAAGTTTTTACATCTGTTCCGCAGGTCAATGCTGCTTGAATTTTAACCAGAATCTCCCCTTTTTCTAAAGGTTTGATTCTGGTTTCTTCATATCTTATATCTTGCGGACCGTAAAATAAAACTGCTTTCATTGTTTCTATTTTATAACCTTTAATATAGTATCAGTGATGTCATCTCCGCCCCAAACAACTGCAGATTTAGGCAATACCATTGTGTATCCGAGTTCAGTAGCTTTTTTACCTATCTGAGCTGTTATGTTTGCATCAGCTGCTTTTAATTTAGTTGTATATTCTTTTACATTAGCTTCTCTTTTTTGTTTAAGCTGTTTTTCATATGATTCAGCAAGAGATTTTTTCTTTTTAGCATCTGTCTGTTTATTTACGTCTGCCTGTGCATTTTTAATGAATGCGGTTAATTCTTTATTTTTAGCATCCTGTGAGGCTTTTAGAGCTTTTACCTGTGATGATGCTGCCACAACTTTTTGAATATCAACAACGGCAATTTTCTGAGCTTCCGGAGCTGCATATGCTGCTGTAGTCATTAATAATGCAGATAATGATAATATTGTTAATAGTTTTTTCATGCTTAACCTCTCTTTACGTTATAAATAAACACTGCTGTTGATACAATAATTATACCAACGGATACAAATATTGCAACCGGAACACCTAATATATACATTACACTGTCAAGTCTGAACATTTCAACAAATATGCGGACCAGTGAGTACAAAATCAAATATATTAATGTTAAATTGCCGTCTTTTTTTAATCTTCCGGTTTTTGTAAGTACAAGTAATATTGCAAAAACTGCTAAATCTAGAATACTTTCATATAAAAATGCAGGATGGAAATACTGGTAATCCTGATAAGGTATTGGTCTGTACTGCGGTGCTATATAGAGTTTCCACGGAAGGTTTGTCGGCGCACCAAAAGCTTCTGAATTAAAAAAGTTTCCCCATCTGCCTATTGCCTGAGCAATAGATAGTCCAATGACAGAAGTGTCACATAATTTAATCGGATTAAGTTTATGTCTTTTTGCAAACAGCCACAATCCTAAAGCTCCGCCCAGCATTGCACCGTGTATTGAAATTCCGCCATGGCGGATTGCAATTATTTCGGTCGGAAATCTTAAATAAAAACCGTAATTTAAAGCGCAGTAGTAAATTCTTGCACCTAAAATTCCAAAGATTATTATATACGGAGCTAAATCAATAATGGTTTCTTTCTTTAGCCCAAAATACTTTGTTCCGGCCCAATCAGCGACAAGAACTCCTGTGGCAATCGCAAGTGCCATTATGACGCCATAATAATATATATTAACACCAAATATGGTGCATAAGATTTGTGATGGTGATGTAAACATTATTCTTCTACCTTAGCAGAACTTTCTTCTGAATAAGAGTTTATTTCTTTAATTAATTCTTCTACAGTCTGCTTATCTTCTCCATTAGGGTTCATTTCCAGATATTTAGTTAGATTTTCGGCAGCCTGTTTTTTTAAATCAGCAACCTTAGCCTTATCTTCATCAGATAATTCTTTTTTAGGTTCTGTATTTACAATCTCTGCATTTTTTTCACCTTCTGAAAGTTCTTTTTCGCTATTTTCTATAATTTCATCAGCGAGGCTTGTCTGAGCAAGTCCCAGAGAGTAATAGAAATCTGCATAATCAGGTTTTATTTTTATACCGCCTTCAAGAGCTTCAATAGCTTTCTCATATTTATTTGCATTAATTGCAGCAACACCAAGGTTATAATACGTTTCATACATAGTTGAGTCTAAATCAAGACTGGCTTGAAGTCTGTTCATAGCTGATTCATAATCGCCTTTCTGCATATATTCTGCAGCCTTATTATTAAGTTCCTGCACCGCCATATTGTTTATACAAGCAGTAGAAACAACTGCAATGAATAATACAGACGCAATCATTAAAGCTTTTTTCATATCAACTAATTCCCTCAACTCTAAATTATTTACTGGTATTCTAATACACTTCCAATAAATAATCAAGTTTGTAAAATGGAACTCTTCCTACCCTTCAAATACCACATAACATTTGATGCAAAATGTTATATTATATTTGTATTAACGGCAGAATCTTGTAAAACTTTAATAAATTTATTTATATTGTTACATTTATTTACATTTAAATATACTGCTGCTCTTGAGGCCATTACATTTTGCATCAAATGTATTGTTACAAGAAAGGAGCAGTATGAATTTAAACACGTACGAAACTTATTGCATTCTATCAATGGCAGAGCAAAAGAGTTCAGAAGAACTGCAATGCATATTAAATAAGATAGAAAAGTTTTCGGAACTTAAAAATGTTGAGATGGCAAAATCCTATTTGAGTGAAACCTGGAATATTGCGGGAAGTATTACTTCTTTTCAGGCCGGTGCAGGATGTCAAATCAACGTAAAAGAAAACGGGGATTTATTTGTTGTTAATTTTGTATTAAACGATGAAAACATAAGTTATTACTATAATAAATAAAGGAGAAAAAAGATGTATTTAAACCACATGATGAACAAATTTAAAAAAGCAGAGTCCGGAATGTTGTTGCGAAACTCTGTTAATGAGATTTCTGCTGCAAAAATTCAGGAAATAAATACCCCTAAGGTCGATACAGATTCAATTAATGACAGGCTTGGAAAGGGTGATAAAACAGCGTTAAAAGAACTAGAAGCTCAAAAAATTGCTTATACACTGGCAGAAAATGCGAGTGGATATACAGTAAAGTATAGTTATAATGGGACAAATTATACAATTACTTACTATGCAAAAGAAGAAATAACAGAGGCTAAACCTGAAAAACCGGTTACAAATGATGCAATAACAGAAACTGAGTCTGACGAAGCTCCTGCACAGCCGGAAACAGAGGATTATACCTTTGATTATTCTGCTGCTGGCGTGGATAAAGATGCAAAGGCAGAAGATTTTTATAATGAGGATAATGTTTCTGAGCATGATAAGCTGACAACGCTGATTGGAGGAATTTTTGATGTTGATTCAGGGGCTTGGGATGATTTATTTGCAGAATTAGAAAAAATGAAGCCGCAATTGTTGGACTATATGAAACAGCAGCTGGAAACAGCTGGAAGAAGCTTTGACCAGGATAAGGCAGAAAAAATTATAAACAGGCTTATAACCCAAGCAGTAGAGCGTATACCGCAGGATGGGGTCTTATGGAGTTATTCTGGTTCCGGCATAGGAGATTCGGCCAGCAACCGTCTGCCAGAAAATCCTACAATAGAAGACCTTATGGATTATATGAAAAACTGCCTTGATCTTACGCCGGATAAAGAAGATAATGGAGTATTCGCTCAGCTGATAAACACTGTAAGTAAAGGGTATCAATTTGATTTTGAGCTGAAAGCTGATGATGGTAACCTTAAAATCAACTCCTATAATCCTTATTATGAAGAAGATGGTTATTTGTTAGATACGGCTGATTATTTCCTGACAGATGAAGAAAAAGAAATGAAATTTGTTATGCAGGTAACCGATAGTGAGCATTCTTCTTATGGTACAAGTGACAAAGCAAAGTTGTTCGGATATGTAGATACATATGCAAAACATATGGAAAAAGTTATAAGACACAGGCACCCATCACTAACAGATTCACAAATTACAAGCATAATTACGGATGCAAAAAATCAGGTTAAATATTCTGATTTGCCAAAGCCAGACGAAAATGGAGTCTACAGTATAGATGATACTCTGGCTAAATTGGAGGAATTGGTATTAAAATACGCAAAAGAATATACGACATAGTTTCGGACGGCGCGGACGGAGGTATCTCCGTCCGCGCCGTTTTTATATATTTACTTTATCCCTTTTTTTGTTATGCTGAAATTAGACAAAGGGGAAATAAAATATATGAAAGATATGTTGGATAAAATCGTTCAGATTGAAAAGAAATATGTAGAATTAGGCCAGACTTTGTCTGATCCTGATGTAATAGCTGATTATAATAAGTTCAGAGATTTATCTAAACAAAGAAAATCAATGGAAGAAACTGTAGAGTTATATTATGCCTGGAAAAAGGCTGTTGATGCTATAGAAGAGGCAAAACAATTAATTCATGAAGAAAAAGATGAAGAAATGAAACAGTTTCTCAAGGCAGAAATGGAAGAAAATGAAGCAAAGCTTCCTGATTATGAAGAAAGAATGAAGATACTTCTTCTTCCTAGAGATCCGATGGATGATAAAGACATTATGCTTGAAATCAGGGGCGGTGCAGGCGGCGACGAAGCCAACATTTTTGCAGGCGATTTAATGAGAATGTATATGCGCTATGCAGATAAAATGGGCTGGCAGACACAAATTTTGAGTAAAACAGACTGTGAAGCCGGCGGAGTGAGTGAAGTTATTATCTCTATGAAAGGCGACAGCATATATTCAAGACTCAAGTATGAATCCGGAGTTCACAGGGTTCAGAGAGTTCCTGCAACAGAGTCTCAAGGCAGAGTTCATACATCTACAGCAACTGTTGCTGTAATGCCTGAGGTTGATGACGTTGAAGTTGAACTTAATATGAATGATGTTGAAATTTCAACTGCTCGTTCCGGCGGAGCTGGCGGACAGAACGTAAACAAGGTTGAAACTGCTGCAAGAGTTTTCCATAAACCTACAGGAATTATGATTTTCTGTACAGAAGAACGTTCTCAGCTTCAAAACAAAGAAAGAGCTCTTCAGATTTTGAAAGCAAAGCTTTATGATATGGAAGTTCAAAAACAAATGCAGGAAATTACCGACCTTAGACGTTCTCAGGTTGGTACAGGTGATAGAAGCGAACGTATCAGAACTTACAACTTCCCGCAGGGCAGACTTACAGACCATAGAATAGGACAGAACCTTAACGTATGGACTGTAATTGACGGGGATTTAGACGAATTAATTAATCTGCTGGTTGAGTATGACCAGAAGCTTAAGCTTGAAAAACTTGCAGAGGTAAATACTTAAAAATGCTTCGTAAGTGTGTCGGGTGCGGAGAACTTAAACCGCGGGAAAATTTAATAAAAATTACAAAAGACTATAAGGACGGAAATATTGTTATAGAGCCCGATTCCAAAACATTTGGCAGATCTGCATATCTTTGTTATAATCAAAGTTGTATTGAAGCAGCATTAAAGAAATCAAAATTAAATAAAGCGTTAAGAACAAACGCTGATGTGAAAGGACTATTAGATGGACAGTATAAGAGTAAGTGAATTAGCAAAAGAACTTGGGTTAACCAGCAAAGAGGTTATAGAAAAGTTCGCCGAGGTTTCAATTGTTGTGAAATCTCACTCGAATACTGTAACTCCGACACAGATTAGAAAACTGAAAGAGCATTTAGGTGTTGCACCTAAAAAGAATACTTCTAAACCGAAAGCTTTTGTTGTTAAAAAGGCAAAAGCTGCTCCTGTAGAAGAAAAACCGCAAAAAGAAGAAACAGTAAAGGCTGCTCCAAAAATTGAACGTGTACAAAGAGTTCAAAAAGTTGAACGTATTGAAAAAGTCGAAAAACCTGTTGTTCAGGAAAAAAGCGAAGCTGTAGAAAAAGCAGAACCTAAAAAAACTGAAAAACCTGTAGTAAGAGTTGAACGTACAAAAATTGAGTATCCTAAAAACCAGTCAAGAATTGAAATTGTGCGTAAAGCTCCTCCAAAACCGGTAAATACTGTAGAAAAACCGGAAAGACCATCTAAGGGTGACAAAAAGCCGTTTAACAAACAGGCTGGCAACGAGAAAAAACTTGTAGAAAGAAGAATTATTCCTCAGGAAATATACGAAGGCAAAGGCGGCCCTTCTAAGAGAAAAAATGATGGAAAGAAAAAGGAAAAAGATTTTAATTCTAAAAAAGAAGATCAGGAAATGATTTCTCTAGAAAAGGCTGCTGCTCAAAAACATAAGAAAAAATCACATAAAGAAGAAGCTCAGGCAGAAGTTAAGCAGATTGTTGTAAATGCAGCAATGACTATCAGCGAATTAGCAGATAAAATTCATAAAACACCTGCTGAGATTGTTAAGTTCCTTATGTTTCAAGGTATTATGGCAACCGTAAACCAGCTTATTGATGTTGATACAATCAAGAAAGTCTGCGCAGAGTATGAATTGGAAGTTCTTGAAGAAGATTTAGATGCTTATATTGAAGAAGAACTTGAAAAAGAACAAAAGCAAAAAGCATTGACAGAAGTTGATAAAAAATTGTTGAAGAAACGTGCTCCGGTTGTTAGTATTATGGGACACGTAGACCATGGTAAAACAACACTTCTGGATAGCATCAGAGCTTCTAAACACAAAATTGTTGCGACCGAGGTTGGCGGCATAACCCAGTCAATCGGTGCTTATACTGTTTATCTGGATAATAAAAATGAAAAGAAAATTGTATTTGTAGATACTCCGGGGCACGAAGCTTTTACAGAAATGAGAGCCCGCGGTGCTAAAGCAACGGATATTGCAATTCTTGTAGTTGCGGCTGATGACGGTATAATGCCTCAGACGATTGAAGCTATTAACCACGCAAAGGCTGCGGAAGTTCCTATTATTGTTGCTGTTAACAAGTGTGATAAGCCTGGAGCAAATCCTGATAAAGTCTTGCAGCAGTTAACTGAACACGGTCTTGTGCCTGAAGCCTGGGGCGGTGAAACAATTACAGTTAACGTTTCAGCTTTACAAGGAACCGGTATTGATGAACTATTAGAATATATTCTGCTTGTTGCAGAAGTGCAAGATTTGAAAGCAAATCCTAAGGCAGAGGCTTCTGGTGTAGTTATAGAAGCTAATCTTGATAAAGGTAAAGGACCTGTTGCTACACTTCTTGTGCAGAATGGTACTTTGAGAACAGGAAACTGCATTGTTGTTGGTACTGCTTGCGGAAGAGTGAGAGCTCTGCTTTCCGATTCCGGCGAAAGAATTGTAAAAGCAGAACCGTCAACACCTGTAGAGGTTTTAGGTTTAACAGAAGTTCCTAACGCCGGAGATTTCTTTGAAGTTGTAAAAAATGAAAAAGAAATGAAGGCGATTATTGAAAAACGTAAAGAAAAAGAACGTAATAAGCGTCTTGATGCTATGCTTCCGGCTCATATGAGAAGAGAAGCCGGCGATGCTGAGGGCGATGTACCGCAGTTGAATTTGATTATCAAGGCAAATACGCACGGTTCTGCTGAAGCTGTTTCTCAGGCTATTGCTCAATTTGAATCTAAGGAAATTGTGACTAAGATTATTCACGTTGGGGTTGGTGATATCTCTGAGGCTGATGTAATGCTTGCATCTGCTTCAAATGCTTTAATTCTTGGATTTACTGTAAAAGAAGACTCTAATGCACTGGCTGCTGCCGAAAGAGAAGGCGTAACTATTAAGAAATATGATATTATTTATCAAATTCTTGAAGATATTGAAAAAACAATGATTTCATTACTTTCTCCGGAGGTTAAAGAAATAACAACGGGTCAGGTTGAAATCAGACAGATATTTACTATTGGTAAAATTCAGAAGATTGCCGGATGTTATGTAATAGAAGGTAAAATTAACCGCAACGATACTGCAACAATCTACAGAGATGGTAAAGAAATCTTTAAAGGTGCTGTTGATCAGCTTAAGAGATTTAAGGATGACGTTAAGGAAGTTGCTCAGGGATTTGAATGCGGCTTGTCTTTCGTAAAATTTAATGATATTCAAGAAGGTGATATTGTTAAATTCACTACCAAGCAGGAAATTGAACGCTCTGAACTAGAGTAGATATTTTATGATAAAAGATTTATGTACAGTTGTTTGCCGCAACAAAAATCTATTGATGCTGGTAACGGCCGGAATCTATATTCTGGCGCTATATTCGGCTTTGAGCGGGCATACTCTTTTATTTTCTGTTTTGATTACATTTGCGTTTGCTGCTTTTCTGATTAAAGATTATTTTAAACCTAAATATATTCTTATATGGATTTTAATATTCTATTTTGGAATTTATAATACAACATCACGCCTAAAGGATACGGATGAACTTTTAAATCTTGCACCTGTAAATTCAGTAATATCAGGCCAAATTCTTTCTATACCGCAGGATAAAGGGAAGGATAAAATCAGCTTTTTCTTTAAGGTTAATAAAATTGAGTATGATGGTAATGTAAGAGAGTTTGATAATGAAAAAGTTCTTGTGACTTTAAATACAAACGAGAAACTTAAAATTTATGATTATTATAAAATAAAAGGACGTTTGTCAGTTCCTTTCAAGGCAGGTAATCCTTCTCAATTTGATTACGGAAATTATTTGCGGAACTTTAATGTTTATGCAGTGTTTTATGGCGCCAAAGGAGCAGAACCGGTATTTCTGAATAGTGATTTAAGCGCCCGTGAAAAAGTTTTGCAATGGATAAATGATTACAGAGAAAAGATTATAAGTATTCATTCCAATTATTTAACCAGTCCGAATTTAGAAATTCTTGGCGGTATTGTGTTTGGTGATGATGCAGTTTCTCCGCCGGAGAACATAAAACAATCTTTTATTAATTCCGGCCTTTTGCATATTCTTGCTGCTTCAGGAATGAATGTTGCGTTTATATTTTCATTCTTCTTTTTCTTCCTTTCTGCTTTGAAAGTAAATTACAAAGTAAATATTTCTGCCGGTATTGTTATGGTTATTGTATATTCACTAATGACCGGACTTGGGGCTTCTGTTGTCAGAGCGACTTTTATGCTGGTCTTTGTTTTAATTGGCAAACTTATTGACAGAGATGCGCATAGTATTTCCCTGCTTGCTTTTGTCGCTTTTCTTATGCTTCTTTATAATCCGATGTACATAAATGATGTAGGTTTTCAGCTCTCTTTTATAGTAACTTTCGGACTTCTAATTATGACTCCTTTTCTTATGCGGGGGAAAAATAAATTCGTTAACTGGGTTATAGGAACAGTGAGTATTCCAATTATTGCTCAATTATGGGTAATGCCAATTCAAATTTTTTACTTTAATAATATAAGTTTGTATTCAGTATTTGCGAATATAATGAGTGTTCCTATACTTTCGGTTATAAGTTTTGGAGGCTTTATAAGCTCTTTGATTGCAACGATTACTCCGTCGTTTGTATGCAGGTGCTTTGATTTTGTTTTAAACCCTATGCTGACACTTCTTGTGAATATTTCTGACTTCTGGGGAAAACTTCCTAATGCAGCTATTCAAACGACACATCCTTCTGTTTTTCAAATTATTTTATATTATGCTGTTTTACTTTTGATAACAGCTCTTATGGATAAAAATATAAGAGAAAATTATTTAAAACCGATTAAACTGGCTCTGCCGGTTTTGATACTGGTTTTATGCCTGTCACAGATATCTTTTCCAAATCACAATCTTGAAATAACAGCGTTTGATGTAGGAAATGCTGACGCCTTTCTTATTAAAACTCCGGATAATAAGTATTTGATGATTGACACTGCAAAAAGCGGGTATAATGGCGGTAAATCTCAAGCAAAGATGCTGATATTAAAATATCTCATGGATAGGGGAATTAAGAATATTGATACAATTATAGTTACACACTTTGATAATGACCATTGCGGCGGTGCTGTTGATTTGATGGAAGGTGTAAGTGTTAAAAATTTATATGTAAATTCTCTAAACCATGATTCTAATGCAGCAAAGCAAATCTACAAAACGGCAAACTTAAGGGGCGTGAAGCTTATACTTGCCGAAAATAATCAAACAGTAATTGATAAAGACGGACTGGTTATCAGGAATTACATTTGTAATGAACCCGGAGTCGGTGATAATGAATCTTCTGTACTGACACTTTTACATTATAAAAATTTTAGTATGCTTTTTACCGGAGATTCCGGAGTTGATACATTTATGAAACTAAAAAATTATTTACCGCAAAATATCACTGTTCTGAAAGTAGGTCACCATGGTGCTAACGGAGTCGTGAACAAAGAAATGCTTGAGTATTTAAATCCGAAGTATGCACTTATTTCTACAGGGATTAATAAATTCGGACACCCTACGATTTATACTGTTGCAATATTGAGAGATAGAACAATTCTGCGTACAGATATTAATAATTCAATACGTTTTGTTGTAAATGATAAAGGTTATAATACATTTGTATTTGATACAAAGAAAAAGAAATATATAGCTAAGTAGATTTTTATGTTAGACTAATAATATGAGCGGGAATTATGTACCATTATATAGAAAATACCGTCCGCAGACGCTGGATAAACTTGTAGGTCAGGAGCATATCAAGAAAACCTTAACAAGTGCAATTGAGCTTGGCAAAATTGCACATGCTTTTTTATTCACAGGTCCGCGCGGAACCGGTAAAACTTCTACTGCAAGAATTCTTGCAAAATCTTTGAACTGCAAAAACGGGCCGACAATTCATCCTTGCGGCGAGTGTGAAAGCTGTAGAGATATTACAAACTCTGTGCCGATTGATGTTATTGAAATCGATGCTGCAAGTAATAGAAAGGTAGAGGATACGCAGAGTATTCTTGAAAAGATTCAGTACGTTCCAGTAAACGGCAGATACAAAATTTATATTATTGACGAAGTTCATATGCTTACAAATCATGCGTTTAATGCTCTTTTGAAAACGCTTGAAGAACCACCGGAAAATGTAATATTTATACTTGCAACAACAGAAGTTCACAAGGTGCTTGATACTATAAAAAGCAGATGCCAGAGGTTTGATTTTAGAAGAATTACTACAGAGGATATTGTTAAGCATTTAAGATATATATCCGATGAAGAAAAAATAAATATTTCTGACGATGCTTTGTTTACAATCGCCAAAAATTCAGCAGGCGGAATGAGAGATAGTATTTCTCTTTTAGATCAGCTTAGCTTGCTGGGTGTTTCAAAACAGGTTACATCAGAGGATGTCAATGCTATTCTTGGCAGAATTTCTTTTGATATTTTGAATAAACTAAGCAGTAAAATCATTGATGCAAAACCAAATGAAGCAATAGAAATACTGAACGATATTTATAATTCCGGTAATGAACCGCTGCAAATTTTGACGAACCTGTCTGAATATTTTAAAAATCTGCTTATTGTAAAGAATTGCAGAAAAGAACTTTTATGCGAGCTTACGGGCTTGAACGAACCGCAAATCGAAGAACTATCAAAGCAGAAAGAGCTGCTTGAAACACATCAGATTGTATTTTTGCTTGAGAGAATAACGTATTATATCAAAGAAGTTAAAATGGCTTCAAATCAGCACCTGTGGCTGGAAGTTGGAATGATTGATCTGGCTAATATGACAGAGAATACAACTTTATTAGATTTGCAAAACAGAGTAAAAGCTCTTGAGGGAACAGGGGTTGCTCCGGCACCGAGAACATTTGTTCAAGCAGCTTCGCCGCAAGCTCCTGCGTCAAGGCCTGTTGAACCTGTAACCAGACCGGCGCCGGTACCTCCGCAGGAAACTCCGGTTGTAAAACCTGAACCGCAGCCAGAGCCGTCAGAAGATTTCACGCCTCCGCCGGTATCAAGAAAACCAGATGGCAATGATATTCAATCTTTATGGCAGACACTTCTTATGAATATTAAGAGTCCTGCTACAAAGGCCTTATTAAATCTGGCTTCTCCTGTTAAGATTTCGCCGGATGAAGTCATAATAACATTTAAAAATGATAAACTAGTTTCGCAGATAAATGATACGAACAAGAAACAAATGCTTGTAGAAGCAGCAAATACGATGTTTAACCAAAGTGATTCAAAGGTTATTGTAAGACTTCCGCAGGCAAATGATGCTGTTGTAGAAAAAAAAAAGCTGACAGTTGAAGAACCTGCTCCACAACCACAACCGGTACCTCAAGCAGCAGAGCCGCAGCCTGTTGCAGTGGAAGAAAAAAATGTTCCTTCTAAAAATATAGAGCGTGAAGAATCCGATCAGGAAAAAATGGTTTTAGAGCTCTTTGACGGCAAATATATAGAATAACTACACTTCAGGAATTTTTCTCTTTACATCAATAATTTTTTGGTTATTTTCATATTTTATATTAACTTCTTTAGCAGCAGTTGTTCGTTTAATCTCCTGTACTTCAGGATTTAATCTGCAGTCAATAACTTCAAACTCACCATCTTTATTTTCATGTGCTTCAACGTATCTTTCAGGGATTGCAGTTTCAGGATTTCTAAATAGTGTCCTAAAGTTTTTCCCCTTTTCAAAAATTTCAGTTATACTGCTTATTGTTCCGTTATCTTCAACTTGAAACATTGTATATTTATTGTTAATCTTGCCGTCAAAGACAATTATATTTGTTTTGATAGTTCCATCCGGCTGTATAACCGGTTCGATTTTAGATACTATTGTACCGCTGTTTTTATCTATCTCCAGTATTTTTCCGGCATGAATATTATCATCTGCTGGATAGTATTGTCTAACGGTATCAGTTTCATATTCCCTTATTACTTTAAGTCTGCCGTCTTTGGCGTAAATCCTTTCTCCATTTATTTCATCAAGCTTGAAACTATAAGGCAGCTTTAATTTATCCGGCGAAATATTTGTCATTTCACCAACTCTGTTCAAAATTTCTGCGGAATCCTTGTCAAATTTTGGCTTCAAAAGGACTTGATTGTAATTTGAAAGAGCTGTTAAGCTGGACAAGTTTGCCTTAAGTCTAAGCGGATTTGGGGACTGAATTTCCGGATTCTGCTCAACTTTCTTATTATACGCAACATTGGTTTTAAATGTTATTGGATCAATCATTTAAATAACCTTAAATTTTACTAACCTTATAGATTAATAAAAACATTTTGTTCATAAAAATTGCCAAAATTTCATTTTTTTCGATTATTATTTAAATAATTCTTAACATTTGATGATAATGAAATATTTTGCAAAAGCATATTATATTTCTTTAAATCCCCAATATTAGAGGCTTCTTCCAATAAATCTCGTCTTGTCGAAATCATCATTTTTTCTGCTTCCGGCTCACTGTTATTTTTCTCATCAATTTTTCTAATAACCGAATCAAGGTCAGAAGAAGTAGAAATTCCATATTTTGCAGCAAATTGTTTCACGGAAGCTCCGGCTTGAAGCTTATAGAGCCAGTTAATGGAGTATTTATCATTTGCAGAAAGCGAAGCAACGCCGTACTGATGCGGCGTGTACATAATGTCTTCTTTGTAAGGGCTGTGATTTAATCCCAGTGCGTGTCCAACTTCGTGCAGAATGGTGTGATAAACTTCAATATCACTGTCATATTTCTGGTGAATTCTTCCATCTGTTAAACCGATAGAAACTTCTGCTCCGTAGAGCCTTCCCTGTGCATCCCAACTAAAATAACAGTGTCCGAGAGCCTGACGATCAACTCTTTTCCAATCAACATTTATATTAGATTCCAGAAGAACATTTGTTATTTTAAACCTTAATTTTCCACCAGTTGCCGCCGACCATACTGAAAATGCATCCATAACCATTTTTCTGTACTTGGCATCCTCTCCGGGTTTTGAGTAAAATTTCATAGGTGCAATGTAAACAACGAGGTTGTTTATCGGCCATCGCATAATATTCCCGTTTTTTACACTTCCGTTAAGATACGTCCTTCTTTGCATACTAATAATATAACATAGATTTTACTTTAGTGAATGGCAAGAGTTAATGCAGGATTTGTAACATTTTGTAAATTTATTGTTATAAATTAGTTGTATGTGGAATATATTATATATATGGATATGTTTAAGACAGGTGTAAATAAAACCCCTGAAACCCTTACGGCTGTAGGGGGGGGGGGCAAAACACTCTAAAAAATTACCCTTTTGGAGGTTAGTATGCCGAGCGTAAATACTAACCTTTCCCGTTTGATTGTTCAGACTAATTTAAAATCATCAACCAAACGTTTGAATATAGCAATAGAGCGAATGTCTACCGGTTTCAAAATAAACCATGCTAAAGACAATGCTGCGAATTATTCAATAAAAACCAAATTATCGAGTAAGATTAGTTCCTATGAGGTTGCTGAAGAAAATGCAATGATGGGTTTGGATATGCTTGAAACGAGCTCAGAGGCCTTAAATCATATGGAAGAAAATCTGGCAAGAATCCGCTCTTTGGCAGTTCAGGCTCAAAATGGAACTTCTGGAGAAAAATCACTAATGGCATTAAATAGTGAAGCCCAAGCTCTAATGAATGAAATTTCCCGACTTAATGAAACCGCTCAATACAATGGAATAAAGCTTTTTAATACTGGTAAAGCAGAAATTACTAATGCGTGCAAAGAATTAGAACTCAACGAACAAGGTTTTTTACAAGAAGTCATAGTTCGTGATACATCAACAATGACAAAGCTTTCGAGTGTAGATGAAACTCAAGCTCTTGCCATTGGAACATATTCTATTTCTACAAAAGAAGAGCTTGTCCAAATGACTAATATGTTAGAAAAAGGACTAATAGCTTCAAAAACAGAATTTGTACTTACCAATGACATTGATTTAAGCGGCATTCATTGGAAATCAACAAAATTCGACGGTGTGTTTGATGGAAATGGACATACTATTAAAAATCTTACTGGGGAAAATGGATTATTTTCATCTGCAGAAATGGTTAAGAATGTCAAATTAGAAAATGTTAATATTTCATCTACGAAAAATGAAGTAGGTGGTATAGCAGGAAGTGCTAATATTACAAATTGTACGATTACAGGAAAAATTAGTTCTACTGGTAATAATGTCGGTGGAGTTGTTGGTTATAATTATTACAGGTATCCGAAATACTGTTATTCAGATGTAGAGGTTTCCGGCCGGAGTTTCGTAGGAGGAATTGCCGGATGGCTTAATTATTCAAGTGCAACTGGTTGTGTATCAAGGGGGGAAGTTTCCGGTACTTCCAATGTCGGTGGAATTTCAGGACTTCAGGGGAATATGATTTCATGTGCTAGTTATGCTGAAATATATGGAAAAACGAATATTGGAGGTATTTCCGGTTCTAGTAATAGCTATCATTTCGATGTCTATTTTGCAGGTACAGTAAATGGTGAAGAGAATGTGGGAGGAATTAATGGAAATAACTATAACAATCAGGTAAACTATTCTAATCTAATTATGGAAGGTGTTGTTAACGGAAAAACGAATGTAGGTGTTTTTATTGGAAATACACAGACATCTTGTAATGTGACGAATTCTTTTTATTATAAAAAGAATTCCGGCAGACTACCGTTGCTTGGCGGTTCGGGCTTGAATACTAAACTGGAAGCAAAAGATATAACTATTCCTACCGAATATTATCTTCAGGTAGGAATAAATTCAGATTCCAAAAGTTCAGGCATAACTTTAACTACTTATGTTGATTTTTCCGTATTGTCAAGCCTTTTACAAACTGGTATTGAAGATGAAAGTGTTCTCAAGCAAATAGATACACTTGTAAACCAGGTTTCTCTGAAGCAAACAGAAATAGGAACTGCTCAAAACCGTTTAGCAAGCGTACTAGAAGAAATTTCGATTAAATATGATAATCTTGTGTCTTCACGTTCAACTATACAAGATGCAGATATAGCGGAAGAAAGCAGTGCGTATATTAGAAACCAGATATTGCAGCAAGCTGCCGCGACACTCCTTGCTACTGCAAATCAAACACCAAGTATAGCATTACAACTATTGTAAAGCTCTTTTTCTTCTGTTAAAATATTCACAATTATAATAAATCAAGAGAGGTGCAAATGAGTGTAAATCAGTCTATTAAACCTATTACCACAGAAGAGAAAGATAATTTATATATTGGCGGTTGTGATTTAACAAAACTAGCTGAAAAATATGGAACTCCGCTCTATATTATTGATGAAGAAACTCTTAGATGTATTTGCCGTGAATATAAAAAAGCGTTTAAGGATTACGAAAATATAAAAATGATGTATGCATCCAAAGCTCTTTGTACATCTGCAATTGCAAGGATTCTGGATGAAGAAGGATTCGGGTTTGACACAGTATCAGCAGGAGAAATCTATACTGTTTATAAAGCCGGCGTTGATATGTCAAAAGTGCTATTTAATGGAAACAACAAATCTTCCCGCGAAATTGAACTAGCTCTTGATTGTAAGGTCGGAAGATTTTCAGTCGACAATTTTTACGAAGCAGAATTATTAAATAAAATTGCAGAGGATAAAGATGTCAAAGCAGATATTTTACTAAGAATTACTCCGGGGATTGAATGTCATACCCACGATTATATTCAAACAGGGCAGATTGATTCAAAATTCGGCTTTGATCTTACTCAGGTTGATGAAATAGTAAATAAAATAATCTCTACCTATAAAAACCTCAATCTGAGAGGTTTACACGCTCATATAGGATCCCAGATTTTTGAACTGAAATCATATTATGATGAAGTAGAAATTCTGGTTAAAGAAATCGCAAGAATCAATGAAAAATATAATTTGAACCTTGATGAAATGAATATGGGCGGAGGTTTAGGAGTAAAGTACATTGATACTGATCAACCGCCTTCAATTTCTTCTCTTGCAGAAGCTGTTACCAGTGCAATGAACAAATATTCAGTTAATATTCCTACAATCTATATTGAGCCTGGTCGAAGTATTATTTCAACAGCAGGAGTAACATTGTACAGGGTCGGAAGTTCTAAAGAGGTCCCAAACGGTAGAAAATATGTCGCTGTCGATGGTGGTATGGCAGATAACCCGCGGCCAAGTATGTATCAGGCTGAGTATACTGCTCAAAAAGCAAATAATCTTGCAGAAAAAGAGATGGAAACCGTTACTATAGCAGGCCGGTACTGTGAAAGCGGTGATATTTTGATTAATGAAATTTCTCTCCCAAAACTCAAAGCCGGTGATCTTATTTGTGTATTCAATACCGGTGCTTATAACTATTCTATGGCCTCTAACTATAATCGTGTAGAAAAACCGGCAATGGTACTTGTAAATAATTCACATTCTGATATTATAGTATATAGAGAGACGTTGGATAATCTCATAGCAAAAGACAGTATTCCCGATAGGTTAAGAAAACAATGATTGATGCGCTAATTTCTTTAATTCAGGATGTTATAAGTCCGCTTCAGTGGTCTTTGAGCTGGGTTAATATTCTTGAAATAGCATTTATTGCCGTTATTTTACTTGTTTTCTATCAAAAATTTATAAAAAATACCCAATCTGAAAAATTAGTAAAAGGTTTATTTTTCCTTGTTTTTGCCTGGATTTTTAGTGAAATACTAATCCTAATAGATTTAAGAATCATAGGGGTATTTTTTAAATCTCTTGTAACTTTAATCTCTTTGAGCCTGATTGTCATTTTCCAGCCAGAGCTCAGACGTCTGCTAGGTTATTTAGGTCAGCCGGGATTTATTAGAAAAACCTTTTTTACTTCTGGCTCATTTAGAGAAAATGATGATAATGAAATCGATGTTATCAAGGAAATTATTGAAGCTGTAAAGTATATGACAAAAACTAAAACCGGTGCACTTATTGTATTCCAAAAAGAAATGAATACCGGCATATACTCAGATGTTGGAACAAAGCTGGATGCTATTATATCTACAGAATTGATTTTAACTATATTCCATCCGAATACTCCTCTTCATGACGGGGCTATGGTTATAGAAAACGGCAGAATCCATTCAGCAGGTGTGCTTCTTCCGCTAACAGAAGATCCTAAATTGAGCTGGAAATATGGTACAAGACACAGGGCTGCTATTGGAATGTCAGAAGTTTCTGACGCTGCATGCCTTGTTGTTTCCGAGGAAACAGGCGATGTTTCTATTACAATGGATGGAATTTTGAAAAAATATGAAGATTTAATGACTTTGAAAACTGATTTAGAGTCAATTCTGGGCATCAAACCTAAGGAAGACTTGCAGGTTAAACACAAAGGTCTGTTGGATTTACTAAAAGGGAAAAACTAAATGCTTTTTGGAAGAAAGAAACCGGAGAAAATTAAGAAAACAAAGGGAGAGATAGCTAGAGAATATATTTTAAAAGCAATTTTTATAACGATTGGTGCTTTTATAGTTGCTGTAGGTTTGGAAATGTTTCTGCTTCCTAATAAAATTATTGATGGCGGTGTAATTGGTATTTCAATGATGGTATCTTATATAACCAAATGGAATTTAGGTCTGCTGATTTTTTGCATAAATATACCATTTATCCTTCTTGCCCTGAAAAACCTTGGCCGTAAGTTTGTAATACAAACCTTTTTTGCAACCGGTATGCTTGCAATTGCAACAACTATTCTTCATGGCAGACAGGCTACAGAAGATTTACTGCTAGCTACTGTATTTGGCGGAATTATACTAGGTTTTGGTGTAGGGCTTATATTGCGAAATAATGCTTCTCTTGACGGAACCGAAATGATTTCTATTAACCTTTCTAAAAAGTTAAAGATAATATCTGTCGGTGAACTTTTAATGTTTATAAATTTATTTATATATATGGGGGCCGGCTTCTTGTACGGCTGGGATAGAGCGCTGTATTCGATTATGACATATTATATTGCCTCAAAAGTTATTGATTCAGTGCTTGAAGGTTTGGATAAGGCTAAGTCTGTAAGAATATTCTCTGAATATTATAAAGAGATTGGTAATGCAATAATGAAAGATTTGGATGTAAGCGTAACTTATATGAAAGCTCTTGGCGGATATTCACGTCAGGAAAAAATCCAGACTTATTGTGTTGTTAATAAGTTTGAAATGCCTAGATTAAAAGAATTAGTGCATACAATTGATCCTAGGGCGTTTCTTGTTACAGAAGACGTACACGAAGTTGAAGGTGTTAGAGTTAAGAAGCATAAACACTAGACAGGAAGTAAAATTTATTATAAAATTTATATATAATAAGAGAGGATAATAAATGCCAAATAAAGATATGATTCCGATAGAGGTAATTATTTTAACAGATACAGATGATATAAAAGGTACTGTTTTTGTATCAAGTACAGTTGCTGCAAACAGGCAATTGACAGAGTTGTTAAATGATAATAACCGCAGGTTTTTAGCAGTCACAAATGTAGAAATTTATGCTAAAAATTCAAACCAGCCTCCAAAAAGATATGAATTCTTAGAGATTCATATGGATTCAATAAGAATGGTTCACCCGACTTCTCAGGCATTATTTAGAGAATCGCCTAAAACTCAGGAAGATATCGCCCGATTTAGAGAACTTAGAGCAAAGTTGAACCAGACAAAACCTTTTTAGTAAAAAAGACCTCCAAAATCAGGAGGTCTTTTTATTGTAACGTATTGTAAAGAATTTGTTCAAAATCCTAAAGTTTCACGAAATTATGCCGTTAAATATTGTGAAACAAGTAAGATGTTATCTTAGGAGGTAACGTATGTCAGATGGACTGGACATCAATATTTTAACTGGCAGGGCAAAAGAGATTGCAGCAGAAGTTGATAATAAGAATGTTAAAGATGGTAAGTTATTAGAGAAGGAAATCAGTGTATTTCTTGCAGAGTGCGAAAAGAATGGAATTGAAGCTTCAAAAGAGCCATGGTACTCAAAATGTTCTGAGCTATTGTCAAAAAATTGGGATAATTTAAAAGGTATGGTAAAATCACAGCTGGCACTTCAAAATAACGATGTAGCAGTGCGTGATGCTACATATGTAGCTCCAGCTCCAGAAGTAGCATTAATGAAACAGGAAGAAGCGAAGCGTGCTGAAGCGAAAGAAACTGAAGTATCGTCGCTGCCTAAACCTCTTAAATTAGGTGCAAGGTCTAATATAAGAACTAATTATGAATGGTCAGAAGAGGAATTTGAAAAAGTTCTTGATCAGATGCTTAATGCTCCAAGATATAAAGGTAAATTCAAGAATAGTGTTTTGCAAGGGAAGGCAAAAGCTTTTATAGAAGCAGGCAAAAAGTTCAATATTGATCCGCGCATTTTGGTTGCTATTTCTATGTGTGAATCTCAGAGAGGTATTTCAGAAAAGGCGCGAAAATTAAATAATATAGGCGGACTCAAAATTGGAGGCAAATATCATCACTTTCAGACAGTAGAAGCAAGTATTGACTCTATTGCTAAAACAGTAAATACACGATATCAGGAAGGTTTTACAACTGCCTCTAAAATTGCACATTCCGGCAAATACTGTGCCAAACATGCTGCTGCAAGCTGGCTCTCTGATGTAAATTCATATATAGGTTTTTTTGATAAATATTATAAAGACGAGAATTAAACAACAATATAGTTGTAAACGTGATTGAGTACATCTTTAAAAGCATTGTGATTTCCAAAGAATACGTAAAACTCTGCTGTATTACGTCCTATTTGCTGCAGGCTTTCAACTTCAATTGGAGGGCCGGCAGGAGTAGTTCTTGCCGGATTTTGCGGGTTAGATATCTGGCCTGTTGAACGCAAAATAGGAAGAAAAAGTTTGTTTTGGAATACTTCATACTGGGTTAATCCTTTGGTTATTATTCCTAAATTGTTTCCTTCTTCGTCAATTAAAAGTCCTCTCTGCATAGGCGCTGTATTATTTTTTACTTCAATACCGCGATTTTCCGGAAGGTTTTGTCTAATGTCATATTCCGGATTGAAGTTTCGTTTTATCAAAATATTCATATCTTCAGAAAACACTTCTCTTATTGGATTTGAAAGATTAAATACAGCCTGAAGAAGGTGATTTTTTTGAGAATTAATCCAATCAAACCGGAAATGGAGGTGTGAAGCATTTTTATCGAGGCTTACAAAGAGAGGTATTACATCCCAGCGGCCTTCAAAATCTATCTTTAGTGTTACTCTGGACGCTGTTTTAAGGATAGGTTTACTTCTTATAATATGAAGCTCGGTTCCATAATCATCCTTTTGGGGGCCGAAATTATAGCTGTCACCCAAATCTGCAAAATCATAAAGTGAAAATTTAATTCCATTTATGAATATTTGTCCGTTTTTAATTCTAAGGCTGATATTGGAATTTTCTATTCTTGTTTCAGTTATTTTTAAATCTGATTTATTTATGGCAGGCATAATGTATTCAATCTCATCAGGTTTTAAATTCTCTACATCAGCAAGATATGTGTTAATTTTTGTATAATCTTCTGTTACAGGTATTCTCTGCGTATCTGTCAATAAATATCTGTCAAAGCCGTTTTCAAAACCAATTCGGTCGTAACCTTCAATTATCCTGCTTGTTTTAAATTCAATGATGCCGGAATAGGCTTCACCGGAAAGATTAAGAATTCTCTTTTCTTCAAAGTGGTTTTTAAACTTTAACTCATCAATTATAGTGTTTGCAATCTGTTTAATTTTTTTATATCTGATTTTGTTTTCAGCATGCACATCATCGGTAGAGCATCCGCAGATACTATCGTGAGCCTGATTTTGCAGCAGCATTTTGTAGGCATATTCAAGAATTGTATTATAAGAATTATCTTTCTGTTGTTTTACAAATCTGGAGGCTAAATCCAAAAGGTAAGTGCATTCAATATTTTCACGCTTCAAATCAAGTCGTGATGAGTAGCACCCTTGTAGAGTAAATGTTTTAGAATTATCTCTGAGTTCATCATTCCAGACAAAATCTTTAAATCTGTTCTCAACTCTTTTAAAGTAGTCAAAAGGAGAACCCAGGCGTATGAAATAGTCATTTTTTAAAATTTCGTTAACTGCTTCAATCTGATCGTTAATGTCTGTTTCTACTCCCAGATGATCAGCACCAATCGGAAGAAGCAGTACATTCCCTGATTTTTCAGCAATTTTATCCAGATTGTTTTTTAGAATTTCAGCCTTTTTTTCAATAGATGTTTTTAATGAGAAAATATCGTTAAAGTACCCTCTTACAAGGTTTATAGTATCCATTCCGCACCATGAGAATTCTGAAGGAAAATCATTTACCCCCCTCCAGACCATACACTTGTCAATGCCGAAATCTCTAAGAACATCAACAATATTCTGAGAGTGCCCAAAGGTATCTGCAAGATATCCTATGAAATCTTTGCAGCCATATTTTTGAGCTGTTTTAAGTCCTATTTCAAGATTTTTTCTAAAACAGGTCTGGTCTGTGAGAAATTCGTCTACAAGACAATAAAAAGGTCCTATAAAAAGTCTTTTATGTCTTATGAGTGAAATGACAAGCTCTTCCCTTTCAGGCCGCATAGCAAGATAATCTTCTAATGCACTTACCTGACCATCAAAATAAAAACAAGGAATTTTATTTTTTGCAAGCATCTCAAGAACATTGTCAAACACTCTTAAAAGACGCATTCTAAAGATTTCAAACTCTCTGTACCATTCTCTGTCCCAATGGGTGTGCAGATAGGCAATAACTTGTTTTCTCATACAAATTATAATACATCAAAATTATTACATTGAACAGAGTATTTTTTTGTAAAAACTTAAAGAAAAATGAATTATTACCGTTGACTTTATTAAAAATAGTATTAAAACAAAAATAAACAAAAATAGGAGATTCCGCCAATGGGAATGGCAGCTTCACAAGCGAGATACTTAGCTCTTACAGCAAGAAAAACAAATACTGAATGGGAAGGGCAGCAGATTAATCAGGCAAGAACAGCTCTTGCAAATCAGAGTGCAAATCTTTTTAACCAGCTTCTTGCTCTGGAGGTTCCAAATGCTCCTAAAACTACAGATTACACAGAGATTCAGTATTCATTCTCTGATGGAGATAATGAATCTGTTATTGACAGCTGGCAGCAGTTATCTACTGCAAATCCTAATTATAATTACATAGTAAATTCTTATTACTATGCAAATGTTTATACAGGCTCAGAAAAGAAGCTTGAAAATCCGCAGGTTCACGTAGAAAAAGAAGTTGTTACAAATGAGTTTGTAGATCCTTCAGCAGTCTTAAATGACGATGGCACCTATACAATCACTTTTCCTAATGGTTCAAAAATTACCTGTGATGCAATAACCAATGAAGCAACAGAGAAAGATGCTAAGCTAAAAGAAGCGTTCAACGATTTCGCAAAAGCAAAAGAACTGGCTTATGAAGCCGGTGCAATACCTGATGGTGAAGTTTACGGCTATCAGGATGCAAGCGGAACATGGCATTTCTATCTTAAAGAAGAAATAGACGAGATTGACCAGATGAAACCAGAAGTTACATTAGATCCGGTCAATAACACTTATACAATAACTACAGCCGACGGATCCCAGACATTTACTTACGAGCCGATAGATGAAGAAGATATAAAAGAAGATACCAAATTTGAAGCAGCTCTGAGGGACTTTGAAGAAGCTGTCGGGCTTGCACAAAAGGACGGAGTGCTGACTACTGATAATGTTTACGGATATCACGACGCAGATGGGACCTGGCATTTCTTTATTCCTGATGATTTAGAAAATCCAAAAGACTATTCATCACAGCAGGTTACTTATATCGGAAATTGCAAGGCGTCTGAACTTACAAACTTTACAGACGATCAGGCAACAGAGCTTGCACAAATACTTAGAGATCGTCCGGACTCTTCTATAAGTAAATATTTGAGCTTTGATAACAATGGGAATCTTATTTATGACGGACAGGGTATTTATACATTTACAATGAATGGAAAAACATATTTCACAACAGAGAGTGATTTGTATAATAGTATGAATACGCCTCACGATCCTGCTCAACCAATTGATATTCAGGATTACCTGACTTACTACAATGCAAGCTATATAAAAACAAAGATTGAAAAAACAAATAATGCACTTTTGGAAACAGACGGCAATGGAAGATTTACATCTGTAAAATTTGATGATGACAGTGTTGTGTACTCGCTTAATGTAGAAACTGTAACTGATGAGGCGGCTTATCAGGATGCAATGAATGAATACAACTACAAAAAAGAACAATATGAAAAAACAATTGCTGACATAAATGCTCAGACATCAATTATCCAACAGGAAGACAGAACGCTGGAATTAAGATTAAAGCAGCTTGATACTGAACAAAATGCTCTTGCAACGGAAATGGATGCTGTTAAAAAAGTTATCAAAGATAACGTTGAAAAGACTTTCAAAACATTTAGCGATTAATTATTCTATATGTAACGATTTTGTAATAAAGTGTTATAAAATCTTTAAATGTGGAATATATTATATATATGGATATGTTTAAGACAGGTGTAAATAAAACCCCTGAAACCCTTACGGCTGTAGGGGGGGGGGGTAAAACACTCTAAAAATTTACCCTTTTGGAGGTTAGTATGCTGAGTATAAATACTAACCTTGGTGCTTTTATCGTTCAATCAAGCTTGAATGTTTCAACGAATGGACTTAATCAGGCTATAGAGCGAATGTCGACTGGTTTTAAGATAAACCACGCGAAAGACAATGCTGCGAATTATTCAATCAATACAAACCTCTCAAGCAAATTATCTTCCTATGAAGTAGCACAGGACAATGTATCAATGGGGCTTGATATGGTAATGACGGCGATGGACAGTCTTGAATTAATTTCCAGTCATTTATCACGAATGCGTGATTTAGCTGAGCTGGCAGCTAATGGAACTTCTGGAGAAGGCTCTTTGCAAGCCATTCAATCTGAAATCAATGTGCGTTCAGACGAAATCAACAGGCTAGTGACGAATACAGAGTTTAATAATCTTAATCTTTTTGAGGGTGAACCTGAAGAGATGGGTGATTTTATAGCCAGAGTTGACCGATTAACGGAGGATGAAGCAATCGCTCAGGGGTATACAATCATAACAACTGCAGATGAGTTACAGGCTATGCAAGATAACTTATCTGGCAAATATATTCTTATGAATAATATTGATTTAGAAGGGTATGATTGGACTCCAGTTGGCACAACTGCAAATCCATTTTTGGGAGAGTTTAATGGAAATGGCTATGTGATTTCAAATTTAAAAATAATTAAACCAGATGAAAATGATCTCGGGGTATTTGGTTATACAGGAACTTCAAGTATAAGTAACTTAGGACTGGAAAATATTGAAATTAATGGTAAAGATCACTGCGGTTCTCTTGTAGGACAAGGGGGAGGTACCGTTAAAAATTGTTATTCAACTAACGCTGTTATATCAGGCAGGCACATTATTGGTGGTCTTATTGGCTGGGATTTTACTAACTCTATAAGTTTTTGTTATTCAAATTCAGATGTATCAGGAAATGGTTATGTTGGTGCTTTATTAGGAGAAAGCTATAATAGTGTAGATAATTGTTTTGCAGTTGGAAGTGTTACAAGCCCTTGGCTGGCAGGTGGTTTGATAGGAAAATGTTATAGTAAAATTTCAAATTCTTATGCTGCTGCAAAAGTGTCTTGTAATAACGACGGTGGCGGTCTGGTAGGAAGTGCGGGACAAGATCTGGGAAATTGTTATTGGGATATAGATGAATCCTCTCAGGTAACGAGTGCTTGTGGAACCGGAGTAACAACAGATGAACTGGAAGCCTTAATAGAAACAGGAATATTGCCTTCGATTTTAGAACCAGAAAATAAGTATTATCCTACAGTTTTTCAGGCCGGTATAGATTCATCGTCCAGCTCAAAAATTTCATTAAATATATCTTTTGCCTTGACCGTCCCTAAGATAAATTTATCAACCTCTGAGAACGCCAGAAATTCTTTAGAAAAAATAGATGAGCTTATCAAACGTGTAAATGCAAAGCAGACCGAATATGGTGCCGCCCACAACAGGCTTGAATCAGCACTTGAATCAATTGGAGTAAGTATTGATAATCTTACCTCAACTCAATCAACAATTCGTGATGCTGATATTGCAGAAGAGAGCAGTGCGTATATTAGAAATCAAATTTTGCAACAGGCGGCAATGACGCTTATGGCAACAGCAAACCAGACTCCAGAACTAGCATTACAGCTGCTGTAAGAGTGTTTTTATACGTTTCTAGCATATTTACATTTATTTGGCAAATAAATCCTGTAAACATTTGAAACGTATAAGAAATTTGTGTAGTATAATATAAAAGGCGCTTTTGACTTTGGAGGAGTGTAGTTTATGAAAAGATTTGCAAGTACAATATTAATGACTGCCGTATTAATGGGTATAGGAGCTGCATATGCTGCAACTCCGGCAGAAATGTATGACGATGTGTGGAAAATCGTTAATAAAAAATATTATGATCCAACTAACAACTCACAGGATTGGAATAAATGGAGATATCGTTATCAAAATAAATTGAAGACAAAAGAGGATGCATATGTTGCAATTGAAACAATGCTAACAAGCTTAAATGATCCTTATACACGTTTTCTGGATCCAAAAGAATTTTCGGAAGAAACCCAGTCTATAAAAGGCTCTTTGAAAGGTATCGGAACCCAGATTGGACTTCGTGACGGCGAGCTTGTTATCATTGCTCCGCTAGAAGACTCTCCGGCAGAACGTGCAGGACTTCTTGCGGATGATAGAATTTTGGAAATTAACGGCGAGAGTACAAAAGGTATAAGTATAGATGCAGCTGCAGATAAAATAAGAGGTGAAAAAGGCACAACTGTAACACTTCTTATACAAAGAAAAGGCGTTCCAAATAAAATTTATAGTGTAGTTAGAGATGAAATAGAAGTTAAATCGGTTTCTTGTAAGCCACCGTTTGAAACAACAAAAATTCCGGGAGATATTCAATACATACGTTTGAGCTCTTTTATCAGTAAAAATGCAGCCGGCGAAATTGAATCCATCTTGAATAATTCAAGCGGAATGAAGGGTTTTATAATTGATTTACGTTCAAACCCGGGCGGTCTTTTGACCAATGCAATATATATTTCAGACATGCTTTTAAGAGGCGGTGTAATTGTTAGCACTGTTGACCGTGACAGCTATAAAACTACTACAAGAGCACGTATGCAGCAGGTTACAGACAAACCGATAGTGGTGCTTATTAATAAAGGCTCTGCTTCTGCAAGCGAAATTTTGAGCGGTGCTCTAAAAGATAATCACCGTGCGACAATAGTCGGGGAACAATCTTTTGGCAAAGGGCTTGTTCAAGAAATTAATAAGCTTCCAGATGAAGCAGGCATGAATATTACAATACAAAGATACCTTACTCCGTCAGGAAGTGATATTCATAAAAAAGGCATAACTCCCGATGTTGTGGTAGAATTAACTCAGGAGAACGCAGATGCAAAAGATGACGTTCAATTGAAGAAAGCTATAGAAATATTGGAAAAAATGACATGTCTAGTACAGGGGTAGGAGCAAATAGAAAAGAGTGGATTATCCGCGGGGGTAATGGCTCAAATAAAACATTAATTGACAGATTGTTAGAAGTTAGGGGCATCTCTTCTGAAGAGGCAAAGAAAGATTTTCTTAATCCTCTGAGTATAACACTGATGCACCCTAACGCTTTCTGTGATATGCCAAAAGCTGTTGATAGAATAGTTAAAGCCATTGATGAAAAAGAAAACATACTAATATACGGTGACTTTGACGCAGATGGAGTAACTTCAACTTCTGTTTTGATGAAAACTTTTGCATATTTAGGTGCAGAAGTTGATTACTATATTCCTGACAGGGAAGCAGAAGGGCACGGGCTTAATACAAAAGCTCTTGTGCAGCTTTTAACGAAAAAGAAACCAAAGCTTATAATTACTGTTGATAATGGCATTAGCAGTGTTGAAGAGGTGAAATTTATAAATAGTTTTGGGCGGGATGTAATTATAACAGACCACCACGAAGCTCCGGATGAACTTCCGCCTGCACTTGCCATTATAAACCCTAAAGCAATGAACGCTCTTGATGATAAACTTAGTACGGCTCAGCTTGAATCAATGACCTCGCTAGCAGGTGTCGGTGTTGCTTTTAAGCTTGCGCAGGGGGTGCTTGAAAGATTTAACAAACTTGATTTTTCATATGAAATAATGCCTTTTGTAACAGTAGGTACAATTGCGGATTTGGTCCCTTTGATTGGAGAAAACAGATATTTTGTCACTAAAGGGCTTGAATTAATAGCAGCTGGTAAACATTATGGTCTGAAAAGAATGCTTGATGTTGCCGGTGTCGGCACTGACAACGGGCTTACAGCAGAACAGGTCGCATTTACTATTGCTCCAAGGATAAACGCATCAGGAAGAATTGATACTGTCGATGCTGCTGTTAAAGTTATGATTTCCGAAAATAAACAGGAAATTGAAATGGCTATTATTTCGCTTGAAAACTTTAATAAGCTAAGACAGCAAATGTGTTCAGATACCTTTGCTGAAGCGGACGAAATATGGAAAGCCTCTAGAAGCAGAGATAATGCAATTGTTTTATTCTCAAGAGATTGGCATATCGGCATAATTGGCATTGTGGCTTCTAAGTTTGTTGAGAAATATTATAAGCCGACTTTTATAATGAATTATAATGAAGAAGCAAAATGTTTCAGATGTTCAGCAAGAGGTGTAAAAGAACTTAACCTTTATGACATCATATCTAATATTTCTGAAAATCTTGACGGGTTCGGCGGTCACCAGATGGCCGGCGGTTTTGCTTTTTCAGAGGAAAAAATATCTTTTGATGAGGTTAAAAAAGCTTTAAATAAAACCGTTGATGAAATGCTTGCAGGAAAGAAGCTTACTCCTTCATTGGATATTGATTTGGAACTTTCGATAAATGATGTAGATGTTTCTCTAGTAGAAGAAATTTCAAAATTAGAGCCTTTCGGGATGGCAAATCCATCTCCAGCTTTTGTTGTGAACAATCTCGTTCTAAAACAAAAAAAGCTTATGGGCTCCACAAAAGAACACTTGAAATTAACAGTTGAAACACCTTCCGGTACTTTAGACTGCGTCTGGTGGTCAAAGGGTGATGTTCCTCTTGTTGCCGGTGACAGGCTTGATATCGCTTTCGCCCCTCAGCTAAATACGTTCAACGGGGTAACTTCTGTGCAATTGATATTAAAAGATGTGCACTCAGATGCTTTAATGCAGGAAGAAACTTCAAAAACTAAAATTTATGACCATAGAAAGAAAACAAATATTCTTGCTCAGGTGAATGATTATATAAAAAATTCGAAATTAAAAATATGTGCTTTTGTTGAAGATAGAAGCATTTTGGAAACTCTGAAACCGTTTGAGGCAATATGCAAGAATATTTCAACACGGAGCAATGCTGAAAAGTCAGATGTTTTAATGTTTTTTGATTATCCGGCAGATGATGATGTAATGCAGAGTTTAATGACAACAGTGTCACCTGATGCAATTCACTATATGAATTACCAGAGGGGTAAATATAATGAAGAACTTCTTTTAAAGACTTTTTCCGGAATGATAAGATATACCTGTAATTCACTTAATGGCGATTTTAATCTGTGCAGGGCTGCTTCAGCACTTGGAGTTACAGGCGATGTAATTGAAACATTGCTTGAAATGTTTGAAGATACAGGTATGATTAAGATAACAGATAGAAAAACAGAAAGTTTTAAGATAAACTTTCTGGAAGCTGTAGAGTTATCGAAGGCTCTTCATACAACAAAATATTCAGAATTTGTAGAACTTATGAACACAATAGGTGATTATAAGCATAAATTTATGACAATGGATTTAGGCTAAACCTAACCCCTTTACTTAAAACCTTTTTATGCTAGCATGGTTTCATAAGGAGAAATATTTTTATGAAAAACTATGAATTATTAACGATTTTCAAACCAAGTCTTGATTCAGAAGAATTAGACAAAGTTGTAGATAAAATTTCTGAAGAAGTTAAATCTAACAAGGGTTCAGTATCTTCTGTTGACAAAATGGGCCGCAAAAAGTTGGCTTATGATGTACAAGGCTACAGAGATGGTTATTTTACAACTATGATTGTATCTCTTCCTGGCGAAGCAGTTGTTGATTTCAAAAGAAGTCTTAAATTAAACGAAAATATTTTAAGATTTATGTTTATGGAAGAAGCAAAGAAAGCTCAGACAGTTTAAGTCAAAATATGTTGGAGTTTTAATACAAACCAGAAAGAAAGTGAATTAAAAAGAATGACATTAGCAAAAGCAGTTGTAACAGGAACAGTATTCAGAGCACCGGAAAAACGTTTCACCCAAAATAACGTGCCGGTATCTTCTTTTGTGCTTAACATAGGTGACAGAGAAGAGATGCTTTTAAGAGTTATCGTAAAGCGTGCAGCTCTGGATGAAGCTGTATCTGCTCTTTCTAAAGATGACAGAGTGCTTGTAGAAGGCAGACTGCAGATTACAGCTGTGAAAAATGACAGCGGTGCTGAAAGAAGAATTTATGAAATCGACGCTAATACAATAGAACCGATGGGGGCAGGTTCTGCTCCGGCAGCAAAATCTTCAGGTTCTGGCGAAGATATCGTAAAATTTTCACAGGAAGAGTTTTCTGACGAATTAATCGGAGAAGACGAGATTCCATTCTAATGCTAGCGAACGGGCTGTTCAAGAGGCAGACGGACAAGTCCTGAATATAAAGCTGGTAGTTATTATGGAATGTCTGCCGACCAAATGTTGAAAAAAAGGCTAGAAAGGCAAATAAAACAATGGCAAAACAAGATGCACAAGATAGAAAAAAACGTAAGACCTGCTCATTCTGCGCAGATCACGTAGAATCTATTGATTACAAAGATGCAGCAAAGTTAAAAAGATACTTAACAGAAGCAGGAAAAATCATTCCTAGAAGAGTAACAGGCAACTGTGCAAAACACCAGAGAATGGTTACTACAGCTATTAAAAGAGCTAGAGAAGCTGCAATTATTAGTTATGTATTTGATTAATTTTGAATGTAAAATCAAAAAAGTATAAATATAGGAATGGCGGAAAGTTTTTTGCCATTCCTATGTTCGCGTTTATTAGTATTTAAAAGAGGATGCAATTATGAACAATCAAATCACAATCAGATCCGACCGTAAGGATGATTACACATTTCAGTACAAGGGCGAAGATGTAACGCTCAAAGCCGGCAGCATAATAAGTATAGCAGACGGCTTGGCAGAAGTTGTTCTTCCAACCTGCGCAATGAAGATTGTGAAAAATCTGATTGTAATTAAGGATGATGTTAAGTAGTGAATTTATCCACTCATTGACAAAAAATCTTTAAAGACTAGAATTATAATATAACTTAGTATAGTAAGTTAACGTAGTATATTTAATCAAAGAAGGAGATTAATCTCATGGCACGTGAAAAGTATGAACGTACAAAACCGCACGTTAACATTGGTACAATTGGCCACGTTGACCACGGTAAAACAACATTGACAGCAGCTATTACAGGTGTTATGGCTGCAGCCGGTAAAGCACAAGCTAGAAAATTCGATGAAATCGATGCTGCTCCGGAAGAAAAAGCAAGAGGTATAACCATCTCTACAGCTCACGTAGAATACGAAACAGATGCTAGACACTATGCACACGTTGACTGCCCTGGCCACGCTGACTATGTAAAAAACATGATTACTGGTGCAGCTCAAATGGACGGAGCAATCCTTGTTGTTGCAGCTACTGACGGTGCAATGCCTCAGACTCGTGAACACATCTTGTTAGCAAGACAGGTTGGTGTTCCTAACTTAGTTGTATTCTTAAACAAATGCGACATGGTTGATGATCCGGAATTATTAGAATTAGTTGAAATGGAAGTAAGAGAACTTCTTTCTTCTTATGAATTCGACGGTGACAATATTCCTTTCATCCACGGTTCAGCTTTAAAAGCTTTGGAAGCTGTTCAAGCTAATCCAAACGTACAACGTGGTGAAGATAAATGGGTTGATAAAATTTGGGAATTGATGGATGCAGTTGATACATACTTCCCAACTCCAGAACGTGACTTAGACAAACCGTTCTTGATGCCTGTTGAAGACGTATTCTCTATCACCGGTCGTGGTACTGTTGCTACAGGTAGAGTAGAACGTGGTATTGTTAAAGTTGGTGACGAAGTTGAATTAGTTGGTCTTGGCGAAACTAAGAAAACAACTGTTACCGGTGTTGAAATGTTCAGAAAACAACTTGACCAAGGTCAAGCTGGTGACAACATCGGTGCATTATTGAGAGGTATTGACAAGACTGAAATCCAACGTGGTCAAGTTCTTTGTAAACCTGGTTCAATTCACCCGCACACTAAATTTACTGCTAACGTTTACGTTTTAACTAAGGACGAAGGCGGACGTCACACTCCATTCTTCCCTGGTTACAGACCACAGTTCTATATCAGAACTACTGACGTTACTGGTTCTATCAAATTTGAAGGCGAAATGGTAATGCCTGGTGATAACGTAGTAATGGAAGTTGAACTTATCAACCCTGTTGCTATTGAAGAAGGTATGAGATTCGCTATCCGTGAAGGCGGTAGAACAGTTGGTGCTGGTGTTGTTGATAAAATTATTGAATAATCTTAATTTTATAAAACATTAGTTTGAAAAGGAGCGGCTTTTAGTTGCTCCTTTTCTTGATTTTTTAAAAGGAGTATTGTGTATGCGTGTTTCTAATAATTCAAAGAGTTTTTGCAGCTTTAGTGCTGTAAATACTAAATATTTAAATGAAGCAAAAAAAGACTATAAGTTATTATGGTATGTATCACCAAGTATTTTAGATTCTATAGAAGTAGATCATTTTATGCGCAGAATGTCTGACAAAGATGTTATAGACACTCTAGAGGCTATAAGACCTTTTGCCAAAAACCTTGAAGATAGAATTGCAAGATTGCTGCCCAAGTTTGATGCTAGAATTGATTTTTAAGTATTAAATTAATAGATAATTATTCTTGGTATTAGTAATAAAAGTTTTTTTGTAGCTCTTTGGCACTTCTATACAAACATATTCTGTTTTTTTCTTTAGACCGCATAAGCCAATTACCGAGTCATGTTTAAAGAAATTCTTAATAAATTGCATATTTAAATCCTTTCCAAAGTATGGTATAATAACACTACTTATTTAATGAGGATTATGATTTAGTCAAGGTAAGGAGTTGGCTAATACAATAATTTCGTATTTAATATAATTTTTAAAGAAAGGTTGAAAACATGGCAAAAGTAACAAAAGAAATGGGGATAATGGATATCGTTCAACAGCATCCAGAAGCAATTGCAGTATTCCAGAAATATGGCATGGGATGTATTGGCTGTGCTGCTGCACATTTTGAAAACCTTGAAGCAGGGGCTAAAGTTCACGGATTTAATCCAGATGAAATGGTGGCAGAAATTAACTCAATTATAGGAGAGTAATAACTTGTTAATGTGGCAATTTTTGTGCGTAGTGGGTATTGCATTTGTAATACTCGAAATTTTTACGCCAAGTATGTTTTTCTTAAATTTCGCACTCGCAGCTTTCATTACAGCAGCAATATCTTATGTATATGCGAGTAAATTTGGTCTTGTGCTTATTTTCTTTGTCTTGTCGTTTCTTTCATTCGCGTTTTTACGTCCGCTGCTTCTTAGAAGGAATTCAAAGGAAACTGAAACAGGAATAAGTGGTAAATATATAGGAAAGAGTGCGAGAGTTACTGAAGATGTTACTGATTCAAAAGGAGTAATAACTATTTATGACGAGCGATGGGAAGCAAGAAGTATTGATGCTTCTCTTATTCCAGCCGGTTCAGAAGTTAAAATTGTTAAAAATGATGGTTTAATAATGTTTGTAGAGAATAACAAATAGGAGAGTTTTTATGATTTCATTATCAATTTTTTTAATAGTTTTAGCACTTGTTTTTGTGGCTAAAGGTGTTATTATTGTACAGCAGGCAGAAGTCGTTATTGTAGAGCGTCTGGGTAAATTTGACAGAGTTCTTCAGTCAGGGTTTAATTTCATAATTCCAGTTTTAGAAGCTCCTAGAGCTATTGATTGGAAAGTTACACAAAAAGGGTTTGATGGCTCAACTTATTCAATTATTCAAAAGAGAACAAAAATTGATTTAAGAGAAGCTGTATATGATTTCCCAAGACAAAATGTAATTACTAAAGATAATGTTTCAATAAGCATAAATGCGTTGTTATATTTTCAGATTGTAGATCCGAAGTCTGCTGTTTATGAAATCCAAAATCTTCCTGATGCAATTGAAAAATTAACACAAACAAACCTTAGAAATCTGGTTGGTCAGCTTGATTTAGACGAAAGCTTAGTATCAAGAGATAAAATCAATCATGAGCTTAGAGCTATTCTGGATGAAGCTACCAATAAATGGGGTGTAAAAGTTAACAGGGTAGAACTTCAAGATATTATTCCTCCAGCAGATATTCAATCTGCAATGGAAAAACAAATGAAGGCAGAACGTGACAGACGTGCAGCCATTTTAGAGGCAGAAGGTTTGAAAAAATCAGCAGTATTAAAAGCCGAGGGTGAAAAAGAGGCTGCTATCAACCGTGCTGAGGGTGAAAAACAAGCAAATATTTTAAGAGCAGAAGGTGTTGCTCAGGCTAGAATACTTGAAGCAGATGGTGAAAAAGAAGCTATTCAAAGAATTATTAATGCTCTTGCTGATAAAGGTCAGCCGGATAAATATTTGATAGCAATGAAATACTTAGAAACAATGAAGACAATAACAAGCGGTAAGGACAATAAGATTGTTTATATGCCTTATGAAGCAACAGGAATCTTGAGTTCTGTAGACGGAATAAAGCAGATGTTTTCTAAATAAATTTTTATGATAATATATATGCAAGAAAGGATACAGAATATGAAAAAAGGTTTATTAATGTTAATAGCAGCAGCTGCTTTTACAACAGCAGCATTTGCATATGACTATGATACAAAAGTGCCGGTTCCAGGAAAAACCCTTGCCGATGGTAAATTACAAGCTGATATGCTATTTCCTGTTTATGCATACGGTTTAAGAATTGCAGCACCTGACTGTCAAACTTTTTCTATTACAGACACAAATATAACTAAGCCTAAAAATAACGGCAGCTGGGAAGAAATTTGGACAGTAAAAGCCTGCACAAGAACAGCTAGAATTCCTATTAAGTTTAGTACAACAGAACAAGGAACTGATTTTGCAATTGACCCTATGGGCGTAAAAGTCGCAAAATAACGTACAGAAGAATTATATATTACGGCTTTGATTAATTTTCAGAGCCGTAATATAGTTTAGCGGGGAAAGATGGATATAACATTTGGAACGGACGGCTGGAGAGCTGTATTAGATAAAGATTTTACAGGAGTAAATGTAGAAAGAGTAACTCTTGCTATAGGGAAATATATAGCTGATAATTTTGGTTTTTGTAAACCTATTCTTATAGGATATGATCCTAGAAATAAGGCAGATGAATTTTCTGCTTTATGTGCGGAATTACTAAAAGGCAAGGGCTTTAATGTACTTTACTCTTCAAGGGTTGTTCCAACCCCTATTCTTGCATATAATGCACTTATTCAAAATGCCTGTGCAATAATGTTTACTGCATCACATAACCCTCCGGAATATTTAGGTATGAAATTTATTCCAGACTACGCAGGGCCTGCAACAAGTGATATTACAGATGAAATAGTAAAAAATATTGATATTGAATTTCCTGGTTCAGATTCATCAGGGACAATGCATAAAATTGATTTTGGAGCAAAATATAATAAACATATTGAAGAACTCATAGACTTTGATACCATTAGGAAATTGAAAACAAATATTGTGTTTGATGGTCTGTATTCAGCATCTATAGGCTATTTTGATGAATTATTGAACCAGCATAGGATAAAATTTTCAACACTACATATGTATCATGATAATGAATTTGGCGGAGGTATGCCTGATCCAAAACCCAGATTTTTGAAAGAATTAATTGAAACAGTTAAAAAGATGCCGAATGCAATCGGGCTTGCTAATGACGGTGACGCAGATAGATTCGGGGTTATAAATGAAAATGGTGAATATGTTTCTCCAAATGAGATTATAGCAATTCTTCTTAAACATCTTAAAGAACGCGGTATTGATGGGAGTGTTGTTAAGACAGTTGGTTCAAGCCTCCTTATAGATAGAGTAGCTGCAAAACTAGGTATAAATGTTATTGAAACAGCAGTCGGATTTAAGCATGTCGGAGAAGCAATGCGTAAAAATAAAGTTATAATAGGCGGCGAAGAGTCTGGAGGATTGAGCATTCAGGGACATATACCTGAAAAAGACGGGCTGCTTGCTAATTTACTTGTTCTTGAAACAATGGCTTCTACTGAAAAATCGTTAGTAGAACTTCAGGAAGATTTGTATAAACTTGCCGGATGTAAATTTTATACAGACCGTATAGATTTGAAGCTTGATAGTCAAGAAGAAATCAGACCAATTCTTGAAAGGGTAAAATTATTGCAAAATATAGGCGGGTATAAAGTAACTTCAATTGACACAAAAGATGGAGTTAAGCTTATGCTTGGAAATACGACTAAGATACTTGTAAGACCAAGCGGAACAGAACCTCTGTTAAGAATTTATTTTGAAACAGATAGTCAGAAGTGTCTGGAAGATTTAAAAGAAAAATTTGAGATATAAAGTAATAAGGGCTTTGCTTAGCAAAGCCCTTATTACTTTATATAAGTGCGATTTTGTTACCTGCAATGACTCGCAGGTGGGTGAGTGCCTTAATTAATCCATTTCCTGCTGGCGATTTTGTATCGGCAGGTATACTTCAATAATTATAGAGCTTACTCTCCCTATTTATAAAAATGTAGGAACAAAATAAACACCTATATAAAGTAATATCATTATGTCATACTTTTTTTTATATTTCAAGCGGGTTATTTTTTCTAAAAATAGCCATCAGGCTGATAGACAACTTAAACTTTTCAGATAAAAATGAGTTAGTGAAAGGGATTTTTTATGAGAGATTTTACAAAGCAGGAATTACTCATACTTAATCTTGTTGCCAAAGGTCTTATGAATAGAGAAATAGCAGAAGAATTAAGTATGTCTAACTCAACAACTAAAGCACATATGGAAGCTATTTACCGAAAACTTAATGTAACAAACAGGGTTCAGGCAGTAGTGAAGGCTATCACGCTTCAAATTATCAAAGTTTAACTTCTGTTATAATTGTGATAGAATTTTCGCATGAGTAGATTTTTGTTAAGAGAAATTCCATATAGCAATATCCATGTAGAACTGGCTGAAATAGGATTTGATTCTTTATATTTAGATGTTATATCAGAAAAATTCAGATATAAAAATATAAAAATATACGGATTATCAACAGCTCAGGCAAATATATTGAAACAAACGGCTTTAATCTTCGGAGCAGATTGTGCTGTCAATAGAAATGTTGTTACCGGAAAAATTGAAACCTCGGATGTAATTCTTTGCGGAAGCTATTCTCAGCTGCAAAAGATTATTTCAAAACTAAAGGGGCAGCCGTTTAAGCTTGCAATGCTTGCGGGGGAAATTCAGGACTTTTTAAACAAACCTGCCGAAAAGACAAAAATAGCGGGGATTTTGAATGTAACTCCTGACTCTTTTTCTGACGGAGGATTATATTTAAAACCGGAAGATGCACAAAGAAAGTTGATTTCTTTAATTGAAGACGGTGCTGATATGATTGATATAGGTGCAGAAAGTACAAAACCTTATTCAGTACCTGTTGCGCCGGAAGAGCAGATTGCGCGTCTAAAACCAATTTTATCTTTTATAATAAATGAAGGTTTAACTACAAAAATTAGCATCGATACAAGAAATTCAGCTGTCGCAGATTTTGCTCTGAATAATGGTGCTCATCTAATAAATGATGTTTCGGGATTCGAATATGACAATAAAATGGCGAATGTAATTTCTAGATATAATGCAGGTGTAATAATTCAGCATTCAAAAGATAAAGCCGAAAATACGCCTGTTTATAAGAATGTAGTAGATGAAATCTTTTTAAACCTTAAAGATAAAATCAATTTTGCTCGGGAAGCAGGTATAAATGATATTATCATAGATCCGGGCATTGGATTTGGAAAATCCAGGGAAGATAATTTCAAGATATTAGAAAATATTCAAACTTTTTATTCTCTAGAATGTCCAGTTATGGTGGGAATCTCAAGAAAAAGGCTTCTGCAGGTTCAGGATGCTGGCAATGATATTAAAGACTCCTTTACTCTTGCTTATTCCTATCCTCTAATGAGTGCTGGAGTAGATTTTCTTAGGGTTCATAATGTAAAACTGCATAAAATATTTTTAAATTCCCTACCCACATAGGCAATTTATATTCAAAAAAAAATAATGTAATATGTAAAATACAGATTAGATGAGAATATAACTATGGGTATTTTAAAAGATTTAATAAGTATAAGTATATTTGTCATATCACTCTTTGTTTTATATAAGACTACAGATCACAATATTGCCTTAATAAGTGTTATAACGATTACGATTATATATTTGATAAAGCATGTAAGGCTTAGTAAGTTTTTAAAAAAAGAAGCTCAATCAGCGAAGATTAGTGCAAAAGAAAAAGATGAACAGCTCAAATGCATGCTGGAAAATATGCCTATATTAGCGTTTCTAAAGGATACAGAAAATAATTTTATTATCGGCAGCTCCTCTTTTGAAGAGGCGATTAATTGTCCAAGAGGAGAATTAAGCACCATGCATCTATCTGATGTTATGGATGAAGAATCCCTCAAATATGCACACAAAGAGGATGAAGAAATTTTTCGTACGCAAAAGCCTATTGTGGCTGAGAGGAATATTACATATGTAAATCAGCCATTTCTTGGCCGTGTAAGAAAAGCGCCGGTCTTTGATGCGAATGGAGATATTAAACACATACTCGTAATATATGAAAATATTGAGGCAGAAAAAGAGATTGAAAGACAAAAAGAATACTTTATCGAAACATTGATTCATGATTTAAAAATTCCAACCCTCGCACAGCTCAGAGGGCTTGAGCTAATAAAACATGAAACAATAGGAACTATCAATGAAGATCAAAAAGATTTGGTAAGTCAAATAGAAGCTTCCTGTAAGTATATTCTTGACATGATTTCAATGGTGTTAAAAACATATAGATATGAAAATGGTAAAAAACATCTGGTGTTTGAATATTTTAGCCTTTCAGAACTCGTAATTGAATGTTTTGAAGAAATTTCTCCTGTAGCTCAGGAAAAAGAAGTAGAATTTGTTTATAAGGATAACGGACTTAATACTATTATTGAGGCAGACAGAGTTGATATGAAGACAGTAGTTCTAAACCTGCTGTCCAATGCCGTTATGTACTCTAATCATAATGAGCAGGTAACTGTTAATATAGAAGTTTCTACAAATCATATTCAAGTAGAAATTACCAGCCGCGGCATTACACTTTCAGAACGCGAATGTTCAACAATGTTTAATAAAACTACAGGGGAAGTGCCGAAATACACGACAATTGGGCATGGAATAGGCTTATATCTATGTAAAAAGATTGTAGAAAGCCATTACGGCAGAATCAGTGCTTCAACAGATGGAAAAATTTGTAATAAATTCTTGTTCACAATTCCCTTAACTCACCAGAAACATAGTTTTGAAGCCTCACAAACTCTTTATATCTAACCTGACTCATTAACATTTGTAAAAAAATATATATTTTAGGCTGGCAAAACTTAAAAAAAATGTTAATATATGAATTGAAGGGATAATCAGTTTTGTAAAGAATTTTTAATAAAATGTCAATTTTTTTTGTTTATAAGTTTTAAATAGTCTATAGTCTTTAGGTGGAAGTGTGAAAAAAGAAAAAAATTTAGCAGATAAGATTACAAATCTTTCGGATAAAGCCCCGGTTTCATCGCCATTTTTTCAGGAAAAACTGGTGTCAAAGGTTAATGCTTTGACCTTCAATAATCGTGCTAATTCTCTTTCTAATCCACAAACTAAAAATTTCAATAATGATAAAGGCTTGACTTTAAACTACAAAATGGTTGTTGAGGAACTTGTTAAGATACCTCAAATATCGTCTATTACAGAATTTTATTCAAAAATATATTCTATTATTACACAAAATATCGATTCTGATTTCATTGCAGTAGGTTTATTTAAGGAAAAATCAAGCTGTATTAATCTAACTCTTAAAGATAAGCTTGGAAATTTTTATTCTACAAAAGTGTTTCTTAAAGATATTGATAATCCGATTGTACAAGCGTTTTGCAATAAAGAAATTATTTTTAAAGATGATGTTAACTTCTTGAAACTGGCGTACTTTAAGAAAAATGCAGTTGTCATACTTCCTTTGATATCAGTGAATAAATGCATTGGCGTTTTAATAATAGAAGACAACTACGCAAGACAAAATATAACGCTTTATAATCTTATTGCTAATTTTTCTGCGCTTTATTCTCATAATTTAGAACTGCAGGAAATGAGTGAAGGATACGCTAATACGGATAATCTTACACTTCTATACAACCATAGAGGATTTCAAGAAATTTTATCCAACGAGATTTCCAGGGCAGAAATTAATAAGCAAAAGCTTTCTATAGTAATGATGGATGTATGTAATATTACAAAAATCAACAGAGAACTCGGTCACGCAAAAGGTGATGAAGTTATTAAACTTGTCGCAGAAAAAGTTCGTCAAAATATGCGTGAAGGTGATATTGCAGGCCGTTATGGAGGAGATGAGATTGCGATTATTATGCCTAATACTTCTATAGCACAGGCAAAGTATGTTGCAGAATACTTAACCTATTCGCTTTCATGCTGCTTTATAGATGATATAGGGCCGGTTAAAGTTTCTGTTGGTATCGCAACATATCCAGACTGCTCGGAGGATAAAGAAAAACTTTTAATCTTAGCAGAACAGGCAATGTATATTTCTCAGGCAAAAGGATACAAAGATGGTATGTCTGCTATCATTAGTTCCGCAGACTTTAACTTCTGGGATGATGTTGCTTTAAAATCGTACGCAGAAGTTATTGGAAAACGTCATGCCCAGCTGGGTATAAACTTTGAGGATGAATTAATCTCAAAATTTAATGCAGACCATGCAATTTCTGGAGCAAGAATTTCTGAAATCGCAACATCTCTTGCAGGAGCGATTGATGCAAAAGATCCTTATACAAAAGGTCATTCAACTTCTGTTTCCCGTTTCTCAGAGGCTCTTGCAAGGGCTATCAATCTGCCTGAAGATGAAGTTGAGCGTATTAAACTGGGTGCGCTTCTTCATGATGTAGGAAAAATAGGCATTCCTGAAACTGTCTTGAAAAAAGAAGGGCCTCTCTCTGATGATGAGTGGGCAATTATGAAACAACATCCAACAATCGGAGCAGAAAAAGTACTTATGCCAAATCCATCTCTTAGAGATTTAATTCCGATTGTAAAATATCATCATGAACGTATTGACGGCAAAGGCTATCCAGAAGGACTCGTAAATGGAGATATTCCTTTGGCAGCAAAAATAGTAGCAATTGCAGATACTTATCATGCCTTAATCAGCGACAGACCTTACAGACGCGGAATGAATATTGAAAAAGCTATATCAATTCTTAATGAAGGCGCTGGAACACAGTGGGACGGCGATTTAGTCAGAACATTTATCCAAATAGCTCCGTCATTAGGTGTTTAAAATATTAATTCTTAGCGTATTTCAAAAATGTCTGCACTTTTGTCTGCATCATCTCTTCGACAATAAGCCACTTACCATTTGGCTGTTTTTGAACAATCATATACGTTTTAAGTTTATAACTCTCTCCAGATGGCTGTCTGAGTGATGAAATTTTATATTTTCCATTAGAAACAGGAGTTACTGAAACATTCGTATATGTATTTGTATAATGCCTTATTTTAGCTCCTGCTTGACCGAGTTTCATCTGGGTTATATAAGTTGAAGTATTAGTCTGTACGTCCTGAGTTGTTCCGTCAGGCTTTACAACCTGTCTTATGATTTTAGCACTCGGAGAGTACATATCTGGAATAGTTGTACTATAAGTGTTTGCAGCTTTAACATAATTGTTGAAAAACTGTAAAACTTCCTGCTTATCATCAGCTAAAACAGATAATGATATTGCTGTAAATACTATAAAAGATAATAATACTTTTTTCATTTTAACCTCTATTAAAAACATTAAACCTGAAGTTTGGCAAAAAGCCCGTACATTTACCCCTTATACCTCTGGCAAATCACCTTTGACTTCTGCAACTTCACTGCAATCAAGATGGAAAACTTTATGCAGCCCTTCTACAGCTTTTTTAGCATCATCTTCTGCAACTATACAGCTGATTTTTATTTCGCTTGTAGAAATCATCTTTATATTTATACCTAAATCAGCCAGAGTTTTAAACATCGTAGCAGCTATACCCGGTCTATCAATCATACCTGCACCAACAATAGAAACTTTTGCTATTTTGTCATCAACGAAAACATTGCTGTATCCAAGTTTTTCTTTAACGCTCTCAACAATTGCGAGAGTTTGTTCAACATCACCTTTATCTATGGTAAATGCAATATCATTTGTATTTAAAGCTTTTCTTGCGTAAGACTGGATAATCATATCAACAGAAACGTTTGCATCTGCAAGTCCGTTAAATAATGCTGCTGCTGTTCCAGGGTTATCTATCACATCACAAACAACAACTCTCAATTGCGACAAATCCGATGCAACACCGGTAACAGGTTTATGTAATTCCATTTCATCAACTCCTAATATTAAAGTTCCTAAATTATCCAGCTTAAAAGTACTTCTAACTCTAAGCGGTACATTATATTGTTTTGCAGTTTCCACAGCTCTAGGATGCAGTACATTAGCACCAACTCTGGCAAGTTCAAGCATTTCTTCGTATGAAATTTCATCCAGCCTTGAAGCATGAGGAACTATTCTAGGGTCAGTTGTATAAACCCCTTCAACATCTGTATATATATCGCATCTTATTGCATTAAGTGCGCCTGCAAGACCAACTGCTGAAGTGTCAGAACCGCCTCTTCCAAGGGTGGTAATTTCTAAATCATCTGTAACTCCCTGAAATCCAGCAACAACTACAACTTCACCTTTTTCCAGATGGCTGTTTATCTTATCAGTTTTTATGTTTATAATTCTGGCTTTAGAGTGAACTTTCTCAGTCATAATTCCAACCTGAATTGCATTCATGCTGACAGCAGGGCATCCCTGTGCTTGAAGAGCCATTGCTAAAAGAGCTATAGAAACCCCTTCTCCGGTAGAAAGAAGCATATCCATCTCTCTAGATGAAGGATTTTCTGAAATGTCTTTAGCCATTTTTACAAGATAATCAGTAGTATGTCCCATTGCAGAAACTACAACTACTACATCATGACCTAAATTACGCTCTCTAATAACTGCTTTTGCAACATTTTTTATTTTATCAGTATCGGCAACCGAAGTTCCGCCAAATTTCTGAACTACTATTTTTTTCATTGTTTTATACCTGCAACATATTCTTTAATATTATATAAACAAATAAAATCTTTGACAACAATTCTTTTTTATAGTTTAGTGTTAAGAATTGTAAAAAAATAGTCGAAAAAATTTTTTAATAGCAAAAAAAATTTTTATCTGTTTTAACGCAAATACCAGGTTTAAAATAAACTATGTAAAAAGGAGCATAAATTTTATGAACATCAACGCAAACGAACTTTTGTTATTGAACAAAAAAATCAAATTTGGCGAAGGGGTAAATCTAGGGGGAAATACCTCTGACGCAGGAAAGTCAGCTGCCGTATTAGCGCCGGCTCCTGAAGCAAACGGACCTCAATCAGGTATGAACGCTCTAATGTTTCAGGGCTTGAACAATGTTACTACTAATCCGACATTGGCGACAGAATTAAAAGTTATGAATGAGGCTGCGCCTCAACAAACTGAAGATAAGGCAGCAAATGAATATGTAGCTCCTTATAAATCAAATCTTGCTTTTCAGGGAAAAGCTTCTAAAATGAAAACTTTAGCGATGGCAGCATTAATGGGTCTGGCTACATTAGGAGCTTCATCTGCATTGACATCTTGTGATGATAAAGAATATATTCCAGTATATCCTGAAATGCCGGATGTTGATATTACTATAAATATTGATTTTGCTGCAATTCAATCAATGTTTGCACAGATGCAGGAATTGTGGCAGAAGATGCTTGAGCAGCAGCAGATTACTAATGAACAGCTGCAGCAAAATAACGAGTTTATCAAACAGCTTATTGAAATGTACAAAAACGGACAAGCTGATGCTAATGCTTTTTATGAACAAATGTATAACTTTATGATGTCGTCAGAGGCCAATCAGAAGACAATTATTGAACTTCTTACACAGAATGGTATGAAACAGGATGAAGCAAATAAATTCCTTCAGGAAATAATGCAAGAAGTTAAAGATGGTAATCTTACAGCTGCAAAAGCGTGGGAAAAAATTGTAGAAATTCTCGGTGATATTAGTAATAAACTTGATGGTGTCTTTGATAAAATCAATGACATTTTTGAAAATAACGTTGAGATGAAAGACGAAGTTCAAGCTTCTCTTGATAGAATTGAATCTCTTGTAGAAGCTGGAAATGCAAAAGTAGATGTAACTAATAATCTTTTGACAGAATTGATTAATAAATATGAAAACGGTTCATTGTCAAAAGAAGATTTCCAAAAACTTTTAGATGCAATAAGCAAGAATGGTGATAAGATTGATTCTACTAATGATTTACTCGGTCAAATGAAAGATCAGGATAAAGAATTACAGGCAGAAATTCTTGAATATATCGCAGCTGTAGGTTTTGAAATGAATCGTAACTTTGGCGATTTGATAGAAGCTGTAAAAAATAATACAGTAGACTTAAGCGATGTAAAAGCTCTGCTGGAATCTTTGAATCAAAAAGTTGATCAAAATACAGAAGCTGGTAAAGAAAATACAGAAGCAATTCTTAATTACCTTGGTGCAATCGGATTTGAAATGGTTTCTAACATGAATAAGATTCTTGATGAAATCGGTAATAACACAGCTAAGCTTAATGAGTTAACACAATTGCTAGCAAAAATGCAGGATCAAGATGAAAAATTCCAGAAAAATATACTTACATTAATTGAAAATCTTGGCTCTGAAATCACAGGTAAACTTGATAACATTATCGGTAAGTTTGATCAATATGATTTCTCTCTTGATGGCGTAGAACAATTATTAGCAAAAATTCAAGCTCAAGATGAAAAATTCCAGAATGAAGTTATAGATTTGTTAAATAAAGTTGTAGGTGAAGTAGGAAATAATACAACGGAACTTAAGAATATTTCACAATTGCTGGCTAAAATGGAAAATCAAAGTGCCGAATTCCAGAAAAATGTTCTGAATGCTATTGATAAACTTGGTGTAGATATTTCAAAAGACTTAACAAATATTTTCAATGCGATTGAAAATGGTAACGGCGGTTCAAGTGAAAATATAGAAGCATTGTTAGAAAAAGTTCTTGAAAAACTTGATACTATGGATAACAATCAGCAGGCAAGTGCTAAAGCTATTATTGAAGCAATTGGTAATATCAAGATTGAAGGCGGCGGAAACATCGATATTTCAAGCTTAGAAAAAATGGTTGCTGAATTAATTGATCTTGTATCTAAGAATAACGACCTGTTGGAAAGTATTGATGGAAAAATGGATGTTATAAATTTAACAATACAGGCAGCCAAAGATGAAATTATTGAACTTCTAGGCGATGAATTTGATAAGAACGATGTAAGATATCAAAATATTATCAAGACATTAAACGAAATCAAAGCTCAAGGCGGCAACGGCGGTTCATATGATGATACTGAATTATTGAAGAAGCTGGATTCTATCCTTGTAATCCTTGATAAAATTGGTAACAAAAACTATGATGATACTAAATTAATGGAAAAATTGGATAAAATTCTTGAAGCAATAAAAGACCACAACATTACTGTTGATATAACAGGTAAGGTTGAATGCGATTGCAACTGCGGCGGAAATCACGAAGGTATCCTTGGTGATATAGAAGATGTTCTTGGATAATAAGTAATATAGCTGGAAAAAGAAAGAGGCGGATGTTTAATCCGTCTCTTTTTTATAATCAAAACAATCATGGTTTCTTCTTTATTCAACGATATCTTGTTCAGTATATTCTTTTCCTGTTTTACCGTTAAGGTCTTTAAGTGCTGCATCAACATCGCGGCCTTTACCCTGGTTACCGTTACAGTCTGTAAGAATAACTTCATTGTAGCCTGTTTTCTTACCAACGGTTCCCATATAACCAACCGGATTTCCTTCAGGTTGTCTGAATGTAACTTTACCTTTGTCATTTCTTTCACAATCGCCGAGTTTTTCTGGAATGTTGATTGTTGATGGAATGTAACCTGCAAGTAATTTTTTGTATTCTTGTTCATTTTTTGAAACTGCTTTTTTGAGTGCTTGAATAGCTCCGCCTTTTCCGTACATTTTGCCGTAGCATTCTTTCCAGGTTGGGAAGTAGGCGTTAACAAGTTCTTCCCAGGAATCACCGAATTTAACTTTGTGAGGAAGTGTTGTATCAACAGGATTATTATTTTTTTCAAGAGGGCATTTTTCAGGAACGGTTTCGCCTTCTTCATCTCCGCCTGTTGTTATTTCTTCGTCGCCATCATCTTCTTCATCAGTATGTTCAACAGGAGGTTTGTCTTTCAATTGTTGTACAGCTCCGATAAGTTCTTCTCTGTTAAGAACACCGCCGTTACCAGCCGCATTGTTCAAGAATGTTTTATAGCCTTCGCAATCCCAAACTTTGTTGCCGTCTTTATCTTCTGTTATGAATGTTGCTGCTATCATCATTAATGCATCTTTGTATTTAGGATCAATAGCCTTTTGTTTTACTTCGCTATCAAGAACCTTTGCGTATTCTTCAAGAGTTGTGCAATTGAACTGTGTTGATGTAATAGGTTTTTCAGGGCTGTCTTTTAGACCAGCGAGTAAACCTAATACTGCTCCAGGGATTGCTGCTTTTAATGCAGTGTCCATAATCTTTTTAGAGCCTTTCCATAAGAGCGGTACAACGCTTTTCTGGTCAATGATAACCTGCAGGCCGCCTTCAATTAAGTTCAAGCTGGCTCCTTCAATATTACCAAATTGATTTTTTAGATCTTCAAGAGTTTTACCAGAACATTTCAGGTTAAATTCAACGTGGTTTGAGTTTGTTACTTTTGAATCTAATACATATTTTTTGTTTGTTGCGGCAGAACCGGCTGCACTTAGGCCTGTAACTAATGCTCCGGCTGTTGCTGCAAGGATAGCTTTGCCCCAGTTTTTGCCTTCAACTTTGTAACCGCACATTTCTACAAGCATTTTAGCTTCTTGTTCTGATAGATTCTTTAATTCTGTTGCAGCAGCAAGCGCGCTTGTTGTTTTTGTTATTTCAGCTAATGCTTTGAAGTCTGATGTTTGTCTATCTAATTTATAGTTAGCACCAACATGTTCACCAATTATCATTGAGAGTTTAGAAACATCATATTCGCCATTGCCTTTGTCAACTATTAAACCGCTGGCTTTTAGTGTTTCAAATAACACTGTTTTCTTTTTGAAGAATAAGAAGGTTTTTCTTTTATCAACAGCATCATGAATTTCTTCTGCGCTGAGTCCGTCTTCTCTGATACCTTCAACTTCGTTTTTTGTAGCCTGATTTTTTCTGGCAACTTTCATGTCAGAGTCTTTTCCGCTAATCCATTCACCAAAGTTGTTTTCGCCTCCAAGAGCTTTTTTAGTATATCTGTTATAGTCACCATCAGCTTCTAATGATTTTTTTGCATCTCTTTCAACGCCTTTAGAGCTGGTTGAATCTGATTCGCTGATTGCTTCCCTTACTGTTGCTCTGGCTTCTGGCATGATAGTTCTTTTTTCAAAATCACTGTCTTTTCTCTTCCAGTGAAGTGCTTTGTAGAATATATTACCATGTTTAAGGTAGTCTTTGTAATAGGAACCCTTATCTTTAAATTCTTTTCTAGCTTCTTTGTATGCTGCTTCTTCATCCATTCCTGCTTTTACAAGTTTTTCATAGGCTTCTTTGATTTCACCATATTCTTTAGATCTCTGTGCAACTTCGGCATTTTCAACTAAAGCTTTTAATACGTCTTTTGCGAAATCATCTTTTTTGCCAATCTGTAATTTTTCTTTAACAGTTTTTTCTAATTTATCAACATCGTCTTTTGATTTATAACCAACTTCATTGATTGCATTTAAAATATATTCAACCTGACCCTGCAAATCTTTGTATTTTGGATCATCTGCATTTACGCCGAGTCTTTCCTGGAGCTTAGCTTTTATTTCAGAAGGAGAAGCTGCTACTTCTTCTTTTAAAATTGTTACAACATACTTTTCCATTCTTTTAACATCTTTTTTAGTATATGTTGTTTGCTGAGGATTTGTTGCCGGTTGAGTTGTTTTGATATCAGCACCAAAGATTGCTTTGTAATCATCTTCGCTAACCTGACCATTTTTAACGGCTGCATCTGCATAACCTTTAAAAATTTCAATTTCGTTATTTTCGATAACACCATTTCCATCATCAGCAGCTGTTGCTAACTGTTGTAATTTCCCGCTTAACTTAGAAATTTCAATTCCTTCAATTCCCATAATAATATGCTCCTTTTCCTCGTATTTTTACTCTTGTATATATAAAGTATTTTTAGTTACGAGAATTGCGCAGAGCTTTTACAAAACTTTACAATTGTTAATAAAATTATTAAGAGTTTCAAGGGAACGGTTAGACAGCAGTTCGTTTTTGAGCTTTTTGTCTTTTTTAGGTAAACGTTTTTCCAACGGAGTTAAAATACCCCAGTTTGAATTAATTGGCTGGAGCGGCAAGTATCTTACAGAGTTATCGCGTGAGGATATGTGCTTAAGATGAGCAATGTCGGTTATGTAGAAAGTCAATGCACCCAGCATTGTTTCTCGTGGCAGGCTGATAAGAGGTTCTCCTTTTATTCTTCTTGCCATATTAATTCCTGCAAGCATTCCGGTTGCTATAGATTCTGTGTATCCTTCTGTTCCTGTAATTTGACCGGCAAAGAATAGTCCTTCTCTTTGTCTGGTTTCTAGTGTAGGGTTAAGAATTTGCGGACTATTTATAAAAGTGTTTCTGTGCATTACTCCGTAACGAACAATATTAGCTTCTTCAAGCCCGGGGATTGAGTGTATTAATTCTTTCTGCGCTCCCCATTTGAGATTTGTCTGAAAGCCTACCAGATTGAACAGTGTTTTTGCCGAGTTATCCTGTCTTAGCTGCACCACTGCATAATTTTCAATTCCTGTACGTTTATCAATAAGACCTACAGGTTTCATAGGACCGAACCGGAGCGTATCAATTCCGCGAGATGCAAGAACTTCTACAGGCAGACAGGATTCAAAAAACTTTGCACCGGCATCTACACTGTGCTGTTCTATTCTTGGTGCATTAATTAATATATTATAGAAGTTTTCATACTCTTCTTTATTCATAGGGCAGTTGATATATGAAGCTTCTCCTTTGTCATATCTTGATGCCCAAAAAGCTTTTTCAAAATTAATAGACTCTGCTTCTACTATCGGGGCAATAGCATCAAAGAAATGGAGATGTTCGCTCTTTGTGAACTCTTTAATTGCCTCTGCAAACTTATCACTTGTAAGCGGGCCTGATGCTATAATTACTTTTCCTTCAGGTATTTCAGTTATTTCTTCTCTTACAAGTTCAATATCAGGATTGTTATTAATACGCTCAGTAACTGCTTTTGAAAAGTCTTCTCTTGCAATAGCAAGTGCATTACCTGCTGGAACAGCATTTTCGTATGCGATTTTAATAAGCTCGCCGCCTAAAATCTCCATTTCTTTTTTTAGAAGGCCGCTGGCATTGGTTATATCAGAGGATCCCAAACTATTAGAGCATACAAATTCGGCACAATCAGAGGTAACATGTGCACCTGTAGTTTTATTGGGCCGCATTTCATACAGCTTAACTTTTATTCCTCTTTTGGCAAGCTGGAGAGCAGCTTCTGAACCTGCAAGACCTGCGCCTATTATTTTAACATCTTCCATGTATAATCCTTTGTCTATTAGTAGCGGCCAACCTGATTTCTACCGTGTTCTTTTGCGTAATACAATCCTTTGTCTGCCCACTCTATCAAATCCTGAGGGGTTTGTGCATTATCAGGGAATGTTGAAACTCCAAGGCTGATTGTAACATTAACTTTATCAACAGGAGTCAGATGAAATGGTGTGTCTGCAACAGCTTTACAAATTCTGTTCGCATTGAATAATGCATCTTCTGCAGAAGTATTAGGGAGGATAATTGTCATTTCTTCACCACCGTATCTGCATACATAATCGGTTGCACGCGAATTGTTTTTAAGAATTTTAGCAACCTGCCTTAAAACGGCATCTCCTGCTTGATGTCCGTATGTATCATTGAATTTTTTGAAGAAATCAATATCAATTATGATTAATGAGAAAGCCTGATTGTATCTTCTGGCAATGTCTATTTGTTTTCTTAAAGTATCCTGAAAATATCTGTGGTTATACAGCTCTGTTAATCCGTCTATTGTAGCCAGTTTATACTGGTATTCGAAATCACGTGCTTTCAATAGATATTTAGCTAAGAATGATAGTGCAAATGCAGCCATGATAGAGATTACAGGCATTACAACCGGAATCCACAAATTATATAACTCCATTAAATAATATGAGATAAATAAATATGCAATGCCAAATAGTATTGTAGAAAGCGACGCAAATAAGGTTGAAGTCGATAGCATTACAATAGCACCGACGATTGCTATAACTGATGTAATTATAATAATATCAGTAAACGCATCCGTTTTTCTTATAAAGTTATTATCCAGCATATTGTTAAAGAATGTAGCGTGTACTTCAACTCCGGGATAAATAATGTTTTGTATAGGAACACTTTTATTATCCTGAAGCGCGGTTGCTGTTGTTCCAATAATAATAACTTTATCCTTAAAATCAAATTTTGTATTCAAACTCTTATTAGTGCCGGTCATTGCATTAATTACTTCATACATCGGTATAATTGTATGAGTACCGCTCGGGCCGTACCAGTTAAGTATTGCATTTCCGTCTTTTGTAAGTGGAATTTTTGTATCAAATACTTTTAAGTTAGAATTTGCATCAATTGCAAAATCTTTTGCATTTTTTTGTTCAATATAATCGGCACCTGCTTTAAAAGATAGATACGGATAGTATTTATCTTTATACATCATAATAGGTGTAATTTCTCGTAAAATACCGTCACTAGCTCTCTGAACGTTTGTCATTCCTATATTAACTTTTCCATCAATTAATGATGACATTATAGGTCTGCAGTTTTTATAACTTTTTTGTGTGAAATCAACATTTGAGTCGTTTTGAATATTTAAAGCCAGCCTTTCAGGCAAATCTATAGGAAGTCTTAAGCTGGATGGATGGTCATCAAGGTTCATTGCTGTATATATATTATTATACTTATTCATTGTTTCAGCTAAATACTTGTCAGCATCTGCTGTTGCTCTTATGGATTTAATAAACATTAAATCAAAAATTATTGATTGAGGTTTTTGTAATTCAAGATAGTTTATCAAATCGCCGTATACATTTCTCGGTATAGGCCATTCTCCGTACTTTTCCCATAAAGATTCTAAGCTAGCGTCGTCTACTGCAAGTACAACAATATCTTTATTTGGCAGAGGACGTTTATGAATTACCTGTAAAGACTGTCTGTAGTCAAAAGTTCTGTTTTCTGCTACTTCAAAAAATGATACTATTACGTTCTTAAGTGTTTTATTATTTTGTAACAGTACAAAACCTATTAGCAAAGTTGCCAGAACAAGAAGCAAATAAGTTCCATAGATAAACCATTTTGTCTTAATAAGATTTTTCATATCTCCCCCAAAAATTGTAAATTATATTCTAGTATAGTTAATTTTAGCTTTCTTTGCAAGGATTTTATCCACACAAATACTCTTTTCAATCAGGCTGTTATTGAATTTCAAAAGCTCTGTTGATTGGAGTAAATCAAGCGGGTTGAGTAAATATTTTAATAAGCATTCTTCATGTAAATTCATAATACTTTCTATGACGGCAAAACTTGACAATTCTTTAATAATTATTAAAACGATACTGCATATGTATGATATTTCCAAAAAATATCTAAAAAAAATAAAAAACAAGCCGATAAAATTATTAAAAGAGGTGAAATATATGTTTAACGGATTTTATCCAAGGTATGAATTAGAGGCACGAATACAGCACACAAAGCTTGACAGCTGGGGTGATTTCCCGTCAGCAAGAATGAACAGAGTGGAGGAACCTTCTACTACAGATTTTCAGAGTGTAATGTCAGGCCTCGTAGAAGGACTTAACACCTCAATGAATGCGCCTGATAACCTGTTAAAAGATGCAATGATGGGCTCGGAGAATGTGGATATTCATGATGTAATGGTAGCAATGTCCAAGGCCGAAATTGCTGTTAATGTCGCAACCACTGCAACTGGTAAGGTCATACAAGCGTATGATAAAATAATGCAAATACAGATTTAAGCTTCTCAAAATTAATATATATGTGTATAATAATCTTATAGGGAAGGACTATGGACTTTAAAAAGTTACTTGAAAATAAAATTCTTTTAGCCTCAATTGTAGGAGGTGTTGTTCTGCTTTTAATTGTATTTATTATATGCGGAACAATAGCAGCTTCAAGTAAGTCAAAGAATGATCAGATTGATGTCAGCAAAGAACCTTTAAAAGAAGATGTTGATCTTTTAACAACTGACAATCTTGGAAAAGCTCTTGAGATTCAGGCCCTTCTGGCTAGAAATAATATTGTTGCAGCCCGTGCCGTTGATGGTACTAAATCTGTACTTCGTCTTAAAAAAGGCGACTGTACACCTGGTATGAAGAAGTGTACAACCGAACAGAGAGATAGAGCAATTATGGTTATTGTTGAAAGCGGTTTGTACGACCAGAATGTTGGTTTAGAAATTTTTGATAAAGGTGATTTTACTTCTACTAAAGAGGATAAAAGAATAAGACTCGTAAGAGCTATGAATGGCGAGTTGGCTCGCTTAATCAGAAGAATAGATGGTATTGAAAATGCATCCGTATTTATTTCAATTCCTGAGCAAACGATGTTTTCGTCTATGCAAAAACCAGTAACAGCAACTGTACAGCTGCAAGTCGCAGTCGGTCAAACTCTTAATATGGGAACAATAAAAGCAGTTTCTAACCTGCTTTTAGGAAGTGTTTCCGGCTTGAAGAATGAAAATATCTCTATTACAGATACAAATGGGCATGTATACAATAGTTTAGTAGATGCTCAATCTGAAATGCTTGCAAGGCTTCAAGAAAATGATAAATACATGCAGGAGAAAGTTCAAACCCAGTTGAATAGACTTATCGGTCAGGGTAAGTATGTTGCGACAGTAAGTACTTTCCTTAAGCAAGCTCCTGTTGAGAAATTTACTATAGAGTATGATCCACAGAAGAAAGCTTCTGTTACGGAACAAACTTTCTCAGAAGGTCTTGGTGACCAGACTATGGACACAAATAAAAACACCAATGCTGTAAGTGTATATCTTCCAAACGGACTTCCGGCAGGCAGCTCTGACTCAACTCAAAATAGAAGCTATTCAAGAACTGCACGTGAAACCCAGTATGGTGTTACAAAGGTTCAGACAAATGAATATATGTCGCCAGGCACGCTAGAAGAAATTTCAATTGCAGTAACATTAGAAAAAGATGCACTTCCGGTTGAGCTTACATTAGAAGAATTAAAAGAACTTGTTGCACATGCCGCAAGCCCTAAGGCTGATCCTGAAAATGTGACAATCGCATTTGCCGATTCGCTTGATCCATTTATGGCCGGTGATAAAAACGTAAAAGCTCCTATAAAGGCAGAACATGGCAACCCTTGGTGGCTAGCTATTGCGCTCCTTGCATTTGGTTTGTTCTTCGGACATAAAGCTTTAACTCAAAAGATTAATGCAGCAAAAGCAGCTCAAGAAGAAGAACTCAATCGTTTGAGAGAAATGAATGAGGCTCAGGAAAAACAGATTAAGGATTTAAGCGTAAATGCTGCGGATTTAATCCAGAAACAGTCACAACTGCAGCAAGGCCTGCTTGAACAGCAAAACCGTCCTGCTGCAATTCCTGCATCAGGTGCTGAAATTCGTGAAGCTCTGCGCGAATTAAAACGCGAATTTGACGGCGTTGATGAAGCCGAAGCAGGTGAAAAAATCAGAAGCTGGATTGAACAAGGTTAGGAACAAACTTAAATTAAATTATCCATCAGCTCTTCAAACTCAGGAAAAGAAATGTTTGTCCATTCAAATCCGTTTATTGCAATTTCATTTTTGCATACAAGCCCTGCTATATAAAAACTCATTGCAAGCCTGTGGTCGTGATAACTTTCGAGTTCTGCTCCTCCGCTTAATTCTTTTTTCCCTCTTACAATAAAACCGTCTTTAGTTTCTTCTATATTTACTCCGATTTTTGTGAGTTCATTTACTAAACACTTAATCCTGTCAGATTCTTTGTTTCTCAAATCTTCTGCATTTCTAACAATTGTTTCATCCTCTGCCTGAGAAGCTAATACTGCAATTACAGGAAGTTCATCAATTAATCTTGGAATATCTTCTCCTTCAATGACACAGCCTTTTAAAGTTCCTGTATATTGTACTCTTATGTCGGCGCAAGGCTCACCTGCAATTATATGTTCATTCATTATCTCTACGCATCCGCCCATTCGAGATACAATGTCAATTATTCCTGAACGTGTATGGTTAACTCCAACATTTTTAATAACAAAATCTGAACCTTTAACTATTAATCCTGCTGCAACAAAGAATGCTGCAGAAGAAATATCTCCGACTACATCAATATCTTTAGCTGTTAATTGTGAAGGTTTAACACAAACACTTGTTCCGTTAATTTTTATATCAGCACCAAGATATTCAAAAAGCCGTTCTGTATGGTTTCTTGAGGTGTAAGGCTCTATGAAAGTGGTTTCACCTTCCGCGTTCAATCCCGCAAGCAATAGACAGGATTTAACCTGTGCGCTTGCCAACTTTGAGTAGTAAGTAATACCTTGAAGCGGGCGTCCTTTTATTGTTAATGGTGCGTAGCCGTCAACAGAAGTTATATCAGCTCCCATAAGCGTCAAGGGCTCTATAATGCGTTTCATCGGGCGCTTTGACAGACTTGTATCCCCAATCATAACAGAGTCAAAATTCTGACCCGCTAGGATACCTGATACAAGGCGCATTGTTGTACCTGAATTACCATTATCCAGAGGTGTTTCAGATTTTTTTAATTTACCTGTGGATTTAATTTTTAAAGTTTTGTTGTCGAGAAATTGAATATCAACACCAAGCTGTTTGAATAAATTTAAAGTCGAATGACAATCTGCCCCGCTTGAGAAGTTTCTTATTATGCATTCACCCTTGGCAATTGATGAAAACATTACAGCTCTGTGTGATATTGATTTATCAGAAGGGATTGTTATACTTCCTCTGAGCCCTTGTTCAAGCTTTTTAACAGTTTTTAGCATATATCAAAAATCTCTTTACATTTTTTGAAAACTTCTTTTGCCTTGTTTAACTCAAGCATATTTGGCCCGTCACAAAGAGCTTTATCAGGTTCAGGATGTACTTCAAAGAAAAGAACATCTGCCCCTGCTGCCATAGCGCATTTTGCAAGCGTCGGAACAAATCTTCTGTCCCCGCCTGTTGAATCTCCGTTTGAACCAGGCATTTGAACGCTGTGAGTAGCGTCAAATACTACAGGATAGCCAAATTCTTTCATAATAGGAATTGCCCGAAAATCAACAACAAGATTTCCGTAGCCGAATGTTACTCCTCTATCAGTTAGCATAATTTGTTTATTGCCGCTGTCTTCGACTTTTTTTACAAGAGATCTCATTTGCTGCGGTGCTAAAAATTGGCCTTTTTTGATATTAACTATTTTACCTGTCTTTGCTGCCGCAACGAGTAAATCAGTTTGTCTGCATAAAAATGCTGGTATTTGAAGAATGTCTGCAACTTCAGCAACAATAGTCGCCTGTTCGGGGTGATGAATATCTGTAACGATTGGAAGCTCAAATTCTGATTTGATTTTTGCAAGCATTTCCAGTCCCTTTTCCAGCCCCGGTCCTCTGTACGAAGTTATAGAAGAACGGTTTGCTTTATCAAAAGAGGATTTGAATACGTAATTTATATCCAGTTCTTCACATACCTTTTTTAAACCTTCTGCAGTTGTGCGTAGAATATCCATTGATTCTGCCGCACAAGGTCCAGCTAGGATAGTAAGTTTATTTGCACCGATTTCAAAGTTATTAAGTTTTATAGCCATAATTTCTCTCTTATTACTTAATTTATATCCCAACGGCCGCAGGTACCGCCCCATCGAGCAATTATATTGCCTTTTATGTCTCCAATTTTTTCAACGTGACCGACTGGTTCTGCGCCTTCAAGGATTGTTATAACTTCACAATTGTTAGAACATCCTGTACACTGGCAGGTTACTGACTGGAAGTTCATGCTTCCGACTTCCCATCCTTTAAACTTGGTTTCAGTTTCAGTGTACTGGTGGTTTTCCATTGCAAGAAGCGCTGCTCCTATTGCACCCATTGTCTGGTGATTTTCCGGAACAACAATTTTTGTGTTTAAAGCTTCTTCAAAAGCCTTAACCATACCGGAGTTAGTAGCAACACCACCCTGGAAGGAAATTGTAGGAAGCAGTTCTTTGCCTAAAGCAAGGTTTGAAAGATAGTTTCTCACAAGTGCCTGACAAAGCCCGTAGAGCAGGTCTTCTACCGGATAGCCTAACTGCTGCTTATGGATTAAGTCTGATTCTGCGAAAACGCCGCATCTTCCGGCAATACGTGCTGGATTATCTGAGCGCAGAGCTGTTTCTCCGAATTTTTCAATAGGAACATTTAATCTTTGAGCCTGATGGTCAAGGAAACTTCCTGTACCGGCTGCACAAACTGTGTTCATTGCAAAATCTGTAACAATACCGTCACGGAGAATGATTATTTTACTGTCCTGCCCGCCGATTTCCAGAATTGTTTGTACTCCCGGAATATTTGTACTTGCAGCAACTGCGTGCGCTGTAATCTCATTTTTAACAACATCAGCTCCTACAAGAGCACCTGCAAGGTTTCTTCCTGAGCCGGTTGTTCCTACTCCTCTTACAGAATAATCACACAGTGCCTGCGATATTATCTGCTTCATGCCATTTTGCACAGCATCAACAGGTTTTCCTGCAGTCTTTAGCATATATGAATCAACATATTTACCTTTTTCATCAACCAGTGCTAATTTTGTCGTAACCGAACCAACATCTATTCCTAAATATACATCTAAACTCATCTTTTTACCTTCTTCCCTCTGAATTTAATGTATTTATTATATCACAAAAGTATGTATCGGGGCCTAAAGTTTTGTAACAAAAGGACAATTTATCTAGTCTATCTAATTTTATATAAATAAAAGATTGGATTTCGAGGATATTTAATGCCAAGAATTGATAGTTTATTTAAGTTGGCATCAAAAGAAACCGGATTTGGGGAGAGAAAATAAGCAAAAAACATTCTCATTTGGTAAAAAACAACGTTTATCTGGAGCACAGCCCGAAATATCAACATCTGATACACCAATTGTACGCTCTTCTCTTGCTCATTGGAAAAGTGGTTTTAGATTTTGTGATGCTTCTTAAAATAAAATAATGGAAAAAGTTCAAAGAGGTGAACTACCTAAAGAGGCTGCTCCTTTAGGATTTATGTATTATCCGGTATAATAGGGTAGGAAATCCTGCTTTTATCCTTTATTTACCCCTAGAATTTCTTTAGATGTGCATACGCTGCATCCATTGCTTTTTTGCCCATTTTGCCAAAGTCAATTGTATACATTGTGCTGTCGCCGATTTGGATTACATCAGCAATCTGCCCTACTCCTAATTTGTCGTGGAACACTCTTTCACCAACATTAAAGAAGTATTGTGTTGCAGTATTTTTTAATTCTTCTTCAACTTTTTGCTGCTGCTGTGCTTCTGCATCCTGACGTTTTTTTTCTTCAAGCTTGCGCTTCATAATATTGTCTTCAAAAAACGCTTTAATTTTTTCCTCTTCTTTTTCCTTGTTGAGCGGACTTTTTTTGATAATTACCCTGCTTGGAGTGCGCTGAACAACATTTGTTGTCTTTTTCTGCGATGGAGCAACAAAATCTTTGCCAAAACCTGTACTGCTTGTATTACCCCTGCTCGCCGGTGCAACAAAGTTTGAACCGAATCCGGAAACCGGTTTGACAAAACCATCTTTGTTAGATTGTACTTTTTTAACCGCACTTGTAAATGTGCTCTTTGGTGCAGTGTATTCTGAAAATGCTGATTCTTCCTGCTCTATCAGTTTAGATGGAATTTCTTCTAAAAACCGGCTTGGGGAATAATATTTGTATTCACCCCACATCTGGCGCCTTTTTGCGGTTGTTAAATATAACTTGGTTTCAGCTCTTGTAACGCCAACATACATAAGCCGTCTTTCTTCTTCCAGCTCAGAAAGGCTGTTAGAACATCTCGCAGACGGGAAAATTCCTTCGTCGCATCCGGCCAGAAATACTATCGGAAACTCCAGACCTTTGGAGGCGTGAAGCGTCATTAAGGTAACATTGTTTGCGATTTCGTCCATACCGTCGATATCAGACACAAGAGAAACCTGTGAGAGAAATTCCCCGAGTGTATTGTCCAATTCTTCCGGTTCAAATTCGTTTGCGACGTTAACGAGCTCCTGTAAGTTTTCTATTCTGGTCTGGTCTTCATCTGTCCCAGAGGCTGTAAGCTCGCGTAAGTAACCGCTTTTTTCAAGAATTAAACTTAAAAATTCCGGAAGTGAATATCTCGGCTCAGCTTCTTTGAGCTTATCAATCAATGTCATAAAGTCTTTTAGCTTAGTCGCCGTTCCTGATTTTATCGCTTCTATATCATCAACCTCGCGGATTGCTGCGAATAAGCTTATATCTTTTTTATCTGCGTATTCTTGTAAATGTTTAAGTGTTGTTTCTCCTATTGCACGCTTTGGAACATTAATAATTCTTCGCAAGGACTGCGAATCATCATTATTATAAATTAATTTAAGATAGGCAATTGCGTCTTTAATTTCTTTACGGTCATAGAACTTAAGACCGCCATAAATCCGGTACGGTATACCGGCAGCAATCAGGGCTTCTTCAAGTGCTCTTGACTGGGCATTTGTTCTGTAAAGAATTGAAAACTGATTATAATTATCCGAAGTATCTCTTATTGATTTAACAATATAATTTGCTTCATCTGCTTCATCCTGCGCTTCATATAGGGAAATTTTTTCCCCGTCGCCTTTTTGGGAATAAAGCACTTTGTCCACACGCTCTTCGTTATTTTCAATAATTGCGTTTGCAGCATTAAGAATATTAGCAGTAGAACGGTAATTTTGTTCCAGTTTAACGAGTTTTGCGTTTGGAAAATCGTTCTGGAAGTTCATAATAATTCTAAAATCCGCACCCCGCCAGCTGTAAATTGATTGATCCACATCACCTACAACGCATAGTGAGCGGCTTTCCGGTATGTCCTGCTGCAAGTTTGTGTATAATGCTTTAACTAGCTGGTACTGAGCCTGGTTAGTATCTTGATACTCGTCGACCAGAATATGCTGGAATTTGTCGTAATATTTCTTTCTAACTTCTGCATTTTGTTCAAGAAGCTTAACACAGAGCATAAGCATATCGTCAAAATCTATTGCATTGTTGTTATTGAGGGTATTTTCATAATACTCAAATATTTTGGCTATATTTTGCGACTTAAAATCACGTGCAAAAGTTGCAAATGTGTATGCATCCTGCATTTTGTTCTTTGCATTTGAAATAACAGCTTTAATAAGTTTAGGCTGATAAATTTTATCATCCATATTCAGCTTTTTGACAGCCTGTTTAATTACAGCAACAGAGTCTGTTTCATCGTAAATAGTGAAGTTTTTATCAAGTTTTTTGCCGGACTGGAAAGAGTAATTTTCTATATCCTGTCTTAAAATACGCCCGCAAATACTATGGAAAGTACCAACCCACATATATTTAACGATATTTTCGCCCAGAATTGCAGAAAGTCTTTCTTTCATTTCTTTAGCAGCTTTATTAGTAAATGTAACAGCAAGAATTTTGCCTGCAATTGCTCCATTTTGTATCATATAGGCAATACGTGAGGTCAAAACCTTAGTTTTTCCGCTTCCAGCACCTGCGAGTATAAGTAAAGCACCTTTTGTAGTCTTAGCTGCGTCAAGCTGCTCTTTATTAAGATTCTCTAAAATATTTTCCATTCCCCTATTCCCAAACTGTCAATTTTGTGATATTATATATCAGCATACACAAAATATTTATAAATGACAATACAGTTTTAAAGGTGGTACGATGAGCGATATTTTAAATTCAATTGACGATGAAAAACAGCCTTCCATAATGGTTCCTATTGGTGATTTGGATACAGCTGAACACTCTCCGGATACAGTAGATGAGCTTGCTATGGAGTTAGCTACTATAAAACAGCCCGCCAAAAGAATTGCAATTATCGGTTCAAGAAATCTTGCCATTACTCATCAACAGATGATTGAAACTTTAACAACAGCTCTTGTAAGACAGGGCAATACTATTATTACATCAGGCGGCTCCTGCGGTACAAACGCAGCAGCAATTCGCGGTGCTATGAAATCTAACCCGGATAAATTGAAAGTTATTTTACCTCAAACAATCGGTCAGCAGCCTTCTGATGTTCAAGACCAGCTTATAGGTGTACCTAATATTGTTGAACATTCGGATAGAGCGATGATGACTCTTGCTGATGCTTCAAGAGTATGCAACAGAGAAATTATAGATGACTGTAATCAGTTAATCTGCTTCCTTTCTCATACAAGTAAAACGCTTCATACAGCTGTTGAGTATGCAGAAGAGAATCACAAAGTAGTTACAGTATTTTACCTGGATTGATAGAGTATGGATTTGATAAAAAAACTCACAGGCAAGAATCCTGATGAGTATGAAGGTGTCGCAAAATCACTCGTTGACAATTCTGATGTCAACCTTTTTGCAAAGCTTGTAAAACAGGACGATTTTCTGTTCGATTTTGTAAAAAATAATGTAGCAAATCGTATAAAAAAAGCGGTTAATCAGGATAACTATCTAAATCTGTTGAATTTTTTAGATAATTATTCTCCTTCTTATGATTCTGTCATTGCTGAATGTTTATATAATTTCGGCGGGATTGAGATTTTGCCGGCTATGAAAGAAATATTTGTAAATGGAAATGTTGAGAAGAAAGCTTATGCCCTTAAATATTTCTCTTTTGTGCCGCGGGAATATGTGGAAGAATTATTACCGCTTATCAGACAGACAGCTGTTTCGGAGTTTGAACCGCTCAGCATTAATTCTATAGAAGTTTTATCTAAAATGAACGATGAAATTTTTAAAACAGAAGCTCTTCAAAAGTTAAATTCTGAAGATGAATTTGAACAGTATAACGGAGTTAAGTATCTTGTTGCTTTTAAGGCTTTAGATGTACTGCCCCAAATACTGCAGGTGATGAAAAAATCTTCACTTTCTGAAAATATAGCGTCTGAAATTCCTTATTTGGTACCGGTAGAGGATTTAATAAAAACTGATGACGGGGTTTTAGTATTGTGCAATATTGTAAGTGCTATACCGGAAATTATTCCGCCATCGGCTGTAATTGATTACAATCTATTTAGTATTTTTGAAGATTTATACTTAAATAATTTATCAAGCTCTTCTGCAGTTTTATTAAGGCTCGCACAGGTAAAATTTGCTGAGCTTACAAGTAATGACGAGTATTTGTATGATTGTGATAAGAATACAAAAGACGAAGTTTTTGCAATAAATCAGCTTCTGGTCGGAATTGACAGCTATAAGTTGAAGAACCTGCTTTATGATGAACTGTATGACGAAAGTGAATTTGTATTTTTTGCAGTAGATTTTGTCGATGAAGCAGAAGAATTGGAAGCATTGCTTGATACTAAAAATCCTACGTTAATTTTAAAAGTACTTTTAAAATTAAAAGACAAACAAATGCTTACGCAATCTCATAAAGATATTGCTTCAAAAAACATTGGAGAAAATGAACTGAAGCAATACATTGAAGCATTGTAAGTTTTTTTTATTTTAATTAATAATATTTGCTGTTATTCAAACTGAGTGGTTGAGTAAATTCGTTAACCAGTTCAGAAGAAACCTTCCAGTTAATTTTTCCCTGCGGGTATTTGATAAAATGTTTGGTAGAACACATAGTTGTAACATAGCAGGCATCCAAAATGTTCATGAAAGAAATATCAACATCCATATTTTCGCAGTGATATCTGTCAATATAATTACAGATAAAATCCACTGCTTTCTGCGGATTTGTCGTATTCGGGGTAAGTATGTCACTACTAGGTAATAGTTGCAGCATGTATATTTTTTCCTTAATAATAGATATATCGGCTGGGCGGGAAAAAAGATTTAATAATTTTTTATTAAATACTGCAAATAGATGAGTTTTTTATTGTATAATTTTTCTCAAAGGAGAGTTTATGTATGAAAAAAGAAAATGCACTTGATGCCGCAAAAAAAATAAAAATGCTAGTGTTTGATGTTGACGGAGTTATGACTGACGGAAGCATAACTTATGATGAAAACGGAGTAGAGTATAAAACTTTCAATGCAAAAGACGGTCATGGTGTTATAAGAATGAGAAATTCCGGTTTTGTAACTGCTATTATTACGGCCAGAAATAACGGTACAGTTCAGCATCGTGCTAAAAACTTGAATTTTACAGAGTTATATCAAGGTCGAAAATATAAACTTCCTGCTCTCATGGAACTTATGGAAAAGTATAATTTGTCATATGAAAATATATCATACATGGGAGATGATCTTCCTGACATATGTATTTTGGAAAAAGTCGGACTTGCTTGCTGCCCTGCTGATGCGGTCAAAGAAGTTCAGGAAATTTGTAATTTTAAATCATCCTTTGGCGGAGGTAAAGGTGCAGTAAGAGAGTTATGCGATTTTATTCTGGATGCACAGGGGATTGAAAAAGAATATTTAATCTCAGAAGGTTCAAGCAAATAATTTTGCATTTGCCATCCGACCGCCGGTTATAAAAAGGTAACATTTTGTAAAAATCGTATATACTACGGCTTGTCCAAACCCTGACAAATTCGTATAATAGTGTACGTGTTACACTTAGTCGTAAAATAGGGGCGGAAACTTGAAAATATCTTCAATTAACTCGCAGATTCAATTGTCTAAAAAACAACTGACATCTAAAGATAGCAAACAGAAGTTATCACACAAAAATCAGCAGAATGGAGCTTATAATCCTTCTTTTAAATCTATTGGCATGTCTTCTGTGCTTGATTTATCTAGTTTTATGATGCAGTGGATTGAAAGTAAAGGTTATCTTGTTTCATTCCTTATTCAGGATGGTCTTGGTATGACTGCACCTAGAGTGTGGACAGGTTTTCACCGTGACAAAGAAATTACAGGTGAATATAATGTTCAAGAAGGTCTTGAAGTATTAGGCCGTGAAGGAATAACCGGACCTTATATTATTGGTGTAGCTCCGGCTATACTTGCTTTAACCGGCAAATTCTGTAAATCTACTAATACCAACACCAGACTTATAAAACGCTTGGGGGCAAATCTCAAAGAAATGATTTCAAGACCAGAGTTTGATAAGTCAATTAAAAATGATGCTCAAAAATTCAAAAATGAATTTTATAAATATAATTTGTCCAAAATTTATAAGGACACTGTTCCTAATGACACAAAATCTGAAGAAACAATAAACTATCTTGTAGCTGAATTTGAAAAATATAATTCAAAAGACAAAAAAGCCAGCAAGGAAGCTTTAAATAATATTGTTGAAAAGATTAATAATAAAATGGTTGAAAATTCTGACAGTTTGTATTCAATCAATAAAGTTTACGTAGGTACTGATAGCACAAAGACAGCTTTCAGTTCTGGCGAAGTTATAAGAGCTTTGAAAGATTTCGGAGAAGATGCAATTGCTAACAATTCTGCTGCTTCATCAATAGATGCCTCTGCTGTTGATAATATTAAAAATAATTTTGCAGCAAAACGTCTTTTAACAAATATTGCCAATATAGTAGTTACTCTGGGAGGCTTATCAATACTTCCGAAGCTTTATGCACCAAGTGATGTTGCTCCGGGTGCAAAAACAATGGCGCATCTGCAGCATAAAGACGGCAATAATAACACAAAAGATGCTTCAAATCCTTCTTTCAAAGGAAAAGGTATTAATACAGACGGTTTCTTTGCAAAATTTGGTAAGCTTATAACAAAATATACTCCGGAAAAGTTACATGAACTTTTGGAATATACCGGATACAATTTCTCTAAGACAACATTTGCACTTCTTGCAACTTTAGGGCTGCTGCTGCCGAGAGGAAAACGTGCATGGGATAGAGCTCAGATTGATGAAAACGGAAAACGTGATATGACAGAGATTAATGAAATACTTTTGCGTGATACTGTATCTTCCTTGTCTGTTGTATTTGCAGTTCCTCTTTTAACCAAAATGATGGTAAGAAGTTACGAAGATAAATTAGGCTTCATCCTGACAAATAGAGCTTCTGATGGTAAAAATGCCTTCAGAAGAGCAATGGATGTAATAAATCCTTACAGCGATTTAGAAGTTTTATCTGTAGCTGACTTAGACGCTATATACGGTAATATTGATTCAAAGGCAAAACTTCTTAACTTTTCAAAATTTGTTAACTCTAAGGGAGGAGATTTGGAAAAAATTATTTCTAAATCTGAAAATAGCAATGTAATGTTTAATGACAAAACATTCACTCTTGAGTCAATAAAGAATCTTTCTAAAGCCGAAAAAAATAAGAAGATTATAGAATTATTTGAACGAATAGATGAAGCTGATCCGCATGTAAAAGAAGGTATTTCAAAATTAATGAAGGGGTCGGGCAATATTAAGCACAATAAGATTGCTAAGATGGCAAGAGGACTAAATTCTCTGCCGGGATTTATTTCTACAGTGTTTATATCACCGGTTCTTCTTGGTATCTTAATACCAATGTTAACATATCATAATACCAGAAAAGCTAATGCGAAAAAAATGGCTGAAAAACAAGCATAAATTAGAAGTCTGAATTTATAGACATGAGTATCTGTTTGTTGTAATATGGTCGGGGATAAATTAATCGTGACAATTCCGGGGAGATATTATGAGATTACACAACTCTTACACAAATCAGATTGAAGATTTTAAAACCATTGATGAAAATAAGGTTAAAATGTATGTTTGCGGGCCTACAGTTTATGACAATGCTCACTTAGGACATGCAAGATGTTATATTACATGGGATGTTTTATACAGATATTTAAAATTTAAAGGCTATGACGTTACATATTGCAGAAATGTAACGGATGTTGATGATAAAATTCTTAAAAAAGCTGAAAAAGAAGGCAAAACCCCGGAGGAAGTTTCAACATACTGGTATCAAAGGTTTAGCGAAAGCATGAAAGCGCTTAATAATTTAAAACCTGATATTGAACCTTTTGCAACAAAGACACTGGGTGAAATGATTTCAATTGTAAAAGATTTAATAAACAAAGGATACGCTTACGAAGCTGATGGCGATGTGTATTTTAGAGTTAAAAAGTTCCCTGCCTACGGATATCTTTCAAAACAGCCTATAGACCAGTTAGAAAGCGGTGCAAGAATTGAAGTCGGCGAACAAAAAGAAGATCCGCTGGATTTTGCGCTGTGGAAAAAAGATGAAAAATTCGGGTATAAATCTCCATGGGGAGTCGGCCGTCCGGGCTGGCACATTGAGTGCTCTGCTATGAGCAGAAAGTATCTTGGAAAAACAATTGATATTCACGCAGGAGGAGCGGATTTGATATTCCCGCACCATGAAAACGAAATTGCCCAGTCAGAATGTGCTAACGGCTGTAAATTTGTTAACTACTGGCTGCATAACGGATTTGTGACTATTAATAAAGAAAAAATGTCTAAATCGCTTGGAAATTTTCTTACGATTGATGATTTACTCAAAAATTACGATGCTAATACCATAAGATTTTTTATACTTACAAACCATTACAGAATGCCGGTTGAATTTTCTGATGAAGCTTTGCAGGCAGCTGCAAACGGTGTAAAAAGAATGCTTAATGCTAAAAGAACTCAGGTTGACGAAACTCTTGATATAAAGACGTTTGAAGAGTACAAAGAATTTGTAAGCGCAATGGATGAAGATTTGAATACATCAAAAGCTCTCGCTGTTCTGTTTGATTTGGCAGGCAAAGCAAATAAAGATGTTCCTTATGCGTTTACTCTTTTATTTAAGCTGGCTTCAACGCTGGGATTTACTTTTGAAAAAGCAACTCTTTCAGAAGAAGAACTTAATGCAAAACTAGCAGAGATAAGCACAGAGCTGGGAGAAAATTATTCTTCTATGGAAGAAATTATTGAGAAGAGGAAGATTGCAAGAGCAGAAAAGAACTGGGAGGCTGCTGATAAAATCCGTGTTGCTCTTGATAAGGTTGGAATTGTATTAAAAGATTCTAAGGATGGTACTATTTGGGAATTAAAATAAAATTAATCACAGGATTGTTTTTTCTGCTTGTGTTTTCAGCAGGAGTTCTTCCTGTATTTTCGGATGATAATATTGTAAGAGTCGGGTTAACTGATAATAAATTTCAAAATGTATTAAAGCAGGAAGTTACTGTTTACGGGACTGCGGAATGCGATATATGTGATAAAGAAACCCGTAAGATAATAGCTAACGCAGCTGAAGGATCTGACATAACTATTAGAAATGGTGAAGTCGGGCTCGATTTAACAATAAAAGGGAAAACAACAACATTACGCGATTTTGTAATAGTTTGTCCCAGAGGCGTTCTGGGGGTCAAAGATTTAACACGAAAAGGCAAACCTGCATTGTATCATGGAGCTTTTGAAGTTGTTCAGCATCCTGATAGAAAAGGTTTTTATCTCGTAAATCTGGTAGAAACTCAAGAATATTTAAAAGGAGTTGTTCCGAACGAAATGCCTGTAAGATTTGGGTTGGAAGCCTTGAAAGCTCAGGCTGTAGCTGCAAGAAATTATGTGTTAACGCCAAGAACACAAGCTTATAAAGAGTTTAATGTTGTAGATAGTGTTGCAAGTCAGGTTTATTACGGAGTGAATACCGAGGACGATTTGGCAACAAGGGCTGTAATGGAAACTGACGGAATTGTTGCTCTGCATAACAATGAACCAATCCTTGCTTTATACAGCTCTACGGCAGGGGGGTATACGGAAAGCTATTCAAATGCTTTTTCTGATCCTTTGACAAAAATGTTTCCTTCTATACATAAGCCGTATTTGACAGCAGTACCTGATAAATCAGAGTTTCAGCCTCTGAATGAAGAAGATAAAGCACGGGAGTTTTATGAAACAAAAATTCCTTCATTTGACATTGATTCACCTTATTACAGGTGGCAGAAAGAGTGGACAGTAAGCGAACTTGAGGATGTTCTTAAATCAACATTAGCAGCTCAATCCAAGACAGGATTTATTCATCCTGCATTTAAACAGGGGGATGAGCTGGGACATATAAAAGATATTAAGGTTATGAAGCGCGGTGATTCCGGAAAAGCCATTGAAGTAGAGTTAATGACTGATAAAAATTGCTATAGAATAGCTAAAGAGCTTGTAATCCGCCGAGTTTTTCAAAAGGATGGAATATCTTTGCCGAGTGCAAATATAATATTTGAAAATAAAATTGACAGCTATGGAAATATTACAGATGTTGTTATTATGGGCGGCGGTTTCGGCCATGGTGTTGGTATGAGCCAATACGGAGCAGGTTATATGGCAACGAAACTTAAACAGCCGTATTATAATATTTTAAGACATTATTATACGGGAATTAATCTGGGAACTTTGCCTGTAACAGTATGCGGAGATGAGGTTAAGCAGACATTCTGGGCGCCTATAGGAAGAGCCCAGCTGGTTATCACTAATTCAACTGCTGCTAAAATTGCAGTCAGAATTAACGGTAAGGCAATGGAATTTCCTGTAACCAAAACAATATTCCAAAAAGATTACAGAATTGATATTTCAAGATATATTGAAGATGGGGCAAATACGATTGTATTTTATCCTCCGACTTTGGGACGTGCAGTTACTTTGTATGTGGAATTGGTAGAAAAGTATGGATACGGTGAATAAAGCAAAAAAGGACGAAACGCAGAGTGTTCTAAAAGCAGCATGGCTTATTGCGCTTGTAACTATAGCAAGTAAATTTATGGGATTTGTAAGGGATATGGTTGTTGCAAATTATTATGGTGCAACGCTTGTATCTGATGCTTATTTTTACGCATTACAAATACCTTCGCTTGCAATAATTATTCTTGGCGGAGTTGGAGGCCCGTTTCACAGCGCTGCAGTTGCTGTATTTTCTAAATTAATTCCGGATTTTGATTCTAAGCCTGATGAGTTTGTAAATAAACTATATAATACTTTTTTAACGGTTTCGTTTCTGTTTTTTGCTGCTTGTTCCATATTAGGTTTTTTCTTTGCGGATAAAATCATGGGAATAATAATTTCAGCAGGCTCACCGGAACTTGTTGCACTTGCTTCTGCGCACTTTAAAATTATGTCACCGGTAATTCTTATCGGTGGAATAATAGGGATTTACTATGGGCTTCTGGTTACTCACAAGCAGTATATTCTGCCTAACTTGTCGCCAATGATTTTGAGTGTCGTTGTTATTATAGTTATTTCACTTGTGCATAATGATAAGTCCGGCATAGCTCTTGCAGCTGCAACTACACTGGGGGCTGTGTGCCAGCTGGCAGTTCAATTCCCCAAAATAAGACAAATAGGTTACAGGATAAAACCAAATTTTGATATAAAAAATAACCCGCAGTTTAAAAATATTTGCGAACTTTTATTCCCTGCAATATTGAGTTCCACAATCGGTCAGATAAGCATTTATATCGATATGTTTTTTGCATCAACTCTCAAAGAAGGCGCCTGGACTTCGGTTGTTTTTGCAAACAGAATTTTTCAATTTCCGGTAGGAATACTTGTTACTGCTTTTCTTGTACCTTTATTTCCTATTTTCTCACGCCTTGCAGGCGAAGGTGATTTTGAGGCGATAAAAAAATATTTTAATAAAGGTGTTGGCGTTCTGTTTTTTGTAGGGCTTCCGATGCTGATATTAATTCTACTGCTTGCTCAGGATGGAATTTCTTTGATATTTGAACGCGGAGCATTTAATGCGAATGCTGTTGTAATGGTTTCGGAGGCTTTATGTTTCTTGTCCTTCTCAATACTGCCTTATGTATTTAGAGATTCTATTACAAGGGTTTACTATGCGTTTAACGATTCTAAAACACCTTTTGCGATTGCAATGTCCTCAATAGCTCTTAAAGCATTTTTAAACTGGCTTTTAATATTAAAACTTGATATGGGAATTGCAGGCATTACTCTTTCAACATCTTTTGTAACTCTATTTAATGCTGTATTTTTAGGATTATTCATACATAGGAAAATTAAACTTGATTACAAATCATTATTCTTGAATCTTGGGAAGATGCTTCTGGCAGGTACAATTACCCTTATTGCAGGCTGGTTTATCTGCGTTGGTTTTGATAGATTAGAACTGCCAAAGTATATTTTTGAAATCGCAAAAATCATAACTGTGATGACTGCTTGTATGGGAATTTATACTGTACTTAACCTTCTTTTTAAGATGGATTATGCTAAAGAATTGCTTGATAGGATTGTAAAAACGGGGCATTAAATAATGCCCCGTTTGCTTATATTACTTTATATCATATTCAGAGTCTTTGTCGGCTTTAATAGTGCTCTTTCCGTCGGTTTTAACTTTTGTAGCACTGTCAAATATCAAACCTCTGTTTTTTGTATTTTCAAGTTCCAGTGTGCCGTTGTTTATATTAATTTCGTTGACATCAGAGTCTTTAACGGAGAGTTCAATATTATTTCCCCAGAGAGAGCTTCCGCAGCGTATTCCGGCCGGCTTTGCTCCTTCTATGGCTACTTTACCGGTAACCATATCTATAATGGTTTTAACTGCGCCTGTTAGCTTTGAAAAATAACAGTTTTCTCCAGCTTCGTTTTTAAATAGGTAGCTATTTAGTCTGTTCAGAGGTTTTCCTTTGTACAGGTGTAATACATCTTCTTCAAAGTTGTCATATATAAGTTCCAGTTCAGTCCCGTTATTTATGTTAGTCATTCTAATTTTACCCTCTTCAGTTTTGAAGCGATAGTTGTTAAAATGTTCTGCTTCCTGTTTGTCAAGCTTACCGTCCTGATTTTTATCAAATAAACTTACCATTAATTTTTGTCCCTCTGAACCCTGTGCTTTTACTGTTTCTACGCTCATTCCTGCATAAGCTTGAACTCTTTCTTGTGCTGCTACGTTTGTCATAATTTTCTCCTTTTCTTCTTTCTTCGTGTTTTGGTTTTGCTCTTTGAATCGATTCTTATGTATATATAAAGTCTTTTTGTTACAAAAAATTGCCTGATAAATTGATATAAAATATCAATATTTTGTAAAAATAAGTGTTTATAATACTTTTAGCGCTTCATAAAACTTAATATCATAAAGTTTGATAGGTAATTAAATATCAAAATAGCCCTGTAAGTTAAGATAAAATATCCTGTTTAAATCTGGTATCTAAATATAAAATATTAAAAAGACTATGACATTAAATATCAAAAAACAGCTAGGCGCCAGAATAAAAAAATTAAGGCAGGATAAAGGTTTTTCGCAGGAACAGTTTGCAGAAAAGCTTGGTATTGCTACACGAACACTGTGCGGAATTGAAATTGGTAAAAATTTTTTTACAGCCGATACTTTAGAAAAAATTCTTGTTACGCTTGATGTTACGCCGCAAGACCTGTTTATGATTAATTACCTAAAACCGCAGGAAGATCTGGTTAATGAAATAATTCAAACGGTACAGAGCATAAAAGAGCGTGAAAAAATTGAGATTATTTATAAAATAATAAAGTCATTTGAATAGCAATATCAACTAATTAACTGATTTATTTAGGTGTAAATCAGTTATAATATGTGGTATGACTTATGATTATAATTTATTAATGAATAAAGCAAAAGAGGCATCAAAAACCTCATATTCACCTTTTTCAAAGTTTGCGGTCGGAGCAGCAGTTTTAGCTAAAAGCGGAGCTGTCTATACAGGCTGTAATGTGGAAAATTCTTCTTTCGGGCTTACGATATGCGCAGAAAGGTGTGCTATTTTTAAAGCTATTTCTGAGGGTGAAAGAGAAATTCTAGCAGTTGCTATTTTTTCTCCTAATGAGGATGATTGTTTCCCTTGCGGTGCTTGCAGGCAGGTTATGTACGAGTTTCAGGGAGAAAATGAAATTGAAATTATAACTGACAACAACTCTAACCTGAATATACGAAAAATGAGCGATTTTCTGCCATTTGGTTTTAAAATATAAAGTCATAATTTGTGTTATACTATTTTAAGAAAACAAATTATGTATATTATTGAACTATTTATAAAGTGGCTTAACAAAAATAAACGTGGAGTGGGCGCAAATCCAGAAAATGTTTATAAAGAGAGTTTTGACAAAGAACCGGACGAAGCCTTAACATGTAGACATAACTTTATGCCGGTCGATAGTACAGGTAATGTGCTTGCTTGTACAAAGTGCGGTTTTGTTGTAAAAAAGAAGGGACAGGGATAAGTATTAAAACTACAAGTTTTACTTAGAACAAGAGGTTATTATATGCAAAAGTTTTTAGATTTTATATCATCAAAAAGTTTCAGAAATGTAATGTGTTTTATATTATTCACATTTCTAATGAGTGTTACCATATCTTCCCAAAATTACTTTTTCCAGAAAGTTATTGAAAACGGGATAAGCAAAAAAGATATTGTTGCTCAAAAAGACATTAAAGTAATCGATACTAAAAAAACTGAACAGCATAAAAAAGAAGTTGCGCAGAATGTAGAACCTATTTTGACGCAGGCAGAGGATGAGTTTATTGCAACAAGTCTTGTTACTCTGCAAAATTCAGTTAAGAAAATTCGTGAAAAGAATGTCAGCGATGAGGTTAAGAAAGAAGAGCTTAATGTCTTATTTGATGAAGCCGGTAAAAGAGGGCTTGTAGAATTTTTGCTTAAGGCTAATGATAATGACCTGCAGATGGTATTTGATAAAGCAAAAATCACTCTTTCATCTGTTTTGAATGTTGGTATTTCTTCAAAAGATTTTGAAAATAATAATGTTGATACAATAATTAAAAAGAATTTGCCAAATAATGTACCACGTTATCAGGGTGCATTGATAACCGGGATTTTAAACCAGATTATAGTTCCTAATCTTGTAGTAGATGAATTTGCAACTGAGATTGCGAAAAAAAATGCACAAAATGCTGTAAAACCTTATGAAGTAGTGTTTAAAAAGGGTGATAAAATAGTTTTTGAAGGCGAACCGGTTACAAAACTTAAACGGGATGCATTAAGAGCGGCAGGTTATAATGTACTTGAGGTAAATTATGGCGGAATTATAGGTATTTATATTCTGATTGCATTTTTTACTTTCGTATTTTTGCAGTATGAGAGAAATTTTGAAAAGCAGTACTATGATGCAAAGCATATGCTAATGGCTGCATCATTTACACTGGTGCTGGGGTTCATATCTGCTCTTCTGCCGACGGGATTTTCTCCTTATATAATTCCGATTCCTGCCTATACAATTTTAATATCAATTTTTACAACTCCTAGAAATGCGTTTTTTGCTTCGACAATTGTTCTTGCAATTATTGCTATTGGAATGCATTGGAATATAGAGGTTGTTGTTTCATTTATGTTATTGAATACAGTAGTAATGACAACTGTTTCAAAGCTAAAATTTTCAAAACGTTCTGATTTGCTAATTGTAAGTTCAAAAATATCACTTGCAGGACTTTTAATTGTAGGCGGTATATATTTCCTTGAAAAATATATGATGGATATTGACAATCTGCTTATTTTTAAAGATTTGGGCTGTATAGTAGTCAATTGTTTTGTAATCAGCGGTGTGCTTTTATTAGGTATACTTCCGATTATAGAAAATCTTTTCAGAATAATGACTCCATACGGGCTCGCAGAACTTGCGGACCATAATCAGGATTTATTAAAAAGGCTTATGCAGGAAGCTCCTGGTACATTTAATCATAGTCTTACAGTATCGCATCTGTGTGAAAATGCAGCAGAAGCAATCGGGGCTAATCCGGTACTGGCAAGAGTTGGTGCTATGTATCATGATATAGGTAAGCTTCTGCGCCCGATGTTTTTTGTGGAAAACCAGTCTTTTTACGGTATTGAAAATCCTCACAAAGCTTGTACGCCGCGGTTTAGTAAAATGCTTATAACAGCTCACCCTAAGGATGGTATAGAACTTGCTAAGGACGCACATCTGCCGCAGGTAATTAATAACTTTATTTTACAGCACCACGGTACAAGTCTTGTAAGTTATTTTTATAATGAAGCGTTGAAAGAAGAAGGGGCAGAAAATGTAAATGAAGAGCAGTTCCGTTATCCGGGGCCAAAACCAAATATGAAAGAAACTGCTATTCTTATGCTGGCGGATGCTGTTGAATCTGCGGTAAGGGCTGCAAAAAATCCTTCAAATGAAGAAATTGATGCAATTATCAATAAGATTATAAAAGAAAGGCTGAATGATGGTCAGCTTTCTGATTCGCCTTTGACATTGAAAGATTTAAAAACTATTGCAGAGACGTTTTCTAGAATGCTTAGAGGCATGCACCACAAGCGTATTAAATATCATAATGACCTTGTTCAGGAGCTGGATAAGAATAATAAATTGAACCATGAAATTTTAAAACCATCACTGGACACGGATTTAGAGTCGAAGGTAAAGGAACTGGAAAATAAAAAGAATGAAAACAATTAATATTTTCACGGAAAATATTTTTGACGGTTGGGAAGTAAACGAAAAAGATGTAATACAAAAAACCCGAGAGATGTTGGAGCATTATATACAAACGCTCGGTGATAGATCCTGCCTTTTTGAAAAAGAGTATCAAACAATTACTCTTGACATAGTATTTTGTGATTCTGCAAAAACACATGAACTAAATCGCGATTACCGTAATAAAGATTATCCTGCTGATATCATAACTTTTGCAATCTTTGCAGATGATGAAAATAGTTTTATTTTTGACGGTGATATTAATCTCGGAGAGATTGTAATTGCTCTGGATAAAGTGATTTCCGGAGATAATAGAGATATCAGCCTTTCAAAAAATAAAGAACAGGAGCTTTTCTTTTTAATCAGCCATGGGTTAATGCATCTTCTTGGATTTGACCACAGGGATGAAGAGGAATACAATTTTGTTATAGGGGAACAGCGAAAGGCTTTGGAGTGTATCAATTATGACAAAATTTAAGTCGCAGGGATTTAATAATACTTTTAAGAATGCAAGAAAAGGTTTTAGGCTGGTATTGAAAAGCGAATTAAATATAAGGGTTCATGTTGCTGTTGCAACACTCGTATTATTTGCGGCTTTGTTGTTTAAGTTTTCTGCTCTTGAATTTTGTATTGTACTTTTTGTAATCGGGCTTGTTATTGTTGCAGAAATGCTCAATACAGCTATAGAATTTACTCTGGATTCAATATATCACAACAGATATTCCCGAATGGTAGGAATGGCAAAGGATATTTCTGCAGGAGCTGTAATGTTTGCTACAATTATTAGTGTACTGGTAGGTATAATTCTTTTTGGAAGCAAGCTTATTTGACAAAGAATGATTGATTAAATATAATGGGCAAGTATATTAAATTTATTGGATAATTATGAATAATGACAACTTACTCTCTCTACAGCGATAAGGGTTTCAGGCTTTTTACGTTCTGGGAGCCAAAAGAAAAAATGCCGGCATACATAAGATTATGTATGCAAACTTGGAAGAAATTTTTACCCGAATGTGAAGTTGTTCTTTTAGATTATTCAAATTTAGAAGAATGGCTGGGGAAAGATGTTTATGACGAGATTTTATTTAGAGATTTTTCTTTGCCAAAACAGGCCGATGCAATACGATGTGCTTTATTAAAAAAATACGGCGGATTATGGCTTGATGCTGATACAATATTAACCTCTCCGCAGGTGAAAGATTACCTGATGATTGATTCCGAGTTAGTTATGATTAGTAAACATCTGGCTTTTATTAAAGCAAATAATAATTCTAAGATAATTGCGGACTGGTATAATCAAATCCAGTATAACTTGAAGTTTTACAAGGATGTGAAATATCGAAATAATGCTGTTCAAAAGATATTACATCCGCGCCGTTACCGCAGAGTGGAAAACTGGGATTATTTAGGCAATTATATCCTGCACAAAATGCTCAAAACAAAAAACAAAAAGAAGTTTTTTAGTATTGATAGAATGGAGATTAATGCACTTCCAGAATTAAATAATAAAAATAATGATAACCTGGTTGAAAACTATCAGAATTTTTATTTCGAAAATGATTATTCGCAAGATGTTATAAAGAATACTAAAGGCATCATTCTTTTGCATAATTCATGGACGCCGCAGCAATTTCTAGAAATGAATGAAGAAGAATTTTTAAGCAGGAATAATACATTATCAAATGTGTTGAAAACAGTTTTATAACTAAAAAAAAACCTTTCTTAGAAGAAAGGCTTCGGAATCTTTTTCATTAATTCCTCATGTGTAGAAGGTTAGTGTGTAGGTTGTATGAAAGGTTTGTGTTATGTGTTTCGTGTTTATTTAATGCTTACATATATATAAAGTATATTTTTATTCGCGAATTGCGCAATACCTTATATATTGTTACAAAAGTTTACAAAATTGATTAAAATTTAAATAAGCTCAAAAATTCCTTCTGCATAAGTTGGATGAGCAAAACACATTTCTTTTATTTCAGAAAGTGTAATCTTATTCTGAATAGCCGTTAAGAGAATGTGTATAAGTGATGAGGCTTCTTTGGAGATAATATGTGCTCCGTAAATAAGATTATTTTTTGTGATAATTTTGATAAAGCCGTCTGTAGCATCATCACACCATGATTTTCCCAGGGCTGAAATCGGAAGCTTTGATATAGAATAGCTTTCATCCACATCCTGTTCTCTTAGTCCTACCCAGGCTATTTCCGGCTGTCCATAGATAACTGAAGGAGTAAGATTTTTCTCAAACGGTATATTTAATGTATACTCTTTTGCTTGATGGATAGCATAATGTGCCAGCTGAATTTCTCCGCAAGAATCTCCGAGAACTTTTGCATTGTCACAGTTTGGACACATTACAGGCGTTCTTCCTGCTGCAACAAGGATAATTTCTGGAGTTAAAATAACTCCGCTTTTCAGATAAACAGTTTTATCCTCAAGCTTTTCGATGCTGTCATTCAAGTAAAATTTTATCCCTTTTTGTTTATAAATTCTTTCAACTCTTTTTGAAACTTCAATATCAGCAGGCGGTATAAGATGTTCGGCCATTTCTACTACAGTTACTTCAGAGCCGAAACTGTTGTAAATTCTTGCCCATTCTGTTCCGATAGCACCTGAACCTACTATAAGCACCGATTTTGGAAGTTCTTTTAAGTTTAAAACATCATCAGAATTGAGTATAAACTGGCCGTCAAATTCAAGTCCTTTTATTTCACGCGGTTTAGACCCTGCTGCAACAATTATATTTTTTACTTCATAGTCAGTTTCTGCAGCTGTAATTGTATTTTTATCTTTTATGCAGGCTTCTTCGTATACTGTTTTTACACCGGAATTTTTTACTGCAAGCTCAAGAGATTTTCTTACTTTCTCAACAATCTTATCTTTCTTTTCTATTACCTTTGAATAGTCAAGGACAAAATGCTGTGGAAAGTTTCCGTCGTTTGTAAGTTCGCTAATGAATTTTAAGTTTGTATATATTTCAGCAGAGTGCAAAATAGACTTAGTTGGTATACACCCTTTATTCAAACATGTTCCACCAAGCTTATTTTTTTCAAATAAAACAACGGAGTATCCTTGTTTTGCAAGGTTGATGCCTGCTGTATAACCAGCAGGACCGCCGCCTATTATTCCGTAATCAAACTTTTCCATAATGCTATTTTAGCACAAATTTTTAAACTCTCATGCCATTTGAAGTTTGTGTACGGTTGTTAAGGTATTTCTTCTGCATATCAGACGCCATTGAATTTCTTACAATAGGAGTAACAATATTGGAAGAAACAATACTTGCTCCAATTGTTCCCATTGTTGTTACATAATTTTTGTATGAATAATATGATTCTTTTGGAAATTTTGGCTCATTTTTTAAAACTTCATCAAGATCTAATGAAAGCTTACCAACTTTGTCGCCATATAAATCTTTATTTTTATTAAGAAATGCTCTAACTTTAGCCGGTGCTATTTTCCCTGTAGAAGCAAGTTTAGAAATTACTTTTTTTGTTGCCTGAGTGATTAAGAAAAACGCACTTATATTTACAACAGCATCAGCAAATTCCTGTGGAACAAGGAAACTTTTTTGCTCAGGTGATATTTTCGGGTTAAATAATACAGCACCAATCTGGGCGAGAGAAGACAGTCCCCAGCCAATAGTACCTGTAACAACAAGCATAGTCGCAGTATTTTTCTTAAAGTTTTGATAAACCCATTCAAGGCCTTTTTGGAGGATGCCATTATTCATGTTTCTTTTCCTCCGTTTTTTCATTAAGGTAATTCGTTAAAATTGCGGTCAAAGGTGCATCAAGGACAAAGTTTGTAACGCACATTGCAAGAAGTGCTATGGCCATAGCAAGCGCACTTCTATAATTTTTAAGAAATTTGGGATTGTCATTGAGTTCTTTAAGATATTTTTTAGGCAATAGAGCTTTGCTGAACTTTGAATTACCTTTAATATTTGTCATGCTTAGAATACCTTTGTATATAGGTCCCCTTACAACAAGCATACCAACTCCTGTTCCGGCAAGAATTTTTGCGATAGTTCTATTAACAGATACCCTTCTTGTTTCTTTGTCAACTTTATGGTTGCTGGCATCTATTGCAGGCTGTGTGAGAAGTGCTGTTGCCCCCATGATACCTCTATTTTCTGCCGGACGTGATACAACACTGTCAATATGCTCCCATTTTTCGAGTTTTTTAGCAGATTCTTTAACGGTATGCTCAGGTACAGCGTCAATTGCTTTCTGCATGACTCTGTCTTTTAGGGATTTTAGAGGTTTTCCCTGCATTGTTATGCTATTATTTATCGGCTGTATATTCATAACACTTCTTCCTGTCAGTATAAAACAACTGAAGCTTGAAAATTGACTTGTATATACGAATTGTTACAAATATGTTACAAACTAGAAAACCGGTGTTATAAATTATTTAAATGTGGAATATAATATATATAAGGATATGTTGTCGAAAATGAGAAGCTTAGTAAAAAAACGCTTAATCAAAATCCCTGAAACCCTTACGGCTGTAGGGGGGGGGGGTAAAATACTCTAGTTTATTAGGG